>ERZ773147.3869-NODE-3869-length-10970-cov-4.488410_pt1 | contig 10970 bp, 8 predicted proteins | sample MGYA00580851_ERZ773147 | MGnify/ENA primary metagenome ERZ773147 (study PRJEB29015, sample SAMEA2737818) | human gut metagenome | biome: human gut; feature: human-associated habitat; material: faeces | place: China | collected 2012 ... | reverse complement strand
GGGTGAAATTGGATGAAAACTTGAAATATTCAAATGCTTGTGCTTGCCCCATTAGACGTGTAGATACTTGTAATTGCCACCATGCAAATTCATCTACAACTGTTTCTGTTTTAGGGAATTTTGATACCCAATCTGAATACACGTCTTTCCATCCCAACATATATATTTCATCTTGTGTCTTTTGATATGCCATGGCTTGGAATGGAATCCAATTGTGCCGATGTAACTGCTTACGGTATTCCTTGTCAGCACCTTTGGGAATAAACTCCCAATTGATCTCTTTTCCCGATTTTAGGCTGTACGGAACTTTTTCTTTGCCATTTCCAAGATCTTTTTCTTCTAAGTAATTGGCATTTATATAAAAACGATAACCGTTTTCTGCTAATGCTAATTCTGCGTATCTTGCTTGTTGTGTTGTAATAGAATTTAAGGATACATAAGGATTAATGATACCAATTCGACCTCTATAGTATTCGAGAAGAGCTTTGGATGCAGAGTAATAATTTCCTGTTTCATACCATGCTTTTACCTGTTCCAATCCCGGATAATCTAAATTGATAACTTTAAACAAACGTTGGTCGATTTCCTCGTTAGGAAAACTTGTTTCCTCTTCGGCAGAATCTTTTCCACTGTTTTTGTAGAGTTCGTCGTCATCTGTGCATCCTGTAAATGCAATCAGTGAGAACACGCAAATAAAGAAGATGTTCTTCATACTTTATTAGGTTTTAATTATTAAAAGTTATATTTTACTGTTTGCAAAATTAGCTTATTAAATTATAGACTACAGTCTGGCTTGTTCACACTTTGTTCAAAAATGATTTTTTTGATATTAAATTTGTTGAATCATATATTACTTCTGTCTAAAAAGCCTGTTACGGATCTGATAGCAGGCTTTTTATGTATCATAATGTAATCTAATCTACCAGTGTTTACAAGGTTGGTTTTGTACATTTTTACCTCCTCTGGTGAATGATTTTTAATCCATAATGATTTTTAGAAGTATGAGGAATCGGAGAAATGATAAAATCTGGCTTTTCTCCTTGGGGGGAAATGAAGACCGCTTCTCCTTTCTTTAAATCAATTTGGAAGGTGTTGTTTGGGAATGATTGTATAGTGAAGTTTCTTTTTCCTTCAAAAATAGGGTTAACTATATCAGTCGTTACAATGCAAGGCTCTCCTGCCAGACTTTTAATATGGATAAATTGTGTCTTTCCTTGCTTTCTACTGGCAGATACTTTAAATGCCCCTTCCGTGCGCAGACCTGAATAAGCAATGTCTTTCCATGTAGCGGGGATAGCTGGGAAAATGCGAATCTTTCCCCCCCAACTCTGTAATAACATATCGTGAATGCTTTGGGCGGCAGATAAAGGTGTCTCAATAACTGGCCCACTTTCTTTATACATAGTCGTCGAACTAAGAAATTTACCAAATAATTGACAAAACATTACATATCCTCCTAAACATTCACGAAATATTAATTAAATATATTTTATCAGCATTAGTCGGATATGTAAAGAATGTGTCAATGCAAATTATTGTAAAGATTTAAATGCTTCATCAAGATCTTCGATGATATCATCAATATTCTCTGTACCAATTGAAAGTCTGATTGTGTTAGGCTTGATTCCCTGATCAAGTAGCTCAGCTTCGTTGCACTCTGAGTGAGTTGTGCTTGCCGGGTGGATTGCCAATGACTTAACATCGGCAACATTAGCAAGAAGTGAGAACAACTCAAGGTTATCAATGAACTTCTGTGCTTGGGCAGCGCCGCCCTTGATTTCAAATGTAAAGATTGAACCACCACCGTTAGGGAAGTATTTCTTATAAAGAGCCTGCTGTTCTTCGTTAGTAGAGATTGAAGGGTGGTTTACCTTCTCAACTAATGGCTGATTCTTTAAGTACTGAACGACCTTTAATGCGTTCTCTACATGTCTCTCAACTCTGAGTGATAATGTTTCAAGTCCCTGAAGGAAGATGAATGAATGAACTGGAGAAATTGTTGCTCCTGTATCACGAAGAAGAATAGCTCTGATATATGTAACGAATGCAGCAGGTGCTGTATCCTTAGCAAAGCTTACACCATGATATGATACATTTGGCTCAACAAGCCATGGAAACTTATCAGCAGCTCCAACCCAGTCGAACTTACCACTATCAACGATTACACCACCAAGTGTTGTACCATGTCCACCGATGAACTTAGTTGCTGAATGAACAACTATATCAGCACCATATTCGATAGGTCTTACAAGGTAAGGTGTTGCAAATGTGTTATCAACAACAAGTGGAATATTATGTGCATGTGCAATCTTAGCAATTCTTTCAATATCAACAACTTCTGAATTAGGATTTCCAAGTGTTTCAATCTGAACAGCTTTAGTATTAGGCTTGATTGCTGCTTCAATAGCATCATAATCAAAAGGATCTACGAATGTAGCTTCAATTCCGTAATCTGGAAGTGTATGTGCAAGAAGGTTATATGTTCCACCGTAGATATTCTTAGCTGCTACGATATGATCTCCGGCATGTGCAAGTGCCTGGAAAGCATAAGCCAAAGCTGCTGCACCAGAACCAACAGCAAGTGCTGCTACACCACCTTCAAGTGCTGCGATTCTCTTTTCGAATACATCTTCTGTTGGATTGGTAAGACGTCCGTAGATGTTACCTGCATCTTTAAGACCAAATCTGTCAGCAGCATGCTGGCTGTTATGGAATACATATGATGATGTAAGGTAAATAGGTACTGCTCTAGCATCTGTTACAGGATCAGGCTGTTCCTGTCCTACATGAAGCTGTAATGTTTCAAACTTTAAATTTCTTTCTGAGTAAGATTTCTTTGCCATAATTAATTACCATCCTTTTTAATTTATTTCAAAAATGTATTGCTTTCTTGATATTGATGATAATATAAACCCTTATCCCTACTATGTCAATAGGTTTGTATGATATTTTTTGAAAATATTTTAAAGATTATATTGTTTTTGTCGTTTAATTGGGGAGTCTGAAGGATATTCATTACAGATGATTCATGATATAGAATTATACTATACAACATGATACCTATACATAGTCGTATATTTAATTGTCTTATAGGTCAAAAAATCTGATGCCTATATAGATAGTTATTGCGTAAGCCTATATGTTGTAAATAAGCAGATTGTTTATAGGTATATTGGTATCATTAAAGACTTTTTATATAGTAAAATTGATAGAATATACCTATAAAACTTATAATATTTATGAATTTATAGAAAAACTCACTTTGTTTTAATGAAAATTGCTGGATATAAGACCATATTATATGGATTTACGGATATAATGTTTGGTTTTATCTACGCAGCCTCGCAACAGCAGCTTTTAATGCATCTATTGCATAGTCAGCATCTTCCTTGGTTAAATCCTTATCTATGCTTAATCTTAAAGCACCTTTAGTTTCACCTTTGCTTCGTCCGATAGCAAGAAGCACATGTGAAGGGTCGATTGAGCCTGCAGCACATGCTGAACCGCTGGATGCACATATACCGTTCATATCAAGCATAATAAGTAAAGAATCACCCGAAACATCTTTAAAGCAGAAATGCATATTAGACGGAAGACGCTTCAGGCTGCACATGGGCAAACCTACCGAAACAGCATTGACATCGGCATTAGCATCAATACAAGGTCCATCAAAAGTAACGTCAGGAATCTCACCAAGAATCCTGTCAACAATATAATTACGCATATTAATAATTGTACGTGTATCTTTATCAAGTGTACCTAAGGCAAGCTTTACAGCCTGCCCCATGCCGACAATGCCTGGAACATTGCTTGTTCCAGCGCGTCTTGCACGCTCCTGTGCCCCGCCATGGATGAAAGGCTCTAACTTAGCGGTATTCTTCATGTACATGAAACCGACGCCTTTAGGACCGTGGAACTTGTGTGCGCTTGCACTTAACAGGTCAATATTCATCTCTGTGACATTAATTGGGACATGACACATAGCCTGAACTGCATCAGTGTGAAAAAGAATGCCATGCTTATGTGCAATCTCACCTATTTCTCGGACAGGCTCAATTGTTCCGATTTCATTATTGGCAAACATAACACTTATAAGAATTGTTTTGTCAGTGATTGCATTCTCGACATCTTCTAATGAAACAAATCCTTCGCTGTCAACATCAAGGTAAGTTATCTCGAATCCGTTCTTTTCAAGATATGCACATGTATTAAGAATTGCATGATGCTCTATCTTAGTTGTTATTATGTGGTTTCCTTTATCTCTAAGACCGAATGCAGTAGACTTTAAAGCCCAGTTATCGGACTCACTTCCACCGCCTGTAAAATATATTTCATTGCTTTTAGCAGCGCCAATACTGTCAGCTATAATTTCCCTTGCCTCTTCAATTGCCATCCTGCTTTTCTGGGCAAAATTATATACAGAAGAAGGATTGCCGTAATATTCAGTAAAAAATGGAAGCATTGCAGAGATAACCTCTGGTGAGGTTGATGTAGTTGCTGCGTTATCCATATATATAAGTTTATCCATAATATTGTCCTTATTAATTAAATAATAGTTCCGCCTCCAAGTACATTGTCTCCGTCATATAATACAAGTGCCTGACCTGGTGTTATGGCACGAACAGGCTCGTCAAATGTACATTCAAGAGTATTCTCATCAAACATTCTTATGGTACACATAGAACCTTCATGGCTGTAACGGATTTTGCCTTTAGCACGCATTTCACCCTCAAGTGAAGGTATTGACATGAAATTAAGGTTGTTGGCGTAAAGCTTAGGTGAGAACACATCTGAATTATCACCGATTACAACCTCGTTGGTTTCAGGTCGTATAGCAACAACAAATGCCGGTTTTCCAAGAGCAAGTCCAAGACCCTTTCTCTGACCGACAGTGTAGTGTATTATACCCTGATGTTTTCCGATTACATTGCCATTGACGTCAATGAAATTACCGGGAACAGAAGTATAGCCTGTTTCGCGCGTTATAAATCCTGCATAGTCATTATCAGGAATAAAGCATATTTCCATACTGTCAGGCTTCTTGGCAACTGTAATACCAATCTTAGATGCAATTTCACGAACCTGATCCTTAGTATAATCACCAATAGGAAGAAGTGTATGTGATAACTGATCTTGTGTAAGATTATAAAGGGCGTAGGTCTGGTCTTTCCTGGCAGTTACTGAATTGCATATAGTGTATCTGCCATTAGAAAGCTGGTGGATTCTTGCGTAGTGTCCTGTAGCAATGTAATCTGCTCCTATTTCAAGACTTCTCTTAAGAAGAGATTCCCACTTTACATAACGGTTGCAGGCGATGCATGGATTAGGTGTACGCCCTTTTTTATATTCGTCAACAAAATAGTCGATTACATTACATTTGAACTCATTCTTAAAATTCATTACATAATATGGGATATCAAGCTGGCCTGCAACACGCCTTGCATCATCAACAGCACTGATACCGCAGCAGCCGTTCTCAGCAGCTTCTGTTGCATCATCCTGCCATATCTGCATAGTCACACCTATTACATCATAGCCCCGTTCCTTTAATAGATAAGCGGCAACAGAGGAATCAACGCCCCCTGACATGCCGACAACAACTTTTTTCTTCATTACTAATCCTCAATTATTTCTTATATCTCTTATTTCGTCTGCAGATGTGCAGATTTCGTTCCAATGCTTCTTAGAATCCTCATCATATACAGCACATATCTTAAATCCACCCTGTCTGGCAGATTCAATGCCGTGAAGAACATCTTCATATACCCATGTATCTTCAGGTTTAAAATGCATTTTTTCAGCGATAAGCTTATAGCTTTCCGGATTCTTCTTGTTATATGGAATGTCATATACTGTAAAAATGTTATTAAAACAGTCAGCTATTCCAAGACGGTTAAGTGCAGCGTCAACACAGCCTCTGTCAGAGCTTGTAAATATGCACATGCAAGAACCGGCTTCATGCTCGCGTCTGATTAATTCAAGCATGCCGTCTTTAGCCGGAATTTCAGTGCTGTAATGTCTTGTCATAATATCCACGGCGGTCTGTCGCATAGTTGCTGCATCAGTGTTTATACCTAATTCATCACGGAAATAAGCAGAACATTCATCAAGGTCCATTACATAAGTACGCTCGTCAAAGTCGTCAGGTAACTTATCAATATACTGCATGGCGTATTCCTTGGAAACATTTCTCCAGTAAGGCATAGAATCAAGAATAGTTCCATCCATGTCAAATATGAAATCCCTGTGATAATTAAATATACGGCCAGTCTTTAAGTAAAGCTCTTTCGTAGCAAGTCCAGGATCATCAGCGGCAAATATAGCTGAAACAACAGCAATCCCGTCAACACCAGTGCCTGCAAGCTCACCGCAGTTGTCGTAATCAATACCGCCGATTGCAACGACAGGGATATTAACTGAACCTGCAACCTCAATCAGTCGCTCACGAGGCATGTATACAGCATCCTTTTTGGTACTTGAGCCAAATACAGCACCGGTTCCGATATAATCTGCACCAAGACTTTCAGCTTCTTTCGCTTGTTCTACTGTCTTGGCGGTCATGCCGATAATCTTATTATCTCCAAGAATACTTCTTGCAGTCATATAGTCAGTGTCACTCTGTCCGATATGTACTCCGTCAGCGTCAGCTTCAAGTGCCGCCTGCACATCATCATCAATAACAAATGGTACTCCATATTTTCGTGCAATTGGCTTAATTGCTTTTGCTTTTGCAATAATTTCATCATGCGATGCGTTTTTTTCTCTTAATTGTAAAAATGTTGCTCCATTTTTTAATACATTTTCAACAACATCAATGAGACTGGCTCCGTTAAGCCAGCTTGTATCTGTGATTGCGTATAGACGCAGCTGTTCTTTTCTAATCATAATTAATTCTCCTGAATCAAATTCAATATGTATAATAACACATCTGCCTGTACCTTTGGCATACATTTTTTGACACATTTTAAAAAATTCTATAAAATATTCTGAAAATGTTGTAACGAAAATCCATTTCGTGCGTCTAACCTATGTAAGACGGAAGGAGGTGACCAGTTCTGAATTACGAGAAATTGTACAATTCCTATTATATGCAGGTGTATTCTTATGTGTTTACTATAGTAAAGAATCAGTCTCTTGCTGAAGAAATCACACAAAATACTTTTTACAAAGCCATGACTGCCAAACGTCCGTATGAGGGCAAGGCGGGTGAGCTCACATGGCTTTGCAGTATTGCTAAGAATCTCGCAATTGATGAATGCAGGAAAAATAAGAAGTTTTCTGAGCTTGATGAGACTTTACCGCAGCAGACGGCTGATTTGGCGGATAAAGTTTCAGATACAGATTCTGCTTTGCAGATTCATATGGTTCTTCATGAACTACCGGAGCCGTATAAAGAGGTATTTCAGTTGAGAGTTTTTGGAGAACTCACATTTGCACAGATTGGAATGGTATTTGGAAAAACTGAGAACTGGGCCAGAGTAACTTATCATAGGGCCAGATTGAAAATAAAAGAAAGGGTTGATTAGATATGAGTAATAAAGAATGTGATATCGTGCAGGATTTACTGCCACTTTATTATGACAATGCATGCAGCGAAGAGAGCCGCAGATTTGTTGAAAAGCATCTGCCAGGCTGTAATGACTGCCAGAAAATGTATAATGAATTAAAAGAAAATAACGTTGATGAAGTACTTGCAAAGGAATCGAAGGGAATACTCGAAAGACATGCAAAAATAGAGCGTAATGCAGCATACAAGGCAGGAGTTGTGATTGCCGCAATACTTCTACTGCCAATTGTCATTACATTTATAGTGCAGCTTGCTACCGGCATGGGATTAGGCGTATTCTCGGTTGTTACTGCTTCTATGCTGCTTGTCGCAGCACTTACGGTAGTTCCGCTTATGTCCACTAATAATCGTCTGTTAAAATGTATTCTTGCAGGAGTTACTTCGCTGATGCTTATACTGTTCTTCGTTGACCGGATGAATGGTGGAGGAAACTTCCTGTTATGGGCTATACCTACAGTATTTGGTATATCAATAGTATTGTTCCCGATAGTGATATGTCTGGTTAAACTTCCGCCGGTACTTAGTGATAAGAAGGCACTTATAACAATGACATGGGATACTTTGTGGCTGTTTCTTACAATGTTTACAGTGTATTATCATTCCGGATTTACAGGCATGAGGGACGGATATACAGTAGCTGTTGTACTTATGCTTGGCGTCTGGCTTGTATTTCTTGTAATCAGATATCTTCCTGTTCATGGACTTATAAGAGCTGGAATTAGTACAATAATATCTGTAATATGGTTTGTTTTTGCTAATGATTTTCTTGAATATATTCTTAATAAAGATAAGGCAATTGCTATAAGTAATATGAACCTGTCTGACTGGAGCACAGATATTAGTATTAATGGAAACGTATTATTCATTACTTTATTATCTAGCTGTATAATCGGTGTCGTGCTTATAGGTATAGGTGCGTTTCTTATGAGAAAGAAAAATGTTTAGAAGATAAGATAAGCCCCTCACAAGGTTGATGCTTTGTGAGGGGCTTATTAATATTATAGTTGCTTTTATAACATTATTATTCTTTCTTTTTTAGTTACTTCAATTTTTTTTTGATTGTTTGTGTAAATATCAATACCATTTTCGCCAATTTTTTCAACAAAAAAAGTTTTAGGTATGTAATATTTTAATATTTTATCTTTTTTTATACCGAGATGTACAATTGCATTTTCGTCTTTTGTGTAAAACAGAATATCACAATCAATTTTGGTTGGTGGATCAACATATTCATTCTTAAAATTTACAGCAATAGGATTTTCTATAAGAACAGGTATTAGATAAAAATAAATAAATTTAGCTTTTATACTTTTAAATTTACTTTTATTCATTCTTTTTAGATCTTTAAAACAAAGACTTGTATTTTGAATATTGTGCCAACCATCTAATCCTTTATAATTATGTATATCTTTTTGTGAAACTGCATATTTTGCAATTGATTCAAGTCCTAATAGGTGACAAAAGTTTTCTTTATCAAATCTTAGTTGAATTGAATTCGGATTAGAATCATCTTTTATATCATATTGATATATGAATGGATTTAAAAATTTCCTATAATAATCCTGTAAAATATTCAAATCAATGTCATTAATTTTAGGTTTTACAGATAGTGTTCTTAATTCTTCAGCTTTGTACAAATTATACTCCTTTTTATAAAAAAAGACTCTGAATTGTATCAGAGTCTTTCAATGCAACTTTAGTTTAATTCTGCTCATATTTAAACTCTCCGCAGCGGAGAAATCAGGAGTTGCCCCCAATTATATAAATAGCATATGCTATTTATTTCATAAGTATTCGCTTATATATAAGTATAATATACTTTTATATTTACTCTGTCAAGATGTTTTTCACTATTTAATACATGTTTTAATGTATACTTTTAATATATGCCCTGTAATTCTTAACAAGCAATGGAACTTCCGCAATAAGCATGCCAATCCAGCCAGCAAGATAAGAGAAAGGAAGTGCTTCTATTCCCATGCCTAATGCAAATACAAGTGGTATGGCGGCAAGTACACGGACACCCATATTGATAAAGCTTGAAAGCAGGGTAATCTTTAAGTCACCGATTCCTCTGAAATATCCCTGAATACCATTAGTCAATGCAGGCAATATGTACATTACAGAAATAAGCTTAAGGTAGATTACACCGTGTCTTATAACCTCCGTATCAGAAGTGAACAGCTTCATAAGTGGTCCGGCAAATACGAAACATACAAAGAATATGAAGATTCCATATATTATCTCAAGAATAATACCGGCTTTAAAGCCTTTGATTACTCTGTCATCTCTTCCAGCACCTTTGTTCTGTGCCATCATTGCTGTCATTCCGTGTGCAATGTTCTGCTCAGGTGTATATGCATAGTCATCAATTCTGTTTACTACTGCAAATGCGGCTGAAACCGAAACGCCCATTGTATTAATAATAGCCTGTATACCAATCTTACCAAGCTGTACAGTAGCCTGCTGCATAGCAGATGCCCAGCCGTAGCTTATAGTTTTCTTAAGCAGTGAGCGGTCAAATACAAGCCACTTCTTGCCAAGACACAGAATCGGTACTTTGAATTTAATATATATCATGCAGAATACACAGCAGAGCGCCTCGCTTACTACAGTTGCAACTGCACATCCATTGCTGCCGGCTTTCAGGACAACAACAAAGAAAAGGTCACCAAATACATTTAAAACTGCACTTATGATAAGGAAATACAGTGGTGTTGCACTATCTCCCAATGCCCTTAAGGTGCTTGAGAAAAAGTTATAAAGGAATGTGAAGATGAGTCCTAACATGATTATTCTTAAATACTGTGTTGTAAGTGTCATAATTGACCTGTCAACCTGAACAAGCATAAGAATTGGTCTTGTAAATACTATTGCCAGCAATGTAAGTGCCAGTGAGAATATCATACCTGATATCATTGTTGTGCTTATCTGACGGGAAAGCGTATCCATTTTCTTGCCGCCGAAATAATTACCCATAAGAATACTTGCACCCATACATAATCCGTTAAGGAAAAGAATAATGAGTGTAGTTATTGGATTGCATATTCCAACAGCAGCCAGTGCTTCTTTTCCAACAAATCTTCCGACAATAATGGAGTCAACCGCATTATAAGTAAGCTGAAATATATTTCCCAGTATAAGTGGAATTGTGAATTTAATTAACATAGGCATAATTCTGCCCTGAGTTAAATCTTTTGCCATAATAGATAAAACCTCTTGTGTGAATTTCTATTTGAATTTCGTAGATGGGGTGTCCCCTAGTTGTTAGATTTTAGTCTTTAAGAATTGTTATGTCAAGGATAGAGTTGGATTTGTGTCAGGTTTATACCAGACTTGTGTATGGAGGATAAAGTCTGTATAATGGTGTAAATTCGATATAATTAAAAAGAGCCAAATGCTC
>ERZ773147.3868-NODE-3868-length-10973-cov-2.529126_pt1 | contig 10973 bp, 8 predicted proteins | sample MGYA00580851_ERZ773147 | MGnify/ENA primary metagenome ERZ773147 (study PRJEB29015, sample SAMEA2737818) | human gut metagenome | biome: human gut; feature: human-associated habitat; material: faeces | place: China | collected 2012 ... | reverse complement strand
TTCAGCACCGCGTACATTTCCGTCGTCTTCTTGTTGGTCAGGTTGTATACGAGTCCGATGCCCAGAAGCTCCAGCACGCAGGTCGCTACCGGAATAAAGGTGCAGAGGGAACGAATATGACCGGCGACAGCGGCTGTCTGTGCCTCAATACCGGAAATATAGCCGATCGCGCCCTGCTGCTGCCGGTCCGGATAAATCCTGAACCCTCCGGTCGCAAACCACAGGTTCCCCTCATAGTCAAATACGACCGCCAGCAGATTCTGATCCAGCGTCTTTCCGAGCTTCTCTTCTGCCGCTGCTCTCCGGTCTGGTACTCATGGTAATCGATGCAGTCCGTAACAAACGCCCAGATCAGCATGGTAAATGCCGTCTGTCCGCTGGTCGCCAGGGTGTTGATCACCAGGAATAGGTACACGTTCTGAATCGGCACCATAAACAGAATCAGGGAAATCGCAAGGTTGTAGCCGGAGCATACTAAAATGACGTTGCGTTTTCCATATTTCTGGCTCAGCTTCGGGATCAGCGGGAAGAATACCAGCATAATCGGAATACTGATTAAGGACACCAGTGTCAGAACCTGCGGCGCATGGTAGAATTCTTTGTAAAGGTAGCTTCCCAGCTGGCTGTTGCCGGTGATGAACAGAAGGCTTCCAACCGTTGCCAGCATAACGCCCAGCATCGGACGGTTCTTAAATACACTCTTTAACACCTTGCCGTAATTGAACTTCTCGCCTTCCACCTTCGGCTGACGAACGCGCTCTGTGGTAAAATGCAGCAGCAGGCAGTAGCAGATAATAGATAAGATTCCGAATACCACCGCTACCTTGAAGAAACCACTCGGCACGACTTCGCCCGCTTTGTTGAATACGAACTGAGGAACCAGTGAAATGGCTCCGATTCCGACGATTGTGCCGCCGATGGAACGGGCTCTGGAAAGCTTCGTTCTCTCGATCGGGTCATTGGTCACAACAGAAGCCATGGAGCCAAATGGCATGGAAGTTCCGGTATAGCTCATTCCGTATACGATGTAAGCGAATACGACCCAGACATGTTTCGCCAGGGAACCCCAGCTGCTGACATCAGCAAAACACAGCAGGCCGGATATAGCCAGCGGAATCATTGCAATCTTAATATAGGGTTTGAATTTGTCCCCGCTCCTGCCTATCTGCCATCTGTCCGGAAAGGAACCGATCATCGGATCGTTAAATGCATCCCACAGCCTTGCAAACAGGAACATACTTCCCATCCATGCTGCCTTGATTCCCAGCACATACGTACAGAATGTGAGGAAAAATGCATCGACATACAGGTTCACAAAGCTGCCCGCCATATCACCGCATACATATCCGATCTGGTCTCTGATTCCAAATTTTCGTATCTCTTTCATAAAACCTCTCCTTTTCTTCCCATAAGACTTGAAATTCTTATGTTCATTTGTTATAGTTCTATTATATTGTGTAATTTTAGCAATTTAAATTGCGCATCTTGCATTATATATTGTAATTCTTGCAAATAAGTTATGAGGTTTTATTTATTTTCAATAATATTCTTTCAACTTTTTATGCATTTTAACCATGGAGGTCCTATGATTAATTTCTGGAAAGAAATACAGATGGAGGATTCCTGTACGGAAATCCGCATTCAGACCAATACAGACAATACCAGCCATGTTTTCCTGCACAGCCATACATTTTATGAGATCCTGCTTTGCAAAAGCGGCAATATCCAGTATCTTTTAGGGGACAAGCGCTTTCGCATCCAACAGGGGGATATTCTGCTCATTCCGCCCGGAGTCAGTCACCAGCCGCTCTTTCCGGAGCCGCTTAAGGAACCGTATTCCCGGTACGTCATCTGGATCAACACCGCCTACTGGCATCAGCAGTGCGAGGATTTTCCGGATCTGAATTTTGCCTTTGAACAGTGTCAGAAGCGCGGGAGCTATCTTCTGCGCTCCACCCGGGCGACGTGGTCAGGGCTTTTTTCCGCTGCTTCCGCTGCCTTAAAGGAGACGGAGCAGAAGCTGGGCTGGGGATACTGCACCCGGACCGCAGTCATCAGCCTCATGGCCCACATAAGCCGCACCTATTACTATCAGGATCTGCAGATGCCGGCCGCGGAAAAAAGCGTTCTGGTGGATGATTTATTCCGCTACATTGACGAACACTTAAGGGAGAAGATCACGTTGGAAGGGACGGCGAAGCATTTTCTCGTAAGCCCCTCCACCATCTCCCACACCTTTCAGAAGAACATGCAGGTATCCTTCCATCACTGTGTGATCCAGCGCCGTCTGATCGCGGCCAAAAACGGAATCCTGTCCGGAGTCCCGCTCCAGGAAATATGGGAGAGCTGCGGTTTTCCAGACTATTCTTCCTTCTACCGTTCCTTTAAGAAGGAGTATGGCATATCGCCGCGGGAATTTAAGAATTTCCATCGCCATGATGCGTAGAAGCATTATTGTGAAGATGCGTACTGAAACTGTGTACTTGCCTGATCCGGGAAACCTGGTTTTTCATATGCTGCGGTAAACTCTAAAATGCCGGGCAAACAGTATTACCATTTATTAAGGTAAATAATACTCGACTTTTCTGTAAGTCTGTCATATGATTATCCTATCCCACTTCCACATTCTGCCGGAAGATGGTGATGTTCTGAATATCTCAAACAACATCAGAAAATTATCCCTGAAAAAAAGCGCAAGCAGGAAACGATTGAAAAAGCCGTAAATCTCGGTAAACGACTGCCTGACAGGGAGGGCCAGCTGAAGGGAATCCTGACCTTTACAGACAAAATCATTGACCAGGCATACGCGAAAAAACTGGAGGAGGAGATGCAGATGACATTAGTCGGACAGATGTTGATGGAGGAAGGGTATCAACGGGGGAAGGAAAAAGGCATCCAGGTCTTTATTCAGGATAATGTTTCCGAAAACATCCCGAAACAGCGTATTATTCAAAAGCTGCAGGCCAATTTTTCGTTAATGGAAGAAGAGGCAATAAACTATTACACCATTTTTCAAAGCAGACACAAAACTAACATACAATCCATAAAAAGAGCCGTTTCATCAATGACTTTTCATCGATGAAACGGCGTCTCTACTCTATTAATCTTCTCTTACACTGCAGTTTGTCCGAACTCCCGTCCGACCGATCTTACATCAGGCTCTTATACAGCGCAATAATGTCTTCCAGACTCGCATCCTTAGGATTTCCAGGTGCGCATGCATCTGCCACAGCGGACTCAGCCAGGAACTGAATATCCTCTTCCTTAACGATAGCCGTTAAGTCAGCCGGAATTCCAACGTCCTGGGACAGCTTCTTAACTGCCTCAACTGCCGCTTTGCGGTACTCTTCCACGGTCATGGTCTCGGTTCCCTCTACACCCATGGCCTTAGCGATGGCGCGGAACTTCTCACCCGTGGCGTCTGCATTGTATTCCATAATAGTCGGAAGCAGGATGGCATTGGCAACACCATGCGGTGTGTCGTATACGGCGCCCAGAGCGTGAGCCATGGAATGAACGATGCCAAGTCCGCAGTTAGAGAATCCCATACCGGTTAAGTACTGGCCCAGAGCCATGCCTTCACGGCCTTCCGGCTTATTCTCAACCGCATCTCTTAAGCTGGAAGCGATCTTTTCAATCGCCTTTAAGTTGAACATGTCTGTGATCTCATTGGCTCCCTTTGTGGTATAGCCCTCGATCGCATGGGTCAGCGCATCCATACCTGTGGAGGCAGTTAATCCCTTCGGCATGCTGGACATCATCTCCGGATCAACGAAAGCGACAACCGGGATATCGTGTGTATCAACACAGACGAATTTGCGTTTCTTCTCACCGTCGGTAATTACGTAGTTGATGGTAACTTCTGCCGCCGTACCCGCTGTCGTCGGAACAGCCAGAATCGGAACACACGGATTCTTGGTCGGAGCCACGCCCTCTAAGCTTCTGACATCGGCAAACTCTGGATTCGTGATGATGATGCCTACGGCCTTGGAGGTATCCATGGAGGAACCGCCGCCGATAGCGATAATATAGTCTGCACCGGATTTCTTAAATGCCTCAACACCGGTCTGTACGTTTTCTATGGTTGGGTTGGGTTTGATGTTGGAATAAACCTCGTAGTCCATTCCATTCTCTTCCAGAATCTTTGTCACCTTCGCTGTTACGCCGAATTTTACCAGATCAGGATCGGATGCAACAAATGCCTTATGGAACCCTCTCTTTGTTACCTCTCCCGGAATTTCATTGATTGCACCTGCACCGTGATACGATGTTTCATTCAGAACGATTCTGTTTGCCATGATAATCTCTCCTTTTCCTATCTTTTATGGGTCTTATGGATACCATTTTTACTTTCTGTTATTATTTTAACAAAACCAATCAAAAAAATAAAGTTACAATCCCCTTCGTTTGTAACAAATGTTACAAATCCCGCAAACTGTAACTTTATTTCTATACAATATCAATACTTCCTATACCAACGGCCAGGCAACGCTCTCCGATCCGCATTATACGAGCCCGGCCTCCTGAAACACAGCCGAAAGCCGCGGCGGCATGGCTTCCACCAGGCTGGCCGCCATCTCTCCCGGGGTCTGCTTCATGCCGCCCAGGACCCATTTCACAGTCATATAGACGGATCCGCGGCAGTACATCTCCAGCAAAAACTGAATCTCCTCCTCCAGAGGCTTATGGGTCTTACGCGTGATCAGCGACCTGTAGAACCCCATAATCAGTTCAAAATCGTGTTCCTTCAGGGAGTTGTAATCATCCGAACGGAAGGCCTCGGTGAAGAACACCTTCTCCTTCTTGATAAATTCAAACTTCTCCTCCAGGCTCTGGCAGACCGTCTTCTCCACGCCGATCCGGGCAAAGGATTCCAGCACCAGCTTATCGAAGTACCAGTTGATCAAGTCATACTTGTCCTTAAAATTCCTGTAAAAGGTCTGGCGCGTCATATCACAGCCATCCACGATGTTCTGAACCGTGATTTTGTCCACTGGCGTCGTCATCATGCACTGCTTGACAGAGTCTGCCAGCCGGTATTTTGTTTTCTCATTCTTACTTACATAAGCCGTCATTCTATGCTCCTGTATCGTTTATTCACACGAAGGCAGCAGGCTAAGCGGGCATGCGGCCATGTCCATTTGGCGACTGCCGTGAGTGTCTGACTTCTTTTGTGTGCAGGGTTTTCTTCATCCTACCATAAAACACTAATTTTTTCAAATGGAACAGGAACAACAGCGGCAGTCTACGGAGCGTTGATTGTATTTTCATTGGAAGTCCCTATAATAGAGGAAAAGGAGGTATCACAATGGATCAAACTGTTAAATTTACGCCGCTCGACATGCAGACATGGCCGAGAGGGCAGATGTTTTACTATTTCTCGAAAATGGCTCCGACCGGATATTCCCTGACCGTCGATCTCGATGTTACGGCGATGAGAACGGCTCTGAAGCATGCCGGTATCAAGTTCTTCCCGGCTTACTTATGGCTCGTCACCAGGACGCTTCAAATGCAGAAGGAATTCAAAATAGCCGAACTGGACGGGCAGGTTGGCTGCTTCGACACACTCACACCGCTTTACGCGGCCTTTCATGAGGATGATAAGACCTTTTCCTTTATGTGGACGGAGTACACAGATGATTTCATGGCGTTTTATCAGTCCTACCTGGACAACCAGAGGAGGTACGGCGGCAGTCACGGCGTCCTGGCTCAAGCCGGGCAGACACCTCCCGCCAATGCCTATACCATTTCCTGTGTTCCCTGGGTGTCATTTAAGCATTTTTCGGTTCACTCCTATGAGAATAAGCCGTACTATCTTCCGTCCGTTGAGGCAGGCAGATTCTATGAAAAAGACGGCAGAATTATGATGCCTCTCTCCATTACCTGCCATCACGCGGCGACTGACGGATACCATATCAATCGCTTTCTGGAAACCCTGCAGTCCGAAGCGGAGGCATTTGCAGAGGATGTTCCTCATTTCCGCCTTCTCTGAAGCCATTTCGTCCCTTCCACAAACGGAACAATGCAGAAGGCCAGTCCGATTGCCACCGCATACTCGGTCAGGGAAATGTGTTCAAATTCAAACGCATCGGACAGGAACGGGACGTAGATGACAACGGTCGTGCACAGAAAGGAAGCCGCCATGGACAGCCACAGCCACGGATTATGATGTTTTAACGTAAATACCGACTGATTCAGAGACCGCATGTTGAAGGAGTGAAATATCTCCGTCATGGACAGAGTCAGAAACGCCATGGTCATGCCATCCGCACTGTTCGTAATCTCCCACACGCCCGCCTCCAGATAATGGCCGATCAGATACGAAGCCAGGGTGATTACGGTCACCGCAATTCCCTGAACTGCCACATTCATTCCGACCCCGCCTGAGAAAATCCCTTCCTTGGGGCTGCGGGGAGGCCGGTTCATAACGTCCTTTTCCGGCTCCTCCATGCCCAGCGCCAGCGCCGGGAAGCAGTCGGTAATCAGATTGATCCAGAGGAGGTGGACCGGTTTCAGGATGACGAAGCCGAGAAGCGTCGCAAAAAAGATGGACAGCACCTCTGATAAGTTGGAGGACAGGAGAAACTGTATGGACTTTCGAATGTTATCGTATATTCTCCGCCCCTCTCCCACCGCTGAGACAATCGTGGCAAAATTATCGTCCGCCAGCACCATATCCGCCACATTCTTCGTCACATCGGTTCCGGTAATTCCCATTCCCACACCGATATCGGCATTCTTGATGGAAGGCGCGTCGTTGACTCCGTCTCCCGTCATGGCGGTAATACAGCCTTTCTCTCTCCACCCATTTACGATTCTCACCTTGTGCTCCGGCTGGACCCTGGCGTAAACGGAATACTTTTCAATCTCATTGCCGAAGTCCTCATCAGATATCTCGTCGAGACCAGCGCCTGTGATGGCCTGTTCCGGTGATGTGATGATGCCAAGCTGCATGGCGATGGCCACCGCCGTATCTTTATGATCGCCGGTAATCATAATAGGACGGATTCCGGCTCTGCGGCACTCTTCGATGGCAGGCAGCACCTCGGGGCGCACCGGGTCGATCATCCCGGTGAGACCGAGGAAACAGAGCTTATGCTCCAGCTCTCCGGCCTCCCAGCCGGCGGGGCGGGCTGTGTACTCTCTCGCAGCAGCCGCAAGAACACGGAGAGCCCGGTCGGCCAGCGATTTATTGGCGAGGAGAATTCTTTCCCTGTCCTCCTCACGCAGCGGAACGGCCTTTCCATCCGACAGTATGTGAGTACAGCGTTTCAGAACCTCATCCGGAGCGCCTTTCGTGAACTGAATCACGGTTCCATCCGCCTTTTCGTGTACGGTCGACATCATCTTCCGCATGGAATCGAAGGGTGCCTCACCGATCCGCACATACTCCTGTTTTAAGAGGCTCTGGTTAAGTCCTGCGGACCATGCGTAGGCTGCGAGAGCCGCCTCGGGGGGTTCTCCCTCCGCCTCATTCTTATCGTTTAAATGAGCGTCGTTGCAGAGTGCCATGGCCGCCGCCAGTGCCGTCTCGTCGGATCCGGTGTGTTCTACGACGGTCATCCGGTTCTGCGTCAGCGTTCCCGTTTTGTCGGAACAGATGATCTGGGTGCACCCAAGCGTCTCCACGGCCGTCAGCTTCCGGATAACAGCATGTTTCCTGGACATGTTGGTGACGCCGATGGAGAGCACGATGGTGACAACGGCCGCCAGTCCTTCCGGTATGGCTGCCACCGCCAGACTCACGGCGATCATAAACGTATCCATGACCGTATGCCCGGAAATGGCCGGATAGGCGCGCAGTAAGCTGACTGCAAATATAATCACGCAGATGGCGAGCACCAGCACGCTGAGAATTCGGCTCAGCTGGGAAAGCTTTCCCTGAAGCGGCGTCTCATTATCCTTTGCCTGAGTCAGGGCATTCGCGATCTTCCCCATCTCCGTATCCATGCCGGTGCCTGTCACGACTGCGGCTCCGCGGCCATATACGACCGTGCTTCCCATGTAGACCATGTTCTTCCTGTCGCCCAGTGGAACGTCCTTCGTCCCCTCCTCCAGGGAAAGAACGCGTTCCGTCTTGAGAACCGGCACCGACTCCCCGGTCAGGGCGGCTTCTTCCACCTTCATGCTGGCGCACTCCAGAATCCTGCCGTCTGCCGGCACCGCATCTCCGGCCTCCAGGACGATAATATCGCCGCGCACAAGCTCCTCGCTCCGGATCGTCTGCTGCTTACCGTCCCGCATTACTTTGGAAGTGGCCGCCGCGATCTCCTGCAGGGCAGCTATGGCTTTTTCAGCCCTGCTCTCCTGCGCCACTCCCAGCACCGCATTGATGAGAACGACGATCATAATAATGATCACATCCGCAAACGACTCCCCCGCATAGACCGCCGTCATTCCAGAAACCACCGCTGCCGCAATCAGAATGATGATCATCGGATCGGCCAGCTGACTCAAAAAACGCCTCCAAAGCGGAACCGGCTTCGCCTCTTTCAGCTTATTCTTTCCATCTGCCATAAGTCTGCCGGCCGCTTCCTCTGCACTCAGGCCTGTCCGTTTCGTATTCAGTTTTTTCAGAACTTCCTCCGAAGTATCCAAATATCCCTTCATCACAGCACCTCCTGCCATTCATCCGGTTGTAAGAGGGAATCCGCTCCGCTGTTAATCCAGACCTCGCTCGCCCTCGATGTCTTCTTTAATAAACATAATACAGAAACAGAAATACCGGAATCATAATCAGAAATACCATCATCAAATGGAAAATACCTTCTTTATTCCACTCTCGGGATATCACCTTTGTTTTGATCTTCCATCTGTCATTTCCAACTGCTTTCCACTGTGCAACATACATTTTTTTTCTCAGATCAAATGTCTCTTTTACAAAAAATACACTGATGATCCCAACAGCAAAGAACAGCATATACAGTTTGCTGACCGTATATGGCATATAAATTTCCATCTGTCCAAAAGTACCGATGAAACTTACACACACTGTCAGAATCCAGTTATGATACCAGCCGGGATCCTGATAAAGGATAATATCTTTCCAGTTCCATCCCAGCTTTGCAGGCGTCGGATACAGTGAAGGTCTGTAATCCTTCTGAGCATATTTTTCCGCACATTCCGCACAGGATTTCCTTCCCAGGAAATCTCCGTTATACAAAACTGCGTTACGGATGAACCACCAGCCGCAGAGAACTAAAGTAACTGCTGCGATCACTGCTCCTCTGCTGAAAAGGAAACGAACTCTCTGTGAAAAAGCTTCTTCTCTGCAGAGTAATACCGTAAAACAGAAGAAGAAAAAACTGCAGAGTATCCAGCCATACGCATTATAATAAGACAATGCACATACAGCCATTCCCACTGCAAGGAGTATACAGTTTTTCCATGTCCAGTCTTCTCTCAGATAAGAGGCCCATGCATACAGGATCATGGCTGCTGCCAGCAGTGCCAGTGAGTCTGTATTCACATAAGTTCCCACAAAGATTGCCTGCGGCATAAATCCTGCCAGTGCTGCAAACAGCCATCTAACTTCTCTGGAATATTTTTCTTTCGGAAACAGTTTGCCCGAAGCTTTCACAACAAAATACACTGCACCTGTGACAAACAGTACATCTGCCATACGTGCAATTTTGAACATGGAGTATCCCGGATCTGCAAAAAGCCGGGATATTCTCATAAATAATGCAGACACCATATAAGATACAACCGGATAATATGCATAGGAAATTCCCCACACTTTATTCCTGACAGCCGGATCATCTCCCCCCGGAAGAGCTCCATGGTGTTTATAAATGTAATCTGCAACATAATATCTCATCTGTTCATCCGGCCCTGAATTAAAAGGCTGTGTCATCGCCCAGGTTGTCAGCAGGATAAACGCCAGAAATACAAAAATGAAAATTTCTGTTTTTTCATTGATCTCTTTCTTTTTCTTTAACATATCTTCTTTCACATTCATTTTATAGCAATTTCATCTTCAGATTCTTTTCAGAGAAAAGTCCTGGCTCTTCAGAGTGAGATTGGGGTTATAATAAGGATCTCCGTTCTTCAGGATCTCCGGCCATTTTTTCTCAAAGGTGGCAATTTCTTTATTAAATCGTGCCACTTTTTCCGGAGTATCCTCAAGACCTCTGGATTTGGATTCATAATGGTATAATTCCGCATATGGATTATACACGATCAGATATCCCGCCTTTCTCAGCTTCATGCAGAAATCAATATCATTAAATGCAACAGCCAGTTCCTCTGAAAGTCCTCCCACTGCATCAAATGCAGATTTCTTCACCATCATGCAGGCAGCTGTAACCGCACTGTAATCCTGTGCACAGATAATTCTGTGACAATATCCGGTGGTACCTCTCTTCTGCTGGACAAAACAGTGTCCTGCAATTCCGCCAAAACCGATCACAACACCTGCATGCTGGATCGTATCATCCTCATAATAAAGTCTTGCACCCACTGCGCCTACATCTTTACGCATGCAATAACCCAGGAGTTCTTCCAGACAGTCCGGATTAATGATCTCTGTATCATTGTTAAGCAGAAGCAGATACTCACCCTTTGCGAAAGATGCACCATAGTTATTAATGGCAGAATAGTTAAAGACTCCGTCCCAGTATACCATGCGAACCTTCGGATTCTCTGCCTCCAGTTTTTTGTAATATTCAAAAGTAGCAGAATCTGTACTGTTATTCTCTACAATAATGTACTCATAATTTTTGTACGTAGATTTCTGTTCAATGGATTCCATACATCTCTTCAGATCATCAATATGGTCTTTATTCGGAATAATAATAGAAATCAGCGGATCATGATCTCTGATAAACTTCGTTCTGTACAGCCCCAGATATTCACCCTTAAAAACCTCTGCGTGGATTCCTGTTCTCTCATAGTGAGCCTGTACTGCACGTCTTCCGGCTTCAAAGGCATAAAGCTTGCTCTCGGGATTCTCTGCTGTGGAGTCCTCATGG
>ERZ773147.3867-NODE-3867-length-10973-cov-3.759480_pt1 | contig 10973 bp, 9 predicted proteins | sample MGYA00580851_ERZ773147 | MGnify/ENA primary metagenome ERZ773147 (study PRJEB29015, sample SAMEA2737818) | human gut metagenome | biome: human gut; feature: human-associated habitat; material: faeces | place: China | collected 2012 ... | reverse complement strand
CCTGAATTTCCTGACTTAAGGTGTAGGCTGGCAGAGAACATGCAGAGTCACCGGAGTGCACGCCCGCCTGCTCAATATGCTCCATGATGCCGCCAATCAGCACCATTTCGCCGTCGCAGATGGCATCCACGTCAACTTCTACCGCGTCATCGAGGAAGTGGTCCAGCAACACTGGCGCATCGTTAGACACGCTGACCGCCGTCTGGAAGTAGCGACGCAGGTCAGCTTCGTCATAGACGATTTCCATCGCCCGACCACCAGCGGGTAGCCAATCTCTTTCGCCTTCTCTACCGCCATTTCAATAGCGGTAACGGTGGCGTTCGCCGGTTGTTTCAGTTTCAGACGCTCAACCGCATGCTGGAAGCGTTCACGGTCTTCTGCACGGTCGATAGCATCCGGGCTGGTGCCGATAACCGGTACGCCAGCAGCTTCCAGCGCGCGCGCCAGTTTCAGCGGGGTCTGACCGCCGTACTGGACGATAACGCCTTTCGGCTTCTCAATACGCACGATTTCCAGCACATCTTCCAGGGTTACCGGCTCGAAGTAGAGGCGGTCGGAAGTGTCGTAGTCGGTGGAGACGGTTTCCGGGTTACAGTTAACCATAATGGTTTCGTAACCGTCTTCGCGCAGCGCCAGCGAGGCGTGTACGCAACAGTAGTCGAATTCGATACCCTGACCGATACGGTTCGGGCCGCCGCCAAGCACCATGATTTTTTCACGGTCGGTAGACGGATTCGCTTCGCACTCTTCTTCATAAGTGGAGTACATGTAAGCGGTGTCGGTGGCGAACTCTGCCGCACAGGTATCCACGCGCTTATAAACCGGGTGCAGGTCATACTGGTCACGCAGCTTACGGATTTCCGCTTCGCGTACGCCCGCCAGTTTTGCCAAGCGCGCATCGGCAAAGCCTTTGCGTTTCAGCTGGCGCAGGAAGTCAGCGTTCAGGCCAGTGATGCCCACTTCCGCCACTTTCTCTTCCAGACGCACCAGCTCTTCAATCTGTACCAGGAACCAGCGGTCAATGTTGGTCAGGTTGAAGACGCCGTCCACAGACAGGCCCGCACGGAACGCATCGGCGATGTACCAGATACGATCTGCGCCTGCGTCTTTCAGTTCGCGACGGATTTTGGTTAACGCTTCCGGGTCATCCAGGCTCACTTTCGGGTCGAATCCAGTCGCACCGACTTCCAGGCCGCGCAGCGCTTTTTGCAGGGATTCCTGCTGCGTGCGACCAATCGCCATCACTTCGCCAACCGATTTCATCTGAGTGGTCAGACGGTCGTTAGCACCGGCGAATTTTTCGAAGTTGAAGCGAGGAATTTTAGTAACCACATAGTCGATGGACGGCTCGAAGGAGGCCGGAGTACGTCCGCCAGTGATGTCGTTCATCAGTTCGTCGAGGGTGTAACCCACCGCCAGTTTCGCCGCCACTTTAGCAATCGGGAAACCGGTCGCTTTCGACGCCAGCGCCGAAGAACGGGACACGCGTGGGTTCATTTCGATAACAATCAGACGACCGTTTTTCGGGTTCACCGCAAACTGAACGTTGGAACCACCGGTTTCAACGCCGATTTCACGCAGCACCGCCATCGAGGCGTTACGCATGATTTGATATTCTTTGTCGGTCAGCGTTTGGGCTGGCGCGACAGTGATGGAGTCACCGGTGTGGATGCCCATCGCATCGAAGTTTTCGATAGAGCAGACGATGATGCAGTTGTCGTTTTTATCACGCACCACTTCCATCTCGTACTCTTTCCAGCCGATCAGCGACTCATCAATCAGCAACTCTTTGGTCGGAGAGAGATCCAGACCGCGGGCGCAAATTTCTTCAAACTCTTCACGGTTATAAGCGATACCGCCGCCGCTACCGCCCATGGTAAAGGATGGGCGAATAATGCACGGGAAGCCCACGTCAGCGGCAACCGCCAGCGCTTCTTCCATCGTGTGTGCGATACCGGAACGCGCGGTTTCCAGACCAATTTTCTTCATCGCTACGTCGAAACGACGGCGGTCTTCTGCTTTATCAATCGCATCGGCAGTGGCACCAATCATGGTGACACCGAACTCTTCCAACACGCCCTGACGTTCCAGCTCCAGCGCGCAGTTCAGCGCCGTCTGACCGCCCATCGTTGGCAGCACCGCGTCCGGGCGCTCTTTTTCAATAATCTTGCGTACAACTTCCCAGTGAATCGGCTCGATGTAGGTTGCATCAGCCATTTCCGGGTCGGTCATGATGGTCGCCGGGTTGGAGTTCACCAGAATGACGCGGTAACCCTCTTCACGCAGGGCTTTACACGCTTGCGCGCCAGAGTAGTCAAACTCACACGCCTGACCGATAACAATCGGGCCCGCACCCAGAATCAGGATACTTTTTATATCTGTACGTTTTGGCATGGCTCTTTTACTCCTGATTACTTAGCGGTTTTACGGTACTGCTCAATTAACTCGATAAAGTGGTCGAACAACGGCGCGGCGTCGTGTGGACCAGGGCTGGCTTCAGGGTGCCCCTGGAAGCTGAATGCCGGTTTATCGGTGCGATGAATGCCCTGTAACGTACCGTCGAACAGGGATTTATGCGTGACACGCAGGTTTGCAGGTAATGTTGCTTCGTCCACCGCAAAACCGTGGTTCTGGGCGGTGATCTCCACGCGGCCGGTGAGCAGGTTCATCACGGGGTGGTTGCCGCCGCGATGGCCGAACTTGAGCTTGTAGGTGCCGAAGCCGAGTGCGCGGCCGAGCAGCTGATTGCCGAAGCAGATGCCGAAGAACGGGTAGCCGGCGTCCAGGACCTTGCGCAGCAGCTCGACCTCGGGGTCGGCCTGCTCCGGGTCGCCGGGGCCGTTGGAGAAGAACACGCCGTCCGGGTTCAGCGCGGTGAGTTCCTCGAAAGTGATGGCAGCCGCGCTCGGCCATGCGATGCGGGGTCATGCCCTTGACTCCGAGATCCACGGCGGCGACGGTGTAGAGCGGCTCCTTGCCCTCGTACTCGCCACACGGCTCGACCGTATACGTCTCCTTGGTGCTGACCTCGTCGTACAGGCTCAGACCCTTCATCTGCGGGGTGGCCTTGACCTCGTCGATGAGCGCGGCGACGGTCTTCAGGCGCCCTTCGTCGTCGAGCAGCGCGTCACCGGAGAAGATTCCGGCACGCATGACGCCCGCGGAGCGCAGATGGCGCACCAGCTTGCGGGTGTCGATGTGGCTGATGCCGACGATGTGCTCGGCGACGAGATCGTCGTCAAGGCTGCCCGTGGCCCGCCAGTTGCTGACGGTGGGGCTGGGATCGCGAACCACGTATCCGGCCACCCAGATACGGGAGGATTCCGGATCCTCCCGGTTGATTCCCGTGTCCCCGATGTGCGGGAACGTCTGCACCACGATCTGCCGATCGTAACTGGGATCGGTCAAAGTCTCCTGATAACCGGTCATGCCGGTCGCGAACACGATCTCGCCAGTGGTCTTGCCGATCGCGCCGTAAGAGTCACCCACATACACTTGCCCGTCCTCAAGTACAAGCACGGCGTCATCAGGGGCAAAACTCACGGTTTCGGAATCAATCTGGTTCACCAAAACCCCCTTATTTTCTCAGGATATTCGTACCAACCTTAACTGTCGGCGGGGACGCGCCCCACCGGCAATTCGGCTGGTTTCTCGTCATTTACTTGTGGACTCGCCGTCCTGCTGGCCGGCTTGTGGATCGGCCGTCTGCTCGGATGCAGCTTCGGCAACGTCATCGGATACATCGTCGAACGTCATGTCGTCGAAATCGACGCCGTCGGCGATGTCATCGTCCTCGGACGCTTCGGAATCGCCGGTTTCGGCTTCCGCATGCGACGCTTCGCCGGCAGGCTCACCAGGCTCATGACCGTCGTCGCTCGGCTGTGCGTCGGGCTCGTCGTTTTCGGGGTGGAGAATGGCCTCGCGTCCTTCGGTGTCATCGCAAATCGCGCTGAGCAGGCCGTGGATGAACGCCGGGGAGTCGCCGTCGCTCAACGTCTTGGCCAGGCCGAGCGCCTCGTCGATGGCCACGCGATCGGGCACGTCGTCGTTGAAGATGATCTCCCATGCGGCGATGCGCAGGATATTGCGATCCACGACGGCCATGCGGCGAACCTTCCACCCGGTGGAATGCTCGTTGAGCATGTAGTCGATCTCACGCCGGTGATCGGCGACACCGCGCACGATCTCGATGGCGTAGTCGGGAAGCGGGGTCTGCGCACCAGGCTCTTCGATGCGCTCAGCAAGAAGGGACAGGAAATCCTGTCCCTTCTCGTCCGCCTCATACAACGTGTTCAGAGCCCTTTTGCGAGCGGTGGAACGTGCCATGGAAGCCTGTTGTCCTTACTCTCAGTTCTCGCGGCCGAGGTAGGAGCCGTCGCGGGTGTCGACCTTGACCTTCTCGCCTTCGCCCACGAACAGCGGGACCTGGATCTCGGCGCCGGTCTCGACGGTGGCGGGCTTGGTGCCGGCGTTGGAGCGGTTGCCCTGCAGGCCGGGCTCGGTGTGGGTGATGGTCAGGATCACGGAGGCCGGCAGTTCGACGCTCAGCGGGGTGCCGTCGTGGAACGACACGACGCAGTCGGTGCCTTCCAGCAGGAACTTGGCCTGATCGCCGACGAGGGTCTTGGGGATGTAGATCTGATCGTAGGTGGTCATGTCCATGAAGACGAAGTTGTCGCCGTCCTCGTAGGAGTACTGCAGGTTGCGGTTGTCAACGGTCTCGAACTCCATCTTCATGCCCGCGTTGAAGGTCTTGTCGACGATCTTGCCGCTCAGCACGTTCTTGATGGTGGTACGCACGAAAGCTGGGCCCTTGCCCGGCTTGACGTGCTGGAACTTCGTGACGGTCCACAGCTGGCCGTCCAGGTTCAGGACGGATCCGTTCTTGATGTCATTGGTAGTCTGTGCCACAGTAACTCACCTTTTCATGTTTTCAATTTCGGCAAAGCTCAAAAATAGCCTTGTCTATTATGCCATACCGTCTATACAGCGCGTCGCGGCCGAACAATCCCCCAATGGCATCTTCCGGCTGCATCAGCTGTTCCTCATGCAATTGAAACGGAACAAGCAATAGTGGTTAACGACAATTCACCTAATGACTTAGTAGCTGAATAACGAACATAATAATGACAATGACGACATGTCGGCTGAACCGATAGGAGACAACCGACATGACGCCATTCTCACGTAATCAATCGATGCAGTTTATAGTGTTGATGCAAAGAACGGAATCAAGCATGTGGTCTGAAACACGAACCTGCGGCGCGAAGATACGCGTCGCGCGCTCATTGACGTCTGGCAGTAATTCTATGCACAGGCAATGCTTCGCCTCAACATATCCTTCCTGCCTAGTCGACTTACTTGGTAACGTCTCGACTTCGGTATCCATAATCATTCGCCTCCTTTCACTAACAGTTGCCGCATTTATTACACCGCTGTGAACGATATATATATATGATTCGTTACATCAGCATCAGAGAGAAACATCTTCATTCCCTTTCTCGTTTATGGTAGGAGCTATTCACTATTTAGGAGGTGCTGCTCTTGTTGGTCAATTTAGAATCACATGGCACCAGATCCGTAGAAATCAAAGGGCATTTCGCCTTTGTCCATTTTACAGGCAACCAGTTTCCGGCCTTCTTCTGGAAGTTACATGTCTCGCTTCCTCCTCGCGACTACGAAAGACACATTCAATCAATAGTTGACTTCCTGGTGATGAGAAAAGTCGATTTCAAATTGCCGGATATGACGTTCCCTCAAATACTATTCAACAGCAATTGGAATCGTGCATACAATATCTGACGTTCAAAGGGGAAGCCCTCATCCCCTATGGGTGGAACGATACAGCAGAGCATCCTGTATATGGAGATGACGTCAACAGTCTCTTCGATGTAATCGAACTATTCATATCAACAGAAAGAAGAAAAAACCGTGACTGAAAAACGTCAGGAAAAAGAATCAACAATCTCACCATGGAGGGTAAGGGATTACCGGTCCTGGTTCGTGGCTGACACTGCGTCAGCACTGGGAACCACAATCGGCGGATTTGCGTTCACGCTGGTGGCATATGCGGTAAGCCATGATGTAACTACGGCAGGTATGGTCGGCACCGTGTTCGCACTGTGCGAAGGTTTGGGAACACTTCCAGGCGGGCACCTGTCGGATAGAATCGATCGCAAGAAACTCATGATTGTTTTCGGTCTTATATCGGCTGCAACACTGTGTGTGATGACATTGGCCCTGGTTGCGAAAATGATGTCGGCCCCTTTGCTATTCCTGTTTGCCATTGTACGGGGACTCACTTCCGGTGTGTTTTCCAATGTGTCCAATATCATCTTGCCTCAAATCGTCACCGGGAATCAGCTGGTGCAAGCCTATTCCGCGAATGAATCGCGCGATGCATGCATCCAATTGTTCTCCAAACCGCTGTCAGGGTTCCTGTACGGATTAGGCCCCGAGATTCCATTCCTGATCAGCGCCGTCCTGTATGCGCTGATGTCCGTTGCGACTCCGCTGATTCGTTCGGATCTACGGCCCAAGAACGACGCCTCCCCATCGGATTCCGATGATTCCACGAAGAAAACACCACGAAACCACATTGGCGGCAGTTCATCGCATTCATCGTTGATCGAAGGCTTTGCATGGTACACGCGATGGCCACAAGCAGTATCCGTATTCGGCAGTGTGCTCTTGTTGAATTGTGTCCTCACCCTGATGGTCAGCATTGTGATTCTGAATCAACAGATGCTGAACATTCCCGGCTGGCAGATTGGGCTCATCTCAACCGGAAGCGGTGTCGGACTGCTGAGCGGGTCGTTTCTGACCACTCCCCTTGCCAACCGTCTGACGGGAGGCAGAACAGTACAAGTCTCCTTCATCATCATCATGGTAGGATGCGCTTTACAGCCATTCACCCAGAATACATATCTACTGGCCGGATGCATGGCGATCATGAATCTCATGGTCGTTCCCGCCAATTCCGTCCTTGGTGCCTACGCGTCGCTGATCATTCCGAATGATTTGCGTGGCCGCGTGTTCTCAGTGTTCTCCTTGTTTAACATCACGCTTGCCTCATTGGCGTCCGGTATTGCGGGAATCATGCTTTCCTCTCTGGGGTACATGATTGCGGCGGCGACCACCGCCGCAATCATGACAGGTACCGTATTACTGGCCTTCATGAGTAACGGTATTCGTGAAATACCTGACAAGGCGGCTTTCTCGAACCTTGAATCGTGGCGCTGACTACTCTCGCGATATCCGCAGCCGCCTACCCGCAATGAGGACGAGCCCCGACGTGAGAGTCACAGCCACGAGCATGAAGACCGCCGTCACGGCCGCGCCCGTGTGAGCCAGCCGGACGGTCGATCCGCCGAGACCCGCACCTGAAGGCCTCTGAATAGTTGCACCATGCTGCTGCCCATCGCCGTTGCTCGGGTCGGCGACAAACACTGACCGGTCGATCTGCACGTTGACGATTCGCGTCGTCTCTGTGGTGTCGAAGTTGTTGTCGGTGAGCAGGCTCAGATCGAGCCGGCCATTGTCGTCCGTATGGGTGATGACCAGATCCTCGAAGTTGTCAAGCAACGGGTTGGCGTCCATGTATTGCGCATTCGGCTTGAACTGGGCGCCAAGGGTCAGCTTGCCGCCGAAATCGGCGAGTTCCGTGACCGGCAGGAACGACGAGTCGGCGCTCTTCGACAGCGACGCGACATCGGAGACGTCCGGGGCGGCTGCGATGCCGTGCGCATACGCAAGCTTTATGCCGTACCCATGGGTCTGGTCCCAGGAGCGTTCCAGCACCAGGAATCCGTCCTCGCCAATCGCCGCGAACTCGGTGATGCCCATGTTCACGTCGGCGGCCTTGAACGCCACTTGCTTGACGAGCTTCCACTGTCCCATGGCGCCTTTCACGTCGTCACGGTAGACCAGCGCGCGGCGGGCTGTGGTGGCGATGTCCTTGCCGCTGGGCGAATCGTTCTTGAGGGCGTACTCGTTGCCGACCACGATCTGATGGCTGGACGGCGATACCGTCAGCGCTTCCAGGCTCTTGTTGTGCACGGCCTGTCCCCTGCAGTTGATGTCGAACAGTTCAGGCACGGGCAACTCGTCCTTCTGACGGCCGTCGATGCCGAAGATACGGATCTTCGGCTGCTCATGCTCGCCTTCTGCCGCGTTCGGATGGCCTTCGGAGGTGAGCAGGAAGTCGCCGTTCGGCAGCACGCCGAGCCCCTCATCATCAGTAGTTTCGCCGTTGTATGGCGTACCGTTCTCATCGGTCAGGACGATACTGCCGGTCGGAGCCGCCTTGTCGAGATCGTTGCCCAGCAGCCATAGGCGAGCGACATCGGTACCATGATTGTCCATTGCGGACACATATTGTCCGAGCTTCCTGTTGTACGCCGTCGAGGACAGTCCGCCGAACGCTATCGGCTCCGACGTGCCGGTGCCGTCGCTGAAGCCGTTAGCCGACCAGTAGTCAAGGCGATCGTTTCTGCCGAGTGCCGTGACGTACTGTGACAGGCGACCGCTTGCCGAGTCGTCGAATCCTGCCGCCGTCTTCTGGAACGGTTCCGCTTCGACGTCGAGGATGCGCGTGGTCTGGGTGGCGCTGTAGTTGTCGTCGCTGATGATGGAGATAGCGGCCTTGTATTCGCCGTCACCGCGATGCCACGAGGCATCGGGAGTGGCGAGCTGGTCGAGGTTCGTGATGACGAGCCCTTCGTAGCTATCCATCAGAGGGTTCGCCTGATGAGCGCCGGGTTTCGCGGAGGCGCCCAGATCCGGCAGCTTGTCCAGCTCGCCGATCTGGCGGGATTTCACGAACTCGGATGCATTCTTCGGGTCGTTGAGGTTCGCCACACCGGAAACATCCGGCGCGCCATTCAGCCCGGAGACGTACGAGAGTGCCACCTTGTTGCCGGTCTCGCTGTTCCATGAACGTTGCAGGACGTACAGGGAGTCTTCGGAATCGAGGACGATATCGGAGATGTCCAGTCCCGGTACCGTGTGGAAGCCCACCTGTTTGACGAGCGTCCACTGGCCGGCCTTGCCCGTCACGTCGTCACGGTATACGAGGAAGCGCCGCGCGTCGCTCCGGTTCTGGTAGACGTCAGACTTGAGCGTGCCTTCCATGGCCGATACGAGTTCGTGCCCTGTCGGAGACAGGCTCAATCCTTCCAGCGTAAGGTTATGCGACGCCTGACCCTTGGGCGTGTTGATGTCGAACAGCTGCGGAACCTCAAGCTCCCCCTTCTGCCGCCCATTGGCGTCGAAGATCCTGATTGTCGGGTGTTCGGCCTGATTCTTGCCCGCAGGGGGAATGCCTTCCGAGCTGATGGCGAAATCGCCGTTGGGCAGCACCGCTATGCCCTCGTTGTCCGTCGTGTTGCCGTTATAGGGCGTCCCATTAACATCGGTAAACGTCACCGGATCGCGCGTGATGGACGGGTTGTGCAGGTCCTTGCCGAGGAACCACACCCGAGATTCGTCACTCCCATGGTTGTCGGGTTGCGCCACATATGAATCCGCGGTTTTGTCCCACGTGAGACCCGACAGTCCCCCGACTCGAATCCCCTTGTAATCGAGCTTGTCCAGCGCATCGTTGTAGGCAACGGCCTTGACCTGATTCTGTGCGCCAATATCAGTCGTACCCTCGGCTGATACCGCTGGAATCATGACGGATGCGAACAGCATGCATGTCGTCGCCGTCACTACGGCTATTCTCTTGTTCATGGTTTTCCCTTCCGAACGTTACCGTTCACATGGCCATGCTGGCTCTGCAAGGTATCGGGAAGGGGAATAATCACGCATCTGCAGATGAACCATACCTGAAAAGACGGCGACATCGTTGTCCACCTGTATGGAATTCGCCTGTATGGGTCCCTGGAATACGAAAGTGGGCCCTGAAACCTCAAGCAAGGTTTCAGGACCCACTCAGAACGCTAGTTCAAGCGTGTCGAGTTCTTCGCTGATGGAAATCAGGCGAGGATCTTGGTGACACGGCCCGAGCCGACGGTGTGGCCGCCTTCACGCACAGCGAAGGTCAGGCCCTCCTCCATAGCGATGGGCTGAATCAGCTCAACGGTGAAGGTCGCGTGGTCGCCAGGCTGAACCATCTCGACGCCTTCCGGCAGCTCGATGACGCCGGTGACGTCGGTGGTGCGGAAGTAGAACTGCGGACGGTAGTTGGAGAAGAAGGGCGAGTGACGGCCGCCTTCGTCCTTGGTCAGCACGTAGACTTCGCCCTCGAACTTGGTGTGCGGGGTGACGGAGCCCGGCTTGGCCACGACCTGGCCACGCTCGACGTCCGTACGGTTGATGCCGCGGAGCAGCAGACCGGTGTTGTCGCCAGCCTCGCAGGCGTCCATGGTCTTGTGGAACGTCTCGATGGAGGTAACGGTGGTGGTCTGGGTCGGGCGGATGCCGACGATCTCGACCGGGGTGTTGACGGCCAGCTGGCCACGCTCAACACGACCGGTGACGACGGTACCACGGCCGGAGATGGTGAAGACGTCCTCGATAGGCATCAGGAACGGCTTATCCAGGTCGTGAACCGGGGTCGGGATGTACTCGTCGACGGCGTCCATCAGGTCCTTGACGGTCTGGACCCACTTGTCGTGGTCCGGAGCGTCATCGTGCAGAGCGCCGTAGGCGGAGGTACGGATGACCGGGCAGTCGCGGTCGAAGCCGTTCTCGTCGAGGAGGTCACGGACCTCTTCCTCAACGAGCTCGATGAGCTCCTCGTCCTCGACCATGTCGCACTTGTTCAGGGCGACGAGGATACGCGGGACACCCACCTGACGGGCGAGCAGCACGTGCTCGCGAGTCTGGGCCATCGGGCCGTCGGTGGCGGCCACAACGAGGATAGCGCCATCCATCTGGGCAGCGCCGGTGATCATGTTCTTCACGAAGTCGGCGTGGCCCGGGCAGTCCACGTGCGCGTAGTGACGCTTTTCGGTCTCGTACTCCACGTG
>ERZ773147.3854-NODE-3854-length-11003-cov-4.624863_pt1 | contig 11003 bp, 10 predicted proteins | sample MGYA00580851_ERZ773147 | MGnify/ENA primary metagenome ERZ773147 (study PRJEB29015, sample SAMEA2737818) | human gut metagenome | biome: human gut; feature: human-associated habitat; material: faeces | place: China | collected 2012 ... | reverse complement strand
CGCCTGAAAGCGCTGCTGGATTCCGGCGAGTTAGGCGCGCTGAAGCGTGTGACGTGGGTGGTGACGGATTGGTATCGTTCACAGGCGTATTACGACTCCGGGGCTTGGCGCGCAACGTGGACGGGCGAGGGCGGCGGCGTGCTGCTCAACCAATGCCCGCATCAGCTGGATTTGCTGCAATGGCTCTGCGGACTGCCGACAACGGTGCGCGCGTTCTGCCACGAGGGCAAATGGCACGACATTGAGGTGGAGGACGACGTGACCGCCTATCTGGAATTTCCGGGCGGCGCGACGGGCGTTTTTATCGCCTCTACCGGGGAGCTGCCCGGCACGAATCGGCTGGAAATCGCCTGTGACCGCGGCAAAGTCGTCTGCGAAAACGGTCAGCTGACGCTATGGCGCTTGCCGCAGAGCGAGTCCGCCTATTACCGCCGCAGCGCATCCGCATACCCCCACGCTGAGACGCAGGTGGAGACTCTGCCGCTGGACGGGGAGAATCCGCAGCACGTCGGTGTGCTGAACGCTTTTGCGGCGCATATCCTGCACGGCACGCCGCTGGTGGCGGACGGGGCGGAAGGTATCCGCGCGCTGATGCTGTCCAACGCCATGCACCTTTCCTCGTGGACAGGCAAGCCCGTATCCCTGCCGATTGACGAGGGCGAATTTGCGCGGCTTCTGGCGGAAAAACGCCTGCATTCAAGGAAAAAGCAGGTGAAAGAGGTCACGTTCGCGACGGATCACAGCGGGACGGGAAGGGCGGAAGGATAATCGGGTATAGGCGACATCGCACAACTCGGCGGCGCGCTGGACGCGAATTTTCTCCGGGCAGGCACATACGCCTGCCCGTTTTTTGCGTCGTTCTTTTTTCGGAATGGCTGTTGAATTGCTTGAAAAAATGGAAATAAAGGTGTATAATGAAAGCAGAATGATGTTCTCCGGTGAACGGCGCGCTGCTTGAAAGAGAAGGCCTGACATCGGACGATAAAAAGGAGGAATTATCATGGCAGTGAATTTGAAGAAGGGTCAGAAGGTTGATTTGACGAAGGGCAACCCCGGCTTGAGCAAAATCATGGTCGGCTTGGGCTGGGACGTGAACCGCTACGACGGCGGACATGACTTTGACTTGGATGCCTCTGCATTTCTGCTGGGCGCGAATGGCAAGGTTGCGAACGATTCGAACTTCGTGTTTTACAGCAACTCGGCTGATCCATCCGGCGCGGTACGGTACGGCGGCGACAACAGAACCGGCGCTGGGGAGGGCGATGACGAGACGATTTTCGTTGACCTCGCCACGGTTCCGGCGAACGTGGAGAAGATTGACTTCACCGTGACCATCTACGACGCCGCCGAGCGCCGCCAGAACTTCGGGCAGGTCAGCAATGCGTATGTCCGCGTTGTGGATGAATCCACGGGTATGGAGCTGATTCGCTACGATTTGGAGGAGGATTTCTCCATTGAAACGGCGATTGTTGTTGCGGAAATCTATCGCCACAACGGTGAATGGAAGTTCAATGCCATCGGCAGCGGTTTCCAGGGCGGACTCGAAGCACTCTGCATCAACTTCGGCGTGAATGTATAACGGTGCGGAAATAACCTGACAGAGGAAGAGACGTACCCCGTTTCCTCCTCTTTTTTTCAAAATACAGCGCGTCTGCGGAGGAAAATAGGAGCATGAAGAACAGCAAACGCCTTCGGATTAGTTACAACGCCCCCGCTATCTTGTCCTTTGTCCTGATTTGCTTTGCGGTGCAGCTGCTGAATGTCCTGACAAAAGGGGCAAGCAATCGGGCTGTGTTCAGCGTCTATCGTTCCTCGTTTCTCGATCCGCTGGCGTATCTGCGCTGCGTCTGCCACGTCTTTGGTCACGCAAACTGGAATCACCTGATGGGCAACATGATGTATATCCTGATTCTGGGGCCGATGCTGGAGGAAAAGTACGGCACATCCAACATGGTGTTCATCATGCTGGTGACGGCACTGGCGACGGGGCTTGCGAACCTGATTTTCTTCCCGAACATTCGCCTGCTGGGGGCGAGCGGCATCGTGTTCGCGATGATTCTGCTCTCATCCATTACCATCACGGAAGAGCATACGATTCCGCTTTCGTTCATTCTTGTTGCCGCGATTTACATCGGGCAGCAGGTGTATCAAGGGCTTTTCACGGCGGATAACATCTCGCAGATGGCGCATATCGTGGGCGGCATGATCGGCTCGGTGCTGGGATTTGTGATGAACAAGTATAAAATGAGCCGTTATGAACGAGGCAGCTATGGCTAACAGAATCAACGCAAGCAATCTTTCTGATTTGCTCCTTCCCATGCGCCAAAGAGGAAATGCACCGGGGGTATACTTTGTGCGCCTGTGCCAATGGAGCCCAGAAATTAAGGATTTTCTCTGGCGCTACCACGAAGCGGCGCGCGCAAAGGGCGTTATCATTGAGGGGCAAATCGGCAATCCGGATGAGCGGCAGCTGAGTTACCTGACGGAAATGCTGGGCAGTGCGTTTGAACCGAATCCGGCGTTCATTACCCAAGCGCTGCAAAAGTGGATGCCGCGCATGAGTCAGGCAAATCGCGTTTCGTTTGCCGAAGCAATGTGCGGCCAGATGGATGAATTGAAGCGGAAGGGAAAAACGGACAGCATCATCCGGAACATCTACATGAAGGTGATGTGCTGGCTGTACTACAAATTCGAGCGCCTGATGCCCTTTCTGGGCGACGACAATCCGCCCCGTATTCTCTACGAATGCAATGCGGTTACGGCGCATGAGCTGATTCTCCTGCGCATTTTGTCGATGATGGGGACGGACATACTGCTGCTGGAGCCGCAGGGCGACGCAGCGTACTTGAAGCAGGATGCAGCCTCGGCATGGTCGCAGCTGCTGATTGTGCAGGGGATGCCCTTCGCGAAGGATTTCACACTCAAGCAGTTCCGCAAGGAAATGGCGGCGGCAGCGGCGGGAAACATGCGCCCACCGTCGCAGCCTGCGCCGCGCCCGGTGACATCCGCGCAGCCGATGCGCCAGCCTGCCCCCGCTGTGCCGCGTCCGGCGATAGCGCCGAACCAGCCGATGCGGACAACGCCACCCGCTGTGCCGCAGCGGCGCGACCCGGAAACATACTTCCCGAAGCCGTCGCGGATGGCGTGCACGAATGCGTGGATGAAGGAAGCATCCTATGAGGAAATCCTGACCCCCATTGCGGAACGCGGCGACGACTTCCGCCTGTTCTACCATGCGTTCATCCGCTTAAAAGGCGTGCCGGATAAGCAGACGTACATCAGCGACCTGTTCCAGTTCTACCAGAAGTTCCGCAGCACGGGGCGCAGAATCGCCATTGTCGACGACGGATTATCCCTGCCCGGCCCGGAGGAAGCGGCGCAAATCCGCCGTCACCCGTACCGCTCGCAGGAGGAGCTGATAATCGACATTGCCGGGAATCTGCCCGCGTGTGCGAACGTGGAGCTGCAGCGGCTGATGCAGCAGGCGTTCGTCCGGACGATGATGGCGGCGGCAAAAGCCGAACCGAACCTGAACCGCCTCCTGATTTCCGCCGTGTATCTGCTTTGCTGGATTCGGCAGTATCAGGCGGCGCTGTTTCAGGGCTACAAGGGCAGCGAAATTCCGTGCTTTGTGCTGATGGGCGGGTGCAGAAATCAGCATGACGCGCTGTTTGTGCAGTACCTTGCCCAGCTCCCCGTGGATATCCTGATTCTCGCGTGCGATTTGAGCCGCCCGTGCACCGTGCAGAGCGACCAGCTGCTGGAATTGACGGGCAAGGACTCCATGCCCGTGCCGAAATTCCCGCGTGACGGCGGCAGCGTGCAGATGCGCACAATGGCCTCGAACGCCGAGCAGGACTTAACGTCGATTCTCTACACCGATTCGGGCATTTACCGCAATCGGCAGTTCTCGCGGGCGGACGCGATTACGCTGCAAACCACCTACGACGAGGTGTTCATCCTCTGGAGTCAGGAACTCAAATACCGCGCGAATTTCAGCACGGTGAATCAAGTGGTCAATATGCCCGTGGTGTATGCAAAGGTTTCCGGCGTGGAGGATGGCAAGGTGGAGGCATACTGGCAGAAAATCAAACTTCTGCTGGGAGATGACACGATGCTGATTCCCTCGCTGCCCTATGTTGTAACCGGCGCAGCCAACCAGTTTCAGCCGCTGGCGGTGAAAACGCTGCGAAACGGCAGGCTGAAGCGCGAGGAAATCAAGGCAGACCGCCAATATCCGTTCGCTCTGCTGCGCGAAGAACTGCAGGAGCATATGTTTGACAAGGTGCAGCTGATGCTGGATGAGCGGATAATTAAAGGCACGTTCACCAACGGCACGGAATACACGGTGCTGGCGACGGTGCTGAACATGAACCGCGATATCGTCCGGCGGCTGCAAAGTTTCGATTTTACGAAGAAGAATCCCAAGATGGTGGTGCTGTGTACGGGCGAACAGCCGTGTTCGCTGGAGGATGCAATCCTGATGACCTTCCTGAATCTGGTGGGCTTTGACATTGTGCTCTTTGTCCCGACCGGGTATCAGACGATTGAGCGCTACCTCAATGGGAATTATCCGGTGGAGCACCAAATCGGCGAATACGTCTACGATTTGCAAGTGCCGGATTTTAACGCACTGACCCCAGTCAAACGTTCGTGGCTTGAAAACATACTGAAAAGAGGTAACTGACAATGGCAATGAATTTCAACCGTCCCGCAGGCGCACCGACCACGGCCGTCGCCGCCAAGCCGGAAACGGCGCTGATGGAAGTGCAGCCCTATGACATCATTGCGGATCAGCAGGCGACGCAGAAGCAGCTTGCGCATTCGCCTGAAATTGAGTCGCTGACCGCCGGCATCGACGTCAACGACTTGAACACGATTGTTACCTTCGGGAGCCACTCGGCGGAAGAAATCTCCAAGGCATCGGATGTTGTCCTGCGCAGCATGAACATGAGCCAGCTGGATGAATCCAGCAAGATGCTCAATTCGCTGGCGAAAATCATGGATCAGTTTGATATCAACGAGATTCGTGAAAACCCGTCGCTGTTTGGCAAGCTGTTCGGCAACCTGCGCAAGCAGCTGGACAAGATTCTGGCGAAGTACAACACGATGGGCAACGAAGTGGACAAAATCTACGTCCAGCTGAAGCAGTATGAAGGGGAAATCAAGCAGTCGAATCAAAAGCTGGAGACGATGTTCCAAGCCAACGTTGGCTACTTCCATGAGCTGGAGAAGTACATTGTCGCGGGCGATCAGGGCTGTCAGGAAATTCAGAACTACATGACCCAGCTTCAGCAGCAGATGGAAGCAACGGGCGACCAGTCCATCACGTTTGAGCTGCAGTCGCTTCAGCAGGCGCTGGCGATGCTGGAGCAGCGCACGCAGGACCTGCGCACGGCGGAGAGCGTCGCTTTGCAGTCCATCCCCATGATTAAGACGATTCAATTCAGCAACATGAACCTTGTCCGCAAGATTAACTCGGCGTTTATCGTCACGCTGCCTGTCTTTAAGCAGGCGCTTGCGCAGGCGATTATGCTCAAGCGGCAGAAGATTCAGGCGGATGCTATTTCCGCACTGGATGAGCGGACGAACGAAATGCTGCTGAAGAACGCCCGCAACACGGTGGAGCAGGCGAAAATCACCACGCGCCTTGCCTCTGGCAGTTCTATCAAGGCGGATACGCTGGAAACCACTTGGCGCACCATTATGACGGGGCTGGACGAAACGAAGAAGATTCAGGAGAGCGCCCGCACGCAGCGCGCGCAGGATCAGGCGAAACTGGAAGCCATCAAGAAGGACTTCATGTCCCGCTATAACATGCCCAACAGATAAGGAATAAAGCAAATGAGAAAACTATTTGCGCTTATCCTGATTCTGGGTGTGCTGGCGTGTGCGCTGGGCTATTATGCCGCTGATACGTTTGAAACCAGCGACTACTACCGCGTGCTGAACCCCGTTTTCCGCACCGCCGTGGGTCACGACATTGACCCTGACACGGTGAAGAACGCGATGGCGATTCATGTGGATGGCAACCTGCCTGGTGTCGGTGAATTTAACTTCTCGCTGAATGCGCTGATTGATGGCGGCGTTGATTTGCCGGGCTTGGGGCATGTTTCCCTGTCCGATTTGCTGGGGAAGGAACTGAACTTCGGTCAGCGCCTGCAGGCGAAAGCGGTGATTGCCGGATACGGCTGGAGCCACGAGCTCAAGCTGTACGGCGGCATTGCGGCAGGCGTGATGGCGTTCCTGCTGATTGGAACGCACCGCCCGAAGCGCAGAAGGTAAATTAAAAGGTTCTTCACGGAAAGTTGGGGAAGCAAACAAGGGCTTAGGCGAAGCCACCAAAAGCTGCACGCGGAAGGAGCATGAAAGTGTGACCAACCCAATCGCGCGAAGGGGTCAAGGGGGGACTTCGTCCCTTTTCGTCTGCCCCTTGCAGGGTCAAGGGACAGCGTCCCTTGTGGGGTTTGGGGCAACGCCCCAACTGTTCCGCGTCCGACCAATCCCAAGGAAGCCGCCAACAAAGGTGCAGGCAGCGCAGCGTCCCTGCCCCTAACTTTGCGCGTCCGCAGACGCGCCCCCAAGCTGCTCTTCCCCCAAGATTCCGTGAAGAACCAATTAAAACCCCATACGGGGCGCGTAAATGCCCTGTATGGGGTTTCAATTGTCATGATATTATTTCAGCCAGTCCGCAAATTCTTCCTGCGACTGCCCGTCAATCGTCAGGAACGTGCACGTCGGATGCCCAGCATCGAGGTACGCCTGGTCACTGCCCGGCAGCGGCGGATCCTGCTTCATTGGGGAGAGCCAGAAGTACGTCTGCTTGCGCGGACTGATGCGCTGCTCGTAGCTGTCGCGGTAGCCGGCGCGGTTCAGCGGGCACAGCACCTGACTTTTCAGCTCCGCACGGGGAATCGGCGGCGCGTTCAGGTTGCACACCGTCAGTTCCGGCGCGCCGCGCGTGACCAGCTTCTCTGCCATCTCTACGGCCCAGTCGGACAGGTACGCCAGCGTATCGTGCGGCGTCTGCTTCTCGGCGGATACGGCAATGCCCGGCTTGTGCAGGAATGTCGCTTCCCGCGCCGCGCCGACGGTTCCGGACACATACACCGACATGCCGACGTTGTAGCCCAAATTGATGCCGCTGATGACGGCGTCCGCGTCCGGCGCAAGGTTCATTGCTCCGATGCGGCAGCTGTCCACCGGCGTACCGAAAATTGCCCACGCTTCATCCGCATCGGGCACTTCGCGCTTCTCCGCCAGAATCGGCTGCTCGATGCTGAATGCATGTGCCTTTGCGCTCTGCTGCGTCGCTGGCACGCAGACCGTCACCCGATGTCCGGCACGCTTGACCGCCTGCGTCAGAATCGGCAGAAACGGGCTGTTGATGCCGTCATCGTTCACAATCAGAAAGTGCATGGTTATTCTCCTTCCGCAGGGGTCAGCGCGACCAAGAGCGTCTGCATGTTCTCGCGCATCCGATCCTCATAGTAAGTCAGCGGCACGTCGGTTTCCGGGCCGGTCACAACGGGGTCAAGCGTGTAAATCGGCGCGCCCGTCTCGCGGGAAATCGTCTGCGCTGCCATATCATCGTACTGCGGCTCGGTGAACAGCGGCGGATTGTTCAGCTCACGGATAGTGCGCACCAGCTCCGCCAATTGCGCGGGGGACAGCGCGTCGCCCGGCTCGTGGTTGACGACGGCGGCGACTGTCAAGCCATACGCCCGCGCAAAATACGGGAATGCCTCGTGAAAGGTGACGATGTTCTTGTTCGGCACGGCTGCAAGGGTGGCTTTCAGCTCCTCATCCAGCGCCGTCAAGCGCGACACATAATCCGCGCGGTTTTGCTCAATCTGCGCTTCGTACTGCGGCATGGCGCTGATAAGCCCGTCTGCCAGATTGTCCACCATCTGGATGGCATTCTGCGCATCAAGCCAGATATGGGCGTTCGCTTCGCCCGCGTGGTGATGCCCGTGGTCGTCGGCGTCTTCGTCCTCGTGGTCATGGTCATGGTCGTCCACATACTCGTCCATGCCGTCCTCGGTCAGCAGCGTGATGCCGGCGGACGCATCCACCACGGGCAGCTTCGGGAACGTGTCCATCACGCGGGTGAGGTAGCTTTCCATGCCCGCGCCGTTGATGAGGAATACATCCGCCTTGTTCAGCACCTTCATATCGCCGGTGGAAAGCTGATAATCATGCAGGCAGCCGGTGTTCGGCGCGGCGAGGTTGCGGATGGTGATGCCGTCGATGCCCTGCGTGAGGTTGAGGGCGAAGAGGTAGATGGGATAGAACGACGTGACGACGGTTTCCGCCGCCGCGAAGGTGGGGGAGAGGAAGATGAGCAGCGTCAAAAGGGCTGCAAGCAGCTTTTTGGTTTTCATGTGATGATGATTCCTTCCTAAAACAGTGGTTGATTGGGGGATGCAGCGGATACCTGCGGCGCATTTTCCCGAAGGATTCGCTCCAGCAGCGCTTTTTCCGCCGATGACAGCGGGTAAAATTGCATCAGCGTCCGCATAGCGCACAGGCTGCCGGATGTCATGGCGAACGCCATCAGCGTGTCCTTCGGCATTCCGGTTGTGCCGAGGGATTCAAAGAGGACGGCAAGCAGCTCATCCGCCAGCAGGGGAAACTCCTCCATGCGGAAACGGCGGGTTCGTCCGTCCGGCATGGAAACGCGCATCTGCGGGCCGAGAATGGCGTATAAATCGCGGAACAAGCCGTCGCGAAGCGCTTCGCACAGGGCGGAAAGGTCGTCGCCCACGCGGTAGTGCCGCAGCCGTTCTGCCGCATGTGTTCCGACCCCGGAATGCGCCAGCGCTGTCCCGATTCGCATCGCCAGCACCTGCTGCACCCGGTCAAGCGGAATTGCAATCGCCATAGCCTGTCCTCCTTTGGGGGAGATGCAGAATCCCCGCCCTTTTCATTTCGACATCCAAAGGCAAAATCCCTTGTTTCCAAACTTTTTTTGCACTTTTTTTCGGGCGGTAATTCCCAGAAAAATATGCAGGATTCAGCATAAAATTCGCCGCCGCATGAAATTATCCACAGGAACTTGTGGAGAACATAGCTTCTTTCCACAAGATTTTGTTCCGCCGGGCTGCAAAACGGCATGGGTCATGCACAAAAATGACGGAATCGGAATGCTTGCGATTTTGGCGAACCTGTGGTATGATACAAAAGGATGCGAATGGACATGAATGCAAAAGCATCACAGGCTCACGGCCGCAGGTCGGTCGTGCGCCTTTTTCGCCCCCTTGCGTCCCCAACGCGGACAAAAAAGCCGGTCGGACAATGCGTCCGCGCAAAGAATACGGAGGAATCCCCTGATGGACATGGAAGAGCTGTGGTCAAAGACACGCGAGGTGCTTCGCGCGGAAGTCAACGCCGTAGTGTACAATTCTCTGCTGGGCAGCAACAACCTCGTTCCGGCGCTGCTTGACGGCGATACGCTTGTGCTTCGCGTGGTGATGGACAATCTGAAACTGCTGATTACCAACCAGTGGTATTCGACGATTGTCCGCGCGCTCAGCCAAGTGGCGGGCCATCAGATGGATGTGGAAATCCTGACGCAGGAGGAAATCGAGGCGCGTCCGCAGCTGAAGCAGAAGGCGGTGGAGGAGCAGGAGACGGTGCTGGAAAGCTCGGTCGCCCTGAACCCGAAGTACACCTTCGAGACGTTCGTCGTCGGCAGCGGCAACCGTTTTGCCCATGCCGCCGCGCTGTCCGTCGCCACTGACCCGGCTCATTCCTACAACCCGCTGTTTATCTACGGCGGTGTAGGCCTTGGCAAAACACACCTCATGCACGCTGTCGGCAACTTCATCCGCGAGCATGACCCCAGCAAACGCATCCTCTATATTCCCGGTGAAACCTTCACCAACGAGTTGATTTCCGCTATCCAGCAGGGGCGGAATATTCAGTTCCGCAACCGCTTCCGCAGCGTTGATGTGCTGATGGTGGACGATATTCAGTTCATCGCCGGCAAAGAATCCACACAGGAAGAATTCTTCCACACCTTCAATACCCTGCATACCGCCGGAAAGCAGATTATCCTCACATCCGACCGTCCGCCGCAGGAAATTGCCCGCCTTGAGGATCGCCTGAAGAGCCGCTTTGCGTGGGGGCTGACCTGCGATATCAAGAAACCGGACGTGGAAACCCGAATCGCCATCCTGCGCGAAAAGGCGCGGCAGGAAAACATCACGATGGATGAGGACGTGTACGAGGCCATTGCGACGCGCGTCGAATCCAACATCCGTGAACTGGAAGGCAGCCTGACCCGCCTTGTCGCCTATGCGCAGCTGACGAATCGCCCGATTACCGTGCAGCTGTGCGAAGAGGCGCTGCACGACATTTTCGCCAAGAAGGTGCGCAAGGAAGTGACGGCGCAGGTTATCATGCAGGCGGTGGCGAACTACTACTCCATCACGGTGGATGACCTGATTCGCCCCACACGCCGCCGCGAAATTGCTGTTCCGCGCCAAATTGCGATGTACATCACGCGCGACCTGACGAACCTCTCCCTGCCGCAGATTGGGCAGGTGTTCGGAAACCGCGACCACACGACGGTGCTGCATGGCTGCAACCAGATTGCCAACGCCATCAAGAATGATCCGTCGATGGCGAGCGTGGTGAATGATTTGAAGGAAATCATTGTGGACAACAAGTGATTGCATCAATATGTATATTCCCCCTCGTGCTGTGTTAATACAGGCGAGGGGGAATTTTTTATGTGGCTTGATTTTTCACGGTGCGGGGGGAAAATCGCCTCCGCAGAGGCGAAACCTCTGTATAAGCACGCGGACACTGTATGCAGAAGTCACCAACTCAATCGCGAGAAGGGTGTCGAGAGGGTCGAAGACCCTTCGGCGGGGTCAAGGGGCAGCGTCCCTTGGGTTCCCCCAATAAACACGCGGGCATTGTTTGGAAGTGTCACCAACTGAATCGCGCGAAAGGGTCAAGGGAGGAACTCCCTTGCGGGGTCAAGGGGCAGCGCC
>ERZ773147.3845-NODE-3845-length-11018-cov-3.710298_pt1 | contig 11018 bp, 9 predicted proteins | sample MGYA00580851_ERZ773147 | MGnify/ENA primary metagenome ERZ773147 (study PRJEB29015, sample SAMEA2737818) | human gut metagenome | biome: human gut; feature: human-associated habitat; material: faeces | place: China | collected 2012 ... | reverse complement strand
CAGGTTTAAGCTGTCCTTTTGGGTACTTTTGGGACAGCGGCCAAAAGTACCTCGCGCCGGGGCGCGAAAATATCTTTATTTCACCCCTCCATGTTCTCCCTTACGAAATTCAAAAACCGCCTTGCGGCGGGGGACATGATCTCCGGCGGCGGCGTGGCGATGCCCACCTCCACGTACTGGGGCGGATCCAGCGGACGGAACACCACATTGCCGTTCAGCGTCTCGGCGATCAGGGCATTCACCAGCGCGATGCCCAGCCCCGCCTCCACCATGGCCATGGCGGAAAAATCATCCTCCACGCCGGCGAACCGGTTGCCGGGGCAGACGCCGTTCTCCGCCAGGATGCGGGAATTGTCCGTCTCCCGGCCGGGGTAGATCTCGATGTAGCTCTCCGTCTCCAGCCGCCGGATGGGTACGGCCTCCTCCGCCGCCAGCGGATGCTGCGGGGAAAGCATCACCATCATCTGATCCTGCCGCAGAGGCAGCCACTGATGCGGCCCTTCCCGGCGGCTGATGATGCACAGGTCGGCCCGATGCTCCCGCAAAGCGGTCACCAGCGTGGTGCTGGTGCCCTCGATGGTCTGGAAGGCGATGCCGGGGTGCTTCTCCCGGAAGCGGGCCATCAGCTGGGCCAGCTGCCGGGCATAGAACCGGTAATTGGCCCCCACGGTGATGCTGCCCTGCTCCAACCCCCGCAGTGACGCCGCCGTCTGGCGGCAGCTCTCCGCCTGATATACCATCTGCCGCAGGGCGGGCAGCAACGTCTCACATTCGCCGGTGGCGCTTACGCCGCTCCGCCCGCGGTACAGCAGCGGAAAGCCCACGTCCTCCTCCAGCGCGGCGATCATCCGGCTGATGCCGGAGGGCGTATAGCCCAGCCTGTCCGCCGCCCGGGCCAGCGTCCCCTCCTCCAGTGCGCACAGCAGCGCCGCGCATTTCTCCGTATCCATGGCCGCCCCCCTTTAATTGCAGTTTTGTCAATGAAATCGTGATATACTATCGCTTTACGCAAGTATAAAGCCGTGCTATGATGAAGTCAACCTAAAGGAAACGAAAAAACAATAAAAACAAACACCAAATTTAAAAGGAGGACAAAACCATGAAAAAGAATGTAAGAAACAACGTCTGCGTGACCGTCGCTCTTGTGTGTCTGGCTCTGGTGGTGCTGTTCGCCTGGCTGGGCTGCACGGGAAGCAGCACGGCGCTGCTGACCCTGTCCATGGCGGCAGGCGCCGGGTTCGTGGTGGCCGTCAACTGCCTGACCAACAGCCGTCCCCAGCGGACGGAACTGAAGGTGGCCGCGGCCGCCGCCAAGTAACAAGCTTTTCTCTCCCCCATCCAGCCGTCAGGGGCAAGGCCCGCGCCTTGCCCCGGCGGCGCGTTTCACGGGGAGAGCATTGGATAAACGGGAGGGGTATCAAATGAGCAAGAGAGCTGCCGAATGGCTGCTGGCCGCCGTGATCTTCGCCAGAAGCACATCGCTGCTGTTCGCCAAGGTGGGGCTGGAGAGCATGAGCCCGCTGAACCTGCTGGCGGTGCGGTTCGGACTGGCCTTCATGGTGCTGTGCGCCATCTTCTGGAAGAAGCTGCGCACCGTCACCAGAACTGACCTGCTGCATGGCATGATCCTGGGCGCGGTCTTTTTCGCCGTCATGACCTGCGAGACCTTCGCCCTGACCAAAACCACCGCCTCCAACGTGTCGTTTCTGGTGAACACGGCCATCGTGATCGTGCCGCTGTTCGAGGCGGCGCTGCACCGGAAGGCCCCGGATCACCGGACGCTGCTGTGTGCGGCGGTGACGCTGGCGGGCGTAGGCTTCCTGACGCTGAAGGACGGCTTTGCCGGGTTCGGCCCGGGCGAGGCCCTGTGCCTGCTGGAGGCCTGCCTGTACGCCGGAGGCATCATCCTGACCGGACGGTTCTCCCTGAAGGGAGACACCATCCTGCTGGGCATGTTCCAGATCGGCTTTCTGGGCCTGTTCGCCGCCATCGCCTCGCCGCTGGCGGGAACGCCACATCTGCCCCAGAACGGCACGGAATGGGGCGTGATACTGGCGCTGGCGCTGGTTTGCTCCTGCTTCGGCTTCACGTTCCAGCCGGTGGCCCAGCGGTATACCACCGCTGACCGGGCCGCCCAGCTGTGCGCCATCAATCCTCTGTCCACCGCGGTGCTGAGCGCCATCTTCCTGAAAGAGCGTATGGGCGTGCAGGGCATCATCGGCGCGGCGCTGATCCTGCTGGGCATCGTGCTGCACAATTATCACAAGTCTGGCAAGGCTTCCGAAACCGCCGCAGAAAGCGGTGAACCCTCCCGTGCGGCATAGAAAAAAGCCTCCCTTGTGTAAAGGGAGGTGGCGCGAAGCGCCGGAGGGATTGTCGTAAACCGGTCAACCCCTCAGTCACGGCTGACGCCGTGCCAGCTCCCCTTACACAGGGGAGCCTTTGAATGAGCGGCGCACGGCCGCATTTTAACATACACCACCCCCAGGCGGCCTATGCCGCCGGGGGGTGCTTCACGTTTCATCCGTTATTCACTTTTTCCACCGCGTGGAGCAGCTTTTCCATCTCCTCGGCACGGGGCACCCGCAGCCGGACGCTGCTGCGATCCAGCGGCTCAAACTCCCCGCCGGAGCAGGTCAGCACGCCCTCCGCCATCAGCAGTTCCTGCAAGTCGGCGCGGGGATCCTTATGCTGCAAAAGGCAGATGGGCACCCGGTCGTCGGTGACCGCCATGGTGAGGTTCTCCCCGCAGACATCCCGCAGGGCGCGCTTCATGGCGGCGAAATCCGGGCCGTGGCTGTCGGCATAGGTGCGGTCGCTGAGGGCGGCGGCCGCCAGCTCGCGGGACAGCTCGCTCATCATGTAGGGGTTGGATACCTTGCTGATGTAGCGGATCAGCTCCTGACCGGTGATGATGTACCCCGCCCGCAGTCCCGCCAGGCCGAAGCCCTTGGAGAAGGTGCGGACGATGATGATATTCTTGTATTTCGGGCCCAGCGTCACCGCCGACTCCTCCCGGGGCAGGAAGTCGCCGTAGGCCTCGTCCACGATGGCGTAAACGCCCAGCTCCTCGCACCTGTCCAGCACCCGGCTGATGTCCGTCAGCGGCAGCGTCTGGCCGGTGGGGTTGTTGGGCCGGTCGATGTAGACCAAGCTGGTGTCGCCGCTGATGGCGTCCACCAGATCGGAGACCTCCATGCGCCAGCCGTCCTCCCGCCGGGCGGGAATGCCCACGTATCGCATGGCCATCATGCGGGAATACTCCACCATATCGGTGAAGGTAGGCAGAAAGCCCACCACCTCCGCGCCCTTCTTGGCCAGAATGTTGCACAGCAGGTACAGGGCCGACACGCTGCCGTCGGTCAGGACGATGTTCTCCGGCTCGATAAAGGCATAGTCCGCCCAGTAGTTCACGATGGCCTTCCGGGGCGCGTCGGAGTGGGGATAGTGATAGAACCGCTCGGGGTCAAAGGCGGCAAAGGCCTCCTTCACCGCTGCCGGAAAGCCGTAGGGATTCACGCCCAGCGAGCAGTCCAGCGTATCCGCCGCCGCGTGGGGCGTATGCCCGGCATAGCTGCGCACCTGCGAGAGCAATTCGTTTCGGATCTTCACATCTATCCGCTCCTTCCGCTTGCTTTTACGAACAATTTACCGCATAATGGAATACCTGTCAATGAAAAAGCCGCTAAAAACCGCTTAGTTTCCTTTGTTAATAACTAAACAACCTATTTTTCGCTTTTTTTCTTGCATTTCTTGCCGCACCGGTATAAAATATTGAAGAATATTCACACGGAAAGGTTTTGCACATACATGACTCATCCTTACAAGACCCGTGAAGGCGGCGCCACAGTCACTGTGTTCGTCCCCTATGACTGTCAGAATCACTGCCCCTTCTGTATCAATAAGCAGGAATACGCCGACTGTACCGGCTTCTCACTGGAGAAGATCATCGACTCCATCCGCACGCTGGACGCCATCACGCCCCGCTGCGACTTCGTGTTCACCGGCGGCGAACCGCTGGCGGATCTGAACGCCCTGCAGCAGATGCTGGACGCCATTCCCACCACCCATAAGGTGTATATCAACACCACCTTCCCGGTGCAGGAGCATACCACGCTGGACGAGATGGTGGCCTTTACGGAGCGCAACAAGGACAAAATCACCTGCATGAACATCTCCCGCCACTTGCAGAAGTATGTGGAGGAGAGCCCCGACGATGTGCTGGGCCGCATCGCCTGCCCCACCCGCATCAACTGTGTGCTCTACAAGCGCTATCCCGCCGACAAGCTGCCCGCCTATGTGGAGCGTTTCCTGCCCTACGGCATCCCCGTCCAGTTCCGGTACGACTATACCGAGACCACGCCGGAGAACCTGTACGACGAGGAGCATGACCAGATCCTCCACGATCTGCGCCGCCTGTTCACCTATAAGGGGCTGGACGGCTGCCGCATGCGCAACGGCTTCCACTTCGCGTACAAGGGCCTGCACCTGACGTACCACAAGACCCTTCCCTACTCCACCATCGTGGAAAAGGGCGAGGACGGCGTGACCTACGATATTCTGTATGATGTGCTGATCAAGCAGAACGGCGAGATCCACAGCGACTGGACGGGCGTGAAGATGGATGTGGACGCCTACCGCAAGGTGGTCTACGAGCCCTACGACCTGCACGTCATCAACGGCACCATTGATTTCTGAGCATAACGAGCATAAAAAGTGACCGGCTTGCAGGCCGGTCACTTTTTTATGCGTTTCTTTACAGCAAACCGGGAATGTTCAGGCCGCCGGTCAGGCTGTTCATGGAGTTGTTCATGGCCTCGTCCGCCTGGCGCAGCGCCTCGTTGACGGCGGAGATCACCAGATCCTGCAGCATCTCCACATCCTGCGGATCCACGGCGTCCGGCTGAATGGTCAGGGCCTTCAGCTCCTTCTTGCCGCTGACAACGGCCTGTACCGCGCCGCCGCCCACGCTGGCGGTAAAGTCGGTATTCTCCACATCCTCCTGCGCCTTGGCCATCTGCTGCTGCATCTGCATGATCTTCTGCTGCATCTGCTGCTGGCGCATCATCTGGCCCTGGCTGCCGCCAAAGCCGCCTCTTGCACTGTAACCCTTTGCCATATCATTCGTCTCCTTATTTGATCTTGAAGTGTTCCAGCTGCTGGCCCTTGGCCGTCAGCTCATCCAATGCGTCCGCTTTTTTCGGTGTCTCCCACGGCGGCGTCTCCGCCGGAGGGGCAGGCTGTACCGGTTCCGCCGGTGCGCTCCGGGGCTCCGCTCTGCGGGGCTGGGCCGCCGGTCTTGCCGCAGCCTTCGGTGCCTCGCCCACCGCCAGCTGCACCCGGATGGGTGTACCCAGCTCTCTGGCGGTCACGTCCCGCAGCACCGACAGCACCGCTTCGCTGTCCAGCGAGGCCTTTACGAAATCGTTCTGGCACAGCACCGTCAGGCAGCCGTCCGCCACCACGCCGCTGGCCATGTTGAGAAATACCCGGTCCTTCACGCTCAGCCGACCCTTGTACTGGTCGATGAGCCGCAGCCACACGGACGTATCCCCGTCCGCGCTCTCCGCTGTCGAGGGCTGTGCCGCAGCGGCGCGCCGCGGCGGCTGCCGCACCGGCGCGGGCGCAGGTATTTCCTCCGGGATATCAAACACCCGCTCGCCGTACTCCTCAGGGGGAGGCGGCGCTTCATCGTACCGTGTCTCGATGGGGATGTCCCGCACCGGCGGCGCGGGCCGCTCCGGAGCGGCTTTCTTCGGCGATGCGGATACGGGCCGTGCCGCCTGAGGAACGCCGCCCTTTTCCAGCGCCGCCACCCGCTGGCACAGGGCCGTCAGGTCGCCGCTGAGTGTCTCGTCGCACAGCTTCAGCAGGCACAGCTCTGCGTCGGTGCGGGGCCGGATGCTGTCCGGCAGCGCCGCGCAGCACTGCTGCAGGGTGTCCGTCAGATACAAAAACCGCGTCATCGGCTGATCGCCAGCCAGCTCCGAGAGGGTCTTGCGGTCATAAAGTCCCGTCAGCAGGGCGCTGCCGCCGTCGGGCGCGGCCCTGAGAATGGTCATGTCACGGGCAAGGTCGCTCAGCTCGCTGAGCAGCGCCGCCACGTCCTTGCCGCCCCGGTACAGCTGGTCAAACAGCGCCAGCGCGTCGCCGGTGCGCCTGTCCAGCACGCACCGCATCAGCTGCACCGTCTGCACCGCTCCGGCAAGGCCCAGCACCTCCAGCACGGCGGCGTTGTCGATGGCGCCCTCCACCGCCCGGCACTGATCCAGCAGCGACAGGGCGTCACGCATGGCGCCGTTGGCCATCCGGGCCAGCAGCTCCGCGCCGTCGGGGCTCAGGTCGATGTTCTCCTCCACCGCGATGTGCAGCAGCTGCTGCTGGATATCGCGGGGCAGCAGCCGCTTGAAGGAAAACCGCTGGCAGCGGGAGAGAATGGTAGCCGGGACCTTGTGCAGCTCCGTGGTGGCCAGAATGAACAGCAGGTGCTCCGGCGGCTCCTCCAGAATTTTCAGCAGGGCATTGAAGGCAGCGATGGACAGCATGTGTACCTCGTCGATGATATACACCCGTTTTTTCAGCACGGAGGGGGTATAGACCGCCTCCTCCCGCAATGCACGCACCTGATCCACGCCGTTGTTGGAGGCGGCGTCCAGCTCCAGAACATCCAGAAAGCTGCCGCTTTCCAGTCCCAGACAGCTGGGACACTGACAGCAGGGGTCACCGTTTACCGGGTGCTCGCAGTTGACAGCCTTGGCCAGAATTTTGGCGCAGGTGGTCTTGCCGGTACCTCTTGTGCCGGTGAACAGATAGGCATGGGAGGTACGGCCCTCCGCCACCTGCTTTTTCAAGGTCTCGGTGATGTGCTCCTGACCGATGACGTCGGAAAACACCTTGGGCCGCCATTTGCGGTACAGCGCCTGATACATGGAACACACCTCCTGAAAAATCGAATCCGCGGGAAGTAAGGGCACGCGGGCAGCTCCAAAGGGTGCCCTGAGCGTATGAAAACATCCTCCGTTTGCAGACACGGAACCGGCGTCCTCGCGGCACATGGAACATCCCGCTTAATGCTGCTCGGTTCCCCGCCTGACATGGTTCACGGGGCTCCATTGCGCGAGACCGGCTCCGCGTCTGCAAGCGGAGGATGAATTACGGAATCTATTATACGATATTTTTTCTGAATTATCAACTGGAAATTTCGTTTTTACCGGCAGTTGTGTCGGTGTTTCCGGGGAATACTTGCCTTGACAGAAGGAATGGAGTATAATGGCACCGTAATTTTAAACTGGGATTGTTTACCCGAAAGGAGGGGCCATGGAGACCGTCGGGCGTTTCGCGCCGTCCCCCAGCGGGCGGCTTCATCTGGGAAACCTTCTGTGTGCCCTGCTGGTGTGGCTTTCCGCCAGACAAAAGGACGGCCGGGTCCTGCTTCGGGTGGAGGATCTGGATACCGCCCGCTGTCCCCGGAGGTACAGTGAGCAGATGGAGCGGGATCTCCAATGGCTGGGGCTGGATTGGGACATCGGCCCCGGAAGGGACAACGGCACCGGCCCCTATTACCAGAGCCAGCGGACGGAGATCTACCAAGCGGCGCTGGAAACGCTGCGGGAAAAGGGCCTTGTTTATCCCTGCTTCTGTACGCGGGCGGAGATTCACGCTGCCTCCGCTCCTCACCGGGAGGACGGGCAGGTGGTCTATGCCGGGACCTGCCGCCATCTCACCGCGGCGGAGATCGCGGAAAAAAGCAGGAATCGCGCCCCGGCCCTCCGGCTGATAACGCCGGAGGAGCGTTGGGGCTTTACAGACGGCCACATGGGCCGATACGAGGAAAATCTGGCGGCGGACTGTGGCGATTTTCTGCTGCGGCGGTCCGACGGGATGTTCGCCTACCAGTTGGCTGTGGTGGTGGATGATGCCGCCATGGGCGTGACGGAGGTGGTGCGGGGCGCTGACCTGCTGGACTCTACCCCCCGCCAGCTGTATCTCTATCATCTGTTGGGCCTGACGCCGCCGGTTTTTTACCATTTCCCCCTGCTGCTGACAGCGGAGGGCCGCCGCCTTTCCAAGCGGGACGGCGCCGTGGGACTGGACAGCTTGCAGGACAGGCTGCCCCCGGAGGAAATTTTGGGACGGTTGGCGTTCCTAGCAAGGTTCAATCCCTCTGCCGCGCCGAAAACGGCGGCGGAGCTGCTGGCGGACTTCGCGTGGGAGAAGGTACCGCGTCAGGATATCCGGATCCCGGCAGGACTTTTCTGTTAAGGTTTTTCAAAACGGCTTGTTTTGGCGGCGGAGCCGCGATAGAATCATGTGGAACCAGTGGGACGGCGCAATGCGCCGGAAAGGAGCACTATGCGGATCATTGTTGTGGGCGCGGGTAAGGTAGGCACCAGCCTGACCGCCCAGCTTATCCGGGAGCACCGGGTTACGGTCATCGACCAGGAACCCAAGCTCATAGAAAATATCATCAATGTCTATGACGTTATGGGCGTCTGCGGCAACGGAGCCAGCTATGAGGTCCAGAAGGAGGCGGAGGTAGGCAAGGCGGATCTGCTGATCGCCACCACCTCCAGTGACGAGATCAATATTCTGGCCTGCCTGGTGGCGAAAAAGCTGGGCGTTGCCCACACCATCGCCCGCATCCGCAACCCGGAGTACGAGACGCAGCTCCGCTTCATGCGGGGCGAGCTGGGCCTCACCATGTCCATCAATCCAGAGAAGGCAGCGGCCCACGAGATCGCCCGTGTGCTGCGGTTCCCGGCGGCCATGAAGCTGGAATCCTTCTCCAAGGGCCGCTTAGAACTGGTGGAATACCGACTGCCGGAGGGGTCCGCCCTGAACGGCGTGCGGCTGCTGGACATTTATCGGAACGCCCGGGCCAGAGTTCTGATCTGCGCCGTGTCCCGGAAGGGACAGACTACCATTCCCTCCGGTGATTTTGAACTGAAGACCGGAGACAAGATCTATGTCACCGCCGCGCCGGACCACCTGTCCGCGTTTTTCCAGTATCTGGGTGTTTTCAGAAAGAAGGCGTCCACGGTTATGATCGTGGGTGCCAGCAAAATGTGCTACTATCTGGCGGACGAGCTGATGCACATGGGCATGAGCGTGAAGATTGTCGACCAGAACGAGGCCCGCTGTGCCCAGATGAGCGAGCAGCTGCCCCGGGCGCTGGTCATTATGGGAGACGGCACCGACAGCGAGCTGCTGGCGGAAGAGGGCATCGACCATACAGACGCCTTTGTAGCCCTGACGGGGCTTGACGAAGCCAATATTCTCATGGCCATGTGTGCCTCACGGCAGACGGAGCAGTGCAAGGTGGTGGCGAAGATCAACCGCAAGTCCCTGCTGGAGCTGGTCTCCACCGAGAGCCTGATCGACAGTGTGGTGTCCACCGGTGCGGTGACCACAGAGCTGATCCTCCAGTATATCCGGGCCATGGAGGGCGCCGCCGGTTCTCAGATCAAGACCCTCCACCGATTGGTGGAGGGCGCGGTGGAGGCCTTGGAATTCCATGTGGACCGGGACCCCGATCTGGTGAACGTGCCGCTGCGGGAGCTGAAGCTGCGGAGCGGTGTCCTGATCGCGGGCATCGTCCGGCGGGACGGCGAGATCGTCATTCCCGGCGGCAACGATACCATTCGGGCCGGGGACGATGTGATCGTGGTCACCCAGGACACGGCCTTGCAGGAGCTGCGGGATATTCTGCGGCAAGGATAAGAGGGTAGACTATGAACACACGAATGATCGGCTTTTTGCTGGGGCGGATCCTGATGGTGGAGGCGGGACTGCTGGCCCTTCCGCTGCTGACGGCACTGCTGTACGGGGAACCCCTGATGCCGTGGCTGGCCACCATGCTGGTTTTGGCGGCCATCGGCGGAGCACTGAGCCTGCGGAAGACGGAACGCACCGCACTCTATGCCAAGGACGGGTTTGCCGCCGTGGCGCTGGTGTGGCTGCTGATGTCCGCTTTTGGTGCATTGCCCTTTGTGCTCTCCGGGGACATTCCCAACTATATAGACGCTTTTTTTGAAACGGTCTCCGGCTTTACCACCACCGGCGCTTCCATCCTGACGGCGGTGGAGCCCCTCAGCCGGGGCGGCCTGTTGTGGCGCAGCTTTACCCATTGGGTCGGCGGCATGGGCGTGCTGGTGTTCGTCATGGCGATCCTGCCTATGAGCGACGGTCACACCATGCATATCCTCCGGGCAGAGATGCCGGGGCCTACGGCGGGCAAGCTGGTCAGCCGCATGAGCGATACCGCCAAGATCCTCTATGGCATGTATTTTGTCATGACGCTGGTGATGATCGGACTGCTGCTTCTGGGCGGCATGGACCTTTTCGATGCCAGCGTCCACGCCTTCGGTGCTGCCGGTACCGGCGGTTTTTCCAGCCGGAACGCCAGCGTAGGAGCCTACAACAGCGCATATATCGACATTGTCACCGGTATCGGGATGCTGGCCTTCGGCATCAACTTCAATCTGTATTACTTCCTGCTGATGCGCCGCTTCCGGGACGTGGCAAAGTCCGAGGAACTGTGGGCGTATCTGGGCATCGTGGCCTTTTCCACCGTTACCATCGCGGCCAATATCCGCCATCTGTACGGCGCGGTGGGGACTTCTCTGCGCCACGCCTTTTTCCAGGTGTCCTCCATCATCACCACCACAGGCTATGCTACGGTGGATTTTGACCAATGGCCTGGCTATGCCAAGACGGTGCTTGTGCTGCTGATGTTCGTGGGCGGCTGCGCCGGGTCCACCGGCGGCGGTCTGAAGGTCACCCGTGTGGTGACGTTGGTGAAGGCTGCCTTTATGGATATGCGGAAAATGATCCACCCCAACGCCGTTGTCAACGTGCGGATGGAGGGCCGGGCCATGCCGGAGAAGCAGGTCCGGGGCGTACAGGCCTATTTCTCTGTATATATGCTGCTGTACGCGGTGTCCTGGCTGCTGCTGAGTCTGAACGGCTTTGACCTGCTGTCCACCTTCACGGCGCTGAGCGCCTGTATCAATAACATC
>ERZ773147.3843-NODE-3843-length-11025-cov-4.914221_pt1 | contig 11025 bp, 10 predicted proteins | sample MGYA00580851_ERZ773147 | MGnify/ENA primary metagenome ERZ773147 (study PRJEB29015, sample SAMEA2737818) | human gut metagenome | biome: human gut; feature: human-associated habitat; material: faeces | place: China | collected 2012 ... | reverse complement strand
AATTAATTCATCGTAACGGCGATCCTCAAAGAAACAGACGGTAAAAATTAACATTCGGCGCCTCGGAGCGCCGGAAGTTCAGCCGGTGACGGCTGCAGTATCTATAAATGCCGCCCTGTATAGCGCTGCGCGCGGGCGGCATTTCATAACTAACCTGAGCAGATACTGGAGCCGCAGGATAAACAGCAGGGACCGGCTGATATATAAAACAGACGCGGAGAACATCTACATACCCGCATGCAGATTCCATTATAACGACAGATAAACGCATAAAAAATATTTTACCATTTGACTTGCATAACCTTTTAGTCTAAAATCAATAAGGTAATGTTAGCGGTTTCCGGCGCGATTTTGCCGGAAGCCGTTTTTTCATGCGAAAAAACGGCTCCCATTAAGGGAGCCGTCACTTTACACCATTTTTATGATTTCTTTTTTAAGTCTTGTTATGATTTTCTTTTCCAGACGGGATATGTAGGATTGGGAAATGCCAAGCAAATCCGCGACCTCTTTTTGCGTTTTTTCCTCCGCGCCGTTTAATCCGAAACGCAGATTGACTATTTGCTGCTCGCGCTTGGACAGCTTGTTGAGGCTCAGGTTAAGCAGCTCCTTTTCCACCGACACCTCGATGTCGTTGTAAACAAGGTCGTTGTCCGTGCCGAGTATATCCCCCAAAAGCAGCTCGTTGCCCTCGCTGTCCACGAACAGCACACGATCGGCGTCGCCGTCGTGGGCCAGGCCGATATCGGCGTGGGTGCGCAGCACGAGCTCGCGCAGGGGCTCAAGGTGCGTGGAGCCGCACTCGACGTTAATGTCGGTGCCGCAGTAATCGGTGTTGATGGCATGCACCGTGGCGCCCAGGCGCTGGAGCGCGGCAGGCGTGGTCTGGCACGAAGCACCGTGACCGCAGTCGACGGCAACAACCAGGCCGTCGAGCTTAAGGCCGTCGAGCGTGCTGATGGCATGATCGACATAGGCCTTGCGGGCGTCCTTCATCTTGATGATGTGACCCACACCGGCGCCGGTCGGCAGCGTATCGGCAGCCATGGCCTCCTCGGACATGACCCAGGCGCTGATCTCTTCCTCGACAGCATCGGGAAGCTTCATGCCCTTGCGGCTAAAGAACTTGATGCCGTTGAACTCCGGCGGATTGTGCGAAGCGGAGATGACGATGCCGCCGTCAAGCTCGTTTTGCACGGTGAGCAGCGCCACGGCCGGCGTAGGGATAACGCCGCAGCAGTGCGGACGGCCGCCCTCGGCCATGATGCCGGCGGTCAGCGCGCTCTCGAGCATGGTGCCCGAAAGACGCGTATCGCGGCCGATGCAGATGTCCGGGCCAAGGAACTTGGTCGCCGCACGACCCAGGCGAAACGCGAGGTCGCACGAGAGGTCGGCGTTGGCGACGCCACGGACGCCGTCGGTACCGAAGATGTTCTGGGGCATAGGATCGCTCCTTCCCAAGTGGGCAAAACGCAGTCGCCCACCCTAGTCGAAAAAGAAAAACGGGACCCGCCGAGCAATCGGCAGGCCCCGCTTGTACATTGTATCTCGTAAGGAGATAAAACCTTAGCGCTTGGAGAACTGGGGAGCGCGGCGGGCCTTCTTGAGGCCGTACTTCTTGCGCTCGACCACGCGAGCATCGCGCGTAAGGAAACCGGCCTTCTTGAGGTCAGCACGGTAATCGCCAGCGTTCAGAAGAGCGCGAGCGATGCCCAGGCGCAGAGCGCCGGACTGACCGGAGATGCCGCCGCCATCGCACAGAGCGATAACGTCGAACTGACCGGCGGTGTCGGTCACCTTGAAGGGAGCAAGGGCGTTCTCAACGAGCTGATGACGGCCGAAATACTGCTCGGCGTCACGCTTGTTGATGGTCACCTTGCCGGTGCCGGGGACGAGACGGACGCGGGCGACGGCGTTCTTACGACGGCCGGTACCCTGGTAGACAACGGTGTTCTCAGCCATCTTTAAGCCTCCAGCTCAATCTTCGTGGGGTTCTGGGCAGCGTGCGGATGCTCGGCACCAGCGTAGACCTTAAGCTTGGTCATCTGGGCACGGCCGAGGGTGGTCTTGGGCAGCATGCCGCGAACGGCGCGCTCGATGACCTTCTCCGGGTGCTTCTCCATAGCCTGGCGGAAGCTCTCAGCCTTGAGGCCGCCGTTGTAGCCGCTGTGGCGATAATAGGTCTTCGTGTCGGCCTTGTTACCGGTAAGCTGGACCTTATCGGCGTTGATGACGACAACGAAGTCGCCGCAGTCGCTGTTGGGCGTGAACTGGGGCTTGTTCTTACCGCGCAGGATCATTGCGATCTGGGTGGCAAGACGGCCCAGGACAGCACCATCGGCGTCGACGAGAACCCAGTTGCGCTGGACCTCGCCCTGCTTGGCGTAGTGAGTCGATTTCGAAATCACTTAGACTCCTCCATGTACAGTACGTGTTGTTACAGAGATTCACGGGGCTCTGCAAGTAACCCGTCCATATTACCCCGCTCGCCGTACGAGTCAACAGGTATTTTGGCTCCGACCAGAGTTTCTGCACATGTCATCCACGAGCCGTGATTTTCCAGCTCTTTAGCTGTTGTCATTTTTTGAGGGTTCGCCGTCGTTAGTGCTCAACGAACTCTTGGATTTCCGCGAGCAGGCGCTTTGCCTCCTGACGACCCTGGATATACAGGTCCAAAAGCTTTGCCGAATCGTGCTCGACATGGCCGACCTCGACCGGCTTTTGCGGAGCGACGACCAACGCGCGGCCCTCGCGCTCATACTTCCACAGGTGCATACGCTGGATGTTGTAACGGTCGTGGCGCGTCTCGATAGCCTCGAGCAGATAGGGGTAGTCGGCATAGCGGGCGCGCGCGGCCGGCATAAACTCGTAGGGCTTTTTCTCATACGAACGGTCCTGCGTGACAATGACGACCGCACGGTCGAAGCCCGCCTCCTCGAGCACATGCTCGATGGGGACCGAATCGGCCACGCCGCCGTCGACGTATTTGTGCCCATCGATCTCGACCGGCGGCGTCACCAGCGGCAGCGACGTCGATGCGCGCACGGCGTCGAGGTCAAGTACGGCGCTTTTGACCGGCAGGTAGGCAGCGGTTCCAAACAGCATGTCCGTCGCAACGGCGTACATCTCGATGGGGCTCGCGTCGAACGTCTCGCTGTCAAAAGGATCCAGGCGGTCCTGGACATCGTTGAAGATAAAGTCGTAACCCACAATGGAGCCCGTGGACGCAAACGATGCGGCGCCCATGAAGCGGCTATCGTTGCAGAAAGCCAGGTTGATGCGGTTGGCACGGCCGATCTGGTGCGACTTGTAGTTCACGCCGTTGAGGGCGCCGGCCGATACGCCATATACCGCCGGAATCTCGACGCCGGCCTCCATGAGAACGTCGAGCACGCCTGCGGTAAATTGCCCGCGGAAGCTGCCGCCCTCCAGGACGAGCGCGACCTTGCCGGCGTTCTTTGCCTTATCTTCTGCAGTCATATTGACCTCCTGCGATTGCGTTTTGGCTTTCTTCTACCCAGTTTTGGAATGGAGGGCGCATAGGTTTTTCGAGGCGGCAGGTGCAGCGGAAAGTGCGTCCCAGTTTGAGGCGGGATTACGGGATGCGCTTTCCGCTTGGACCGCCATTGGGACAGCGCGTCCCGTTCTGAGCGCGGATTCCGGGATATACTTTCCGCTAGCCATTCATTTGGAAATTGCATCCCATTCCGAATGAAGATTCCGGGATGCAGTTTCCGCTTGAGGCGTCATCCGGAAACTGCACCCCAGTCTGAGCCGGAATTCCGGGATGGATTTTCCGCCTGGGCCGCCGTTAGGAAAGCGCGTCCCACTCTGCGTTGCTGTAGCGTTTTCCTAGCGCCCGCGCCCTGCATAGAGTTCGATTCTCCGCGGGTTTGGGGTTCCGTTGATGCGGCGCATGGCAGGCTGAGATTCGATAAACATCGCATCGATATTGGGCCGGGGCGTTGCGCGGATAATCCGCGTATTTGCTTCGCAAATCCGCACCGGCTTCGGCCGCCTGCCGGCGTCCTCGCCCGCTCGCTACAAACGCTTCGCGTTTGCTTAACGCTCGCGCCCTGCACAGAGTTCGATTCTCCGCGGTACGGACTAGAAATAAAAAGGCAGGTAGATACGAATATCTACCTGCCTGTTACTTATGGTGGAGGCGCGGAGAATCGAACTCCGGTCCACGAAAGCCCCCTGATTGGCATCTCCAAGCTCAGTCGCTGGTTTAGTCTCGGACGCTTTGCGCGCAGCGACACGCTCGCGGCGTCCTAACCGGTTCGGTCTTAGCCTGCGCCATACCGATTACGTGCGCAGGAGCATTCCCCTAACATGACGTCGCGCCGGTGTCGGGGAAATCACCGGGTTGACGCGCCGCTATAAATTAAGCAGCGAGAGCCATAGGCTCAAAAGAAGAGTTGTTGTCAATTCAATTTGACGGTACCCCTGTTTAACGAGGCGAGGAGACCTCGGCTTGCTTCCTCTCTCAGAGCTATCGTGTCGAAACCAGTCGCCCCCGAATGTCGGGAAAGTCTGGATGGTATTGGGCACGGGCACCCAACACCCGTCGACTTTTCAAAGAACATACGGGGCGAGCCCCGCTTGCGGAGTGTTATCTTACCACGTTCTGAAAGCGGACAGCTGTTCTATGCACGAGCTGTGAAGACCCCAATGTGCGCTGCACTTCGCACTTTTGCTACCGATCGCGTCACGTATATTTTCGCCAAGCACAATTGACCCGTCGAAAGGACCGTTATGGATACCAAGCAGCAACTCGTCAATGCCCTCGTAGGCCTGGGCTCAACCATTACCGAAGCTATGGATGTCATCAAGGGCTTTGTCCCCTGCGGACATCCCGCCCTCACGGTATCGAACGCACTCGTCGCGCTGGACGCTGACGATGATGCGGCTCTCGCCCAGCAGCTTGAGACCGTCGAGGGCTTTATCGACCACGTGAGCGAAAACCGCGGAGTGACCGCCTACCACGACCTCACGGTCGAGTTCGTGGGCCCCAAGGCCGATCTGCTCGCAGCAATCCGCGAGGTAGGCGCCCTTATGCAGACCGCAGGCGTCAAGAACACCCAGGTCAACGAGTGGGTCTACCGCAGCTTAGCTGCGCTCGACAGCTCCGAAGAAAAGGCAGCCGAGCAGCTCGCAGAAAGTCCCGCCATCAAGGCCGAGCTTTTGTAAATAGCAGACGCGGGCCCCTTGGCGCATCGTCGTCCAAGAGGCCCGCAAGCAGTTCGCGTCAACCGATAGCCGCGCCGCCGCATTCGGCCAAAGCAAGAATCGGCATCATTTGACGAGGTGTCTTTGCTGCAAGATCGGCATGTTCGAGCAGTTTGCGATCGTTGGTCACCAAGTAATCGACCTGCGCGCGCTTGCACGCGGCGAGCACCAAGTTGTCCTCGTAATCGTGATGAAGCACTAAGTATTTGCCGGCCAGCCAAAGGTCCGACGCATCTGCACCCACGACCGTGGCGTTTTCGGTCATGTTCCGAACAAACGCCAACGCCGCATCGCCAATTGCACGGGCAGATGCCTCGTCGAGCGCTCCCCCGCTGGCAAGAACGCTACGCTTCAGTTCGTGTTGGACAACGTACAGCACGTCCTTGGCGATATGCACCGGAAAGAACAACGTTGCGCCCGATTCCGTCGCCCGCCCAATAAACGCACGCGCGGCAAGCGACTCGGCATGGTCGACGCAAAACGAATCAACCCATACGTTGGCATCCACCATTATTTTGAGGGGAGCCCCGCTCACAGGATCATCCCCTTTTGGCGATAGCGCTCGTCCATGGCTTCGGAATAGATTGTGTCCCAATCGCGATCGTCGGACACGGGCGACGTAGCGATGCCCAGGTCCGCGTAAAGCTGATCAGCCGCCGCCCATGATGCGGCAAACGGCGAGGTGGCACCAGCACTAGGCAGTTGGTCGTCAACGGCCGACAACACCTCTTCGCACGAACCGCCGCCCTGTGCAACCTTCGCTACGACCTTTTTGATAAGCTCGGGCAGCGAGGCGCCCGAAAGCCGCAACACTTCCTCAGCATGGTCCTTGACCTGACGATCAACGCGAACGTTCACCTGCGCCATGCCGCCAACAGCACCCATCTCAACCTCACCTTCGACTCCTGCTATCTATGCTAGCATCACTATATATTGCTGCTAGCACATGGTCAAACGCAAAAGACCTGCATTCTGGCGGATGCAACACCGTCCGAATGCAGGCCATAAACTCAAGCAAAAACGCTAACGCAGATACGCTTTCGCGTTGCCCAAGCTGTACGCAATCGTCGAGCCATTGTGCAGCAGCGACGACGCCTGCGGGGTAATCGCGCCGGTAATGCCCAGCGCCAGGAGCGCTGAGTTGGTGAGCATCACCTTAGAATAGGAGCTCGTCAGACGATCAACGAGGCCCTGGCTCATGCGGCGCAGACGCACGATCGCGGCGAGATCCGTATCGGCCAGGATGATATCTGCGACCTCCTTGGCGATGTCGCTTCCGCCACCCATGGCCAGACCCACATCGGCCAGGCCCAGCGCCGGTGAGTCGTTGACGCCGTCGCCCACCATGGCAACATGGCGCCCCTCGCTCTTAATGCGCTCCACATAGGCGTACTTGTCCTCGGGCAGCAGTTCGGCCTTAAACTCGTCGACACCCGCCTCGTGCGCAATGCGCTCGGCCGTGCGCTCGGAGTCGCCCGTGAGCATAACGACATGCTTGACGCCCAGCGTATGCAGGTCGGCGATGGCCTCGCGGACCCCGGACTTAAGCGGGTCCTCGATACCAAGCACGCCGACGACCTTGCCGTCGACCGCCAGATACAGCGGCGACAGCCCCTGCATCTGGGACTCAATTTGCTCTTGCGTCTCTGCCTCTAGCTGGGCATGCTCGTCATCGAACACAAAGTGCGCTGAACCGATGATTGCGCGACGATCCTCGATTGACGAGGCAATGCCGTGCGCCACGATATACTCAACGGCAGCATGGCGCTCGCGATGCTCGAGCTCGCGCTCGCGCGCCGCATTGACCACGGCGCGTGCCACCGGATGCGGAAAATGCTCCTCCAGGCAAGCGGAAAGACGCAGGACCTCATCCTCGCTCCAGCCATCGGTCGTCAGCACGCAAGCCAGGCGCGGCTGCGCCTCGGTGAGCGTGCCGGTCTTGTCAAAGACAATGGTATCGGCCTTGGCAAACGACTCAAAATACTTCGCGCCCTTGACCATGATGCCCATCTTGGCAGCATCGCTCATAGCGGTCATAACGGCAACGGAACCCGTGAGCTTGAGTGCGCACGAGTAGTCGACCATCAGCGCCGCCGAGGTCTTGATAAGGCTGCGCGTGGTGAGCGCAACCAGGCCCGCGAGCAGGAAGTTCCACGGGACGATCTTGTTGGCGAGGTCTTCCATGTGCGACTGGCCCTCGGACTTGAGCGAGTCGGCCGCCTGCACGAGCGAGACGATCGAGCGCAGCTTGGTCTGAGCCGTGTTGGCGCGCACGCGCACCAAGATGCTGCCGTCCTCGACGACAGTTCCAGCAAACACATCGTCGCCTGCGCTGCGCTCGACGGCAAGCGGCTCGCCGGTCAGGGTCGCCTGGTTAACCATGGCGCTTCCCCGCTCAACCACGCCGTCGATGCAGATGGACATGCCGGTGCGAACGGCGACCAAGTCGCCGGGCTCAAGCTCGGTGGCGGCAACGCTCACCTCAGTGTCGCCGACGACCTTTTGCGCCTTGTCGGGCACATCGAGCAGCGAGTTGATGAGCTCGTTTTCGCTCATGGCGCGGGTGTAGTCCTCGAGCAGCTCGCCCACGTTGAGCAGGAACATCGTCTGGCCCGCGGTATCGACATCACGTTTGACAAACGAAATGCCGATGGCCGAAGCGTCGAGCACGGGAACGGTCAGGCGCGGTTGCGCCAGCTCATGAAGGGCAGCGCGCAAAAACGCCATGTAACCGGCCACGACAAACACCGCACGCAGAGGCGTCGGCAAGAACCATCGGCGTGCATAGTGGGCGCCGATGAGTGTCGCCAGGTCCATAACGAGTTTGTGCTTGCGCGGCTCGAGTTGCATCACGTAACCCGACTTGGCATCGGCGATGGCTTGAGCATCGAGCGCACCGACGGCGGCCAGCACGGCATCGCGGCGCGGCTCGTCGTACTCCAGCGCCATCTGGCCGATGCGGCCGTAGACGCGCACCTTGCGCACGCCATCGATTTCGCCGCCGAGCTTAAGAAGTGCATCGAGATCGCTCTCTGGCACAGGACCCGCCAATTGAAGACGGGTCCTGCCGGGGATCTCGCTAATAATCGAGAATCTCATAGTTTGTGCCTGGAAGCGTTACTCGGCTGCCTCGTCAGCAGCGGCCTCGCTCTGGGTGATGTAGGCAGCCTCGGCAACCATGTCGTCGACATTGGCCTTGGCCTGCTCGACCATGTCCTGGTAGCAGTTCTTGACGCGCATACCGCACGCGATGCCCTGCACGCAGGCATTCTTTACCGGAGCGCTGGTGAGCAGCTTGATGCCGGCCGTGCCAAGCAGAAAACCGCCACCGACAAGCAGGGTATTGAACGTCGACTTCTTCATGTTGCTTCTCCCTTTTGCCGCATTGGACGCGGCATGGTGCCTCAGCACCCGAGTAAACAAGTTTGCTCGAGCACGCTTTTGAAATATCTCAATTTTATCTAACTATCTAGGTCAGCCATGGCTAACCTTTTGAAAATTAACGATGCGGAGTAACCGATTGTCAATGTGACAAAGGGACTGTTCCTTTGCCCCTTCTTACAACTGCCAGGTAGCTGCTTCCTTTTGCAGCGCCACCATGCGGGCGAATTCTCCACCTGCCGCCTTGAGCTGCGCCGGAGTGCCCTGCTCGGCAACCACACCATCCTTGAGTACAACGATTTTGTCGGCATTTTCCACCGTACGCATACGGTGGGCAATAACGATAACCGTCTTACCTGCAAGCAGACGGGAGAGCGCCTGCTGAACCACGGTCTCGTTCTCCACATCCAAGCTCGCCGTCGCCTCGTCCAACAGCACGATAGGCGCGTCTTTGAGCAGCGCACGGGCGATAGAGATGCGCTGGCGCTCACCGCCGGACAGCTTGGAGCCGTTCTCGCCGATCATGGTGTTGTAGCCCTGCGGCATGCGGCTCACAAACTCGTCGCAGTTGGCGGCACGCGCAGCCGCAAGCACTTGCTCATCGGTGGCGCCACGACGCCCGAGGCGGATGTTTCCCATCACCGTGTCGTCAAAGAGCAGCACGTCTTGGAACACAATGGCGTAGTCGCGCAGCAGCACCTCGGGATCCACGCTCGCAACATCCACGCCACCCACGGTGACCGTGCCTTCGGTGGCGTCCCAAAAGCGCGCAGCCAGGCGGCTCACCGTAGACTTGCCGGAACCCGAAGGACCGACCAGTGCCGTAACTTCGCCTTCCTTGGCGGTAAAGCTCACGTCGGTAAGAACTTTCTCGCCGGCGCGGCCGTCCTCGCCCGCACCATAGCCAAATGCCACGTGATCGAACACCACATCGTGGCCCACGGGCTCAAATTTCTCGCTGCCCCGCGCCACGGGCTCTTCCATGATGGAACGCATGCGCTTGGCCGACGACTCGGCGGCAAACAGCTCGGACATCAGCATCAGCGCCTGATCAAAGGGCGCATAGATGCGGCTCACCATAAGCAGGAAGGCAAACATCACCAAAAAGTCGACCTGGCCGGAGGCGACCATCGCAGCGCCCGTGACCAACGTGGTGGCAATCCCCAGGCGCAGGATGGCAAAGGCGGAGTTGACCAAAAGCCCATTGGCGAGCTCGCCTTTGGTGGTCTCGCGCTCCTCGGCATCGATCACGGCGTTGAGCCCCTCAAGATAATGAGCCTCCTGGTTGGTGGCGCGGATCTCGCGCACGCAGTCGAGCGTCTCCTGGATCGCCTCGGTAACCTTGACCTTCTCGGCGCGCGCATGGTCGAACACCGGGGTCATGGGGCCGCGTGTCAGATACAGCACGGCAAAGGCCACGGGCACGCTCCAAAACGCCGCGATCGCCAGCTGCCAGCAAAAGAACAGCGACGCCACGAACACAATGGCGCTTGCGATGATGGCACCCCAAAGCTCTCCCAGCACGTGGCTGTAGGCGTGCTCCATGGCCTGGACGTCGCCCATGATGGTCTCGGTTAAATCGGCCAGATCACGACGGCCAAAAAACGACAGCGGCAGCTTGCGCAAGCGCTCGGCAATCTCCATACGCTGCTTGCCGCACTCCTCGTAAAAGATGCAGTAGGTGTAGTAATACTGCTGCCAGTTAGAGGCAAAGAGCAACACGAAAAAGACCAGGAGGCCGCCCACAATCGGCAGGGCATCCGGCAGGTCGGCACCGGTGGCGAGATGTTCGACAAAACCGGCCATGACCAGGAACAATAAGCCCATGCCGGCCATGGTAATGAGATTGGTGAGCGCGGTCCAGAAAATGCCGCGTTTTACGCCGGCGACGCCTTTATCGGATAGGAAATACTTCTTTTGGAATGAGGCGAACATTTAGGCCTCGCCTCCCTTCGTGACGGCGGCATCCGCGGCAGCAGTGATCTTCCAGCTCGCGGCCTGTTCGTATTCGGCCCACATCTTGGCGTATAGACCGTTTTGGGACAGCAACTCGGCATGGGTACCCGACTCCTGCACGCTGCCCTGGTTGAGCACCACGATTTGGTCTGCGCCCACTACAGTCGAGAGTCGGTGCGCAATCATAATGACCGTGCGACCCGCTGCCAGCTTGCTAAAGGCGCGCTGGATGAGCGCCTCGTTCTCGGGATCGGCAAACGCCGTGGCCTCATCGAGCACCACGATAGGTGCGTCTTTAAGGATCGCGCGGGCGAGTGCCACGCGCTGGACCTCGCCGCCCGAAAGATATGCTCCGCCGGCACCGAGCATGGTATTGATGCCCTGTGGAAGCTTGGCCACAATGTCGTCGCACTGAGCTGCGGAGAGGGCCGCACGCACTTCGTCGTCAGTGGCCGTGGG
>ERZ773147.3841-NODE-3841-length-11028-cov-3.406817_pt1 | contig 11028 bp, 10 predicted proteins | sample MGYA00580851_ERZ773147 | MGnify/ENA primary metagenome ERZ773147 (study PRJEB29015, sample SAMEA2737818) | human gut metagenome | biome: human gut; feature: human-associated habitat; material: faeces | place: China | collected 2012 ... | reverse complement strand
AAGATGCTGTGCGAATGTCATGGTTTAGATGAGAATTAGTATTACTTTCTCGTGCTTCCAAAGCTGCCGGAAACGTCGATGGCAGCATCCACTTCGTCCTTGTGGCGGGATGTCCTGCGTTTTTCATTCAGCAGCTTCAAGAAGAGTTCTTCGTCAATAGGCAGCGAAACGGTCTGATTCGTCCACGAAGAAAGGTGCATGGCGTTGGACAGCATCAGCCCGCGGATACCCTCGCGCCCGTCGGCAACAAGCGGCGTACCATGCAGGATGTGCGCTGCGAAGGCGTTCAACACGCCCGCGTGCTGCGGATTTTCGCCGTCTGTCTGCACAATTTCGTGCTGAACATCCGGTACGCCGAACGGCTCTTTGCACGCGGGGCACCAGTCGCGCTCATCCACGCTGAGCGTATCCAGCGTCAATTGGTCGTTCTCGATGCGAATCCGCGCGCGCGTTCCGATGATTTCCAGCCGGTTTTCGCCCAGCGCGTCCCCCGTTGATGCAATGAACGTGCCCGTTGCACCGTTTGCAAATTCCAGATAAGCGGTCACGTCGTCCTCCACCTCGATGTCGTGCCATTTCCCCTCATGGCAGGCGGCGCGCACCCGCACGGGCAGCCCGCAGAGCCATTGCAGCAAATCCAACTGATGCGGGCATTGATTGAGCAGCACACCGCCGCCCTCGCCATCCCACGTTGCGCGCCACGCCCCGGCATCGTAGTAGCTTTGCGTGCGATACCAGTCCGTCACAACCCAGATCATGCGCTTGATTTCACCCAGTGCGCCGCTGTCAATCAGTTCCTTCGCCTTGCGGTAGACGCAGTTCGTGCGCTGGTTGAACATCATGCCAAAGGTCAGTTCGGGATGCTTATCCGCCTCCGCGATCATGTCCCGCACCTGCAAGGTGTACACGCCCGCCGGCTTTTCGCACAGGACATGCTTTCCATGGCGGAACGCCTCAATCGCCAGCGTCGGATGCTGATAGTGCGGCGTTGCAATCAGCACTGCGTCGCAGGTATCGGACGCAATCAAATCGCTGCCCTCGCAGAAAACCGCAGCGTCCGGCACGGTTGCGCGAATCCACTCTCGGCGGCTTTCCTTGCGGTCTGCCATGGCGGTCAGCTGCACTTCAGGGCATTTGCCGCTCAGGATGTTGTGGGTATGCAGGCTGGCAATGCCGCCCGCACCAATGATTCCAAGTCGAAGCATACCGAAACACTCCCATCATAGAGCCAAGCAGACTCTTTGTCAATTTCAATCAGGAAAAAACAGAAATATCAGGGGGGTTATTCCGAAAAAAAGGACTGCGTCCAAGACGCAGCCCCCTTTTTGTGAAGTTTGCGTGCGCTTATTACTTCTGCGCCATCGGATAGAAGCCGCGGTATGCGCCATCCTTGTATGCCTGACGCTGCTCGTCGATAATCTGCTGACCGCCGGCGGAAAGAATCTCGTTGATGTACTTATCCCACGTTGCGTCGAAATCTTCCGGTTTGCAGGTCACAACCTGAACCAGCAGTTCCGCTTCCTTGGAGATGATGGTCGTGCCATAGTCAATGCGGGACTGGATGGTGCGGGTGAAGCTGACAGGTTCGTAAGCGCCGTCATTGGAAATCACAAGGCTGTCCGCCACAACATCTTCGTAGCCGGGGAAGCCCATAGCGGTCGCGGCGTAGTTCAGCTCGTCAGAGCCGTAGTAGAAGCCGTTGCAAATCGGTGCGCCGTCGGTCGCGTGCATCTTGTGCGCGTCGTCGGTGTCGTTGATGTTCTTCAGGTCGGTCGGAATGTTGTTTTCGTTGACAGTGGTGTAGTTGTAGCCCATTTCACCGTTCTGCAGCGCGTACAGCGATTCCGGCTTGCACATCCAGTTCAGGTACTTAATCGCGGCGACCGCAACCTTTTCATCCACAGAAGCGGGAATGAAAATCGCCTGACCAGCGGCGGTGTAGGATTCATGCGGGGTCGTGCCGCTTTCGGGCTTGAAGGGGTCGCAGGCAATCCAGCTCGCGCCGGGAACGTTCTTCGCCAAATCCTGCGCGTAGGACTTTTCCATGCGCCACGGTGCGTCCCAGTTGCCAACCCAGAAGCCGTCATAGCCGTTCACACGGTCGCTGTCGGTCTGCTTGCTGTTCTCGATGCCGAAGTAATCGGAAACGAGACCTTCGTTGAAGAACTTGTTCATCCAGCGCAGCGCTTCCTTCGCGCCGGGCAGCATGTAGTGGAACTTGAAGTTCGCCACCCAGTCTTCCTCGGTAATCTTGCTGTAATCAAGGAAGGCATCCATCTGGTAAATCCAGCCGTAGAAGGGGTCGGCCGCGTACAGGTCGGAGGAATACGGAACGGTGTTCTCGCCGCCCAGCTTCTGCTCCTTCACCGCCTTCAGGTAAGCATACAGCTGCTCCACGTTCGTGGGAACTTCCATGCCCAGCTTTTCCAGCCAGTCCTTGCGGATGAACATGCTCTGCGTCGCGACGACGATGCGGCGCGCGGGCAGGTAATACTGCTCTTTGCCGTCGCCCACGTCATACTGACCGTACTGCAGCACCTCGTCGCCGAGGAATGCCGTCAGTTCCTGACCGTATTCAGCCAGCAGGTCATCCAGCGGCATGATGCCGCCCATGTCGATGTACTGCTGCACCAAATCCGTGCCGTAGGTCATGCAGATGTCCGGCGCGGTGCCGCCCGCCAGACGGGTGGAGAGGATCGTGCCTTCCTCCCAGCGGGAAACAGGAATCCAGTTAATCTTGATATGGTTCGGGTCGCCAAAGTTTTCCTGAATGTAGCGCAGCTGCCAGCAGTCCTCCACGTTGAAGCCTGCGATGGAGCGGTCATACATTTCGACGTTGAGCGTTACCCAATCGTCATCCGCCGCCAGTGCCGTCAGCGGAAGCGCCGTCAGCAGCAGGCACAGCGTGCAAACCAGAGCCAGAAACTTTTTCATGGGGTTTTTCCTCCTTCATACATTGCGTCCTTTTTATCAGGACCTCTCCGTAAGTATAGCATGACCGGAACGGTTTTTCAAGCGGAGAGACGGAATGTTCGTATTTTTTCCGCTGTAAAAACAGGAACTTTTTATGAAGATGTTTTATTTGTAATAAAACAGGTCTGATTTGCTATCGTCAGTCGTACATTTTGCTTCTTCAAATGAGGAAATCGTCAAAAAAACGGCTTTGTAAAAGCCTCCCCGGTACCAAAAGCGAAAATTTGTCAGCGCAGCCGGGGAACATTCCCGCCCGTCGGTTCGTCCTTTCAGTGGAACCCAAAACGGAAAGGAGTTATTTTTATGATGATGAAACACAAACGGATCGCCGCGCTGCTGCTGGCCCTGACCGCCGCCTTTTGCCTGACGGGAGCCGCGAGCGCCGCGGACGAGAGCCCTGTGGTATGGGAAGGAACCCTTACGGAAATTCTGGAGGACGGCTTCGTGATGCAGGAGGCCGACGGCCGGGAAATTCTTTTCAACGTGGACGAGCAGACCGCGCTGGACGGCTTTGAAACGCTGGAAGATCTGGACGTCGGCATGTATGTCATCGTGGAAAGCGACGGTCGCCTGACCAAGAGCATCCCCCCGCAGGCCCACGCCGACCGCGTTACCTGCTACTGGCTGGCCGGTCAGGTGGAAAGCGTAGACGAGGAGGAAAACACCTTCCTGATGCAGACGGAGCTGGGCGAGGTGATCGTCCATCAGGGCGACCTGACCACCCCCGTTTACGCGGGCATGACCGTGACCGTTTACTTTGACGGCGTCATGGCAATGAGCCTGCCCGGGCAGATCGCCGCCCGGAAGATCGTGACACCGGAGCTGCAGGGCACGGTGCTGGAAATGACGGAGACCGGCTTCGTGCTGCGGACGGACGATGAAATGGAGTACGACGTGACCCTGACGGACGAAACGGTTTTCGGCGTGCTGCTGTCTGCCGACGAGGTGACGGAGAACGAAGCCGAAGAAGCCGTGGAAGGCGAAGTTTCTGAAGAAAACAAAGAAGAAGGCGCCGTTGAGGACAAGGGCGAAGAAAAGGCCTCCGCTGAAGACGAAGCCGAAAACGAGCCGGCCGAAACGGCCGATGAACAGGAAGACTCCGCCGAGTCTGCGACCCGCCCCGCCATGGGCGACCGGGTCACGGTCTATTTCAGCGGCGAATACACCGACGAGGACGGCCACGAGCTGACGGCGCTGGAAGTGCTGACGGAAAAGGCGGGGGAATAAGACCTCCTGCTTGACTTCCCCCGCCGGGCGTGCTATGCTGGACGGGCAATGGGGCGGCCAGGCGATCGCGTGGGATACCATGAGGAAAGTCCGAGCATCACAGAGCAGGGTGCCAGCTAACGGCTGGTGGAGGCGACTCCAAGGAGAGTGCAACAGAGATATACCGCCCGGGCTTTTGCCCGGGTAAGGCTGGAAAGGCGAGGTAAGAGCTCACCCGGGCCGTGGCGACACGGTTCCGCTGTAAACCCCACCCGATGCAAGATCCGACCAGAAGCGATACGGCTGCTCGTCGTGCTTCTAAAGAGATCGCTAGAGCCTCGCGGCGACGCGGGGAGTAGATAGATGATCGTCCAACGACAGAACTCGGCTTACGACCGCGCCCGTTGCCCTGCGGCCCCGAGGAGAGGAAAACCATGGGTTTTCTTCCCTTCGGGGCCGCTTTTGCCCCTGCTTTTCCAGCGGGATTTTCCGGATTGACTTCCTTCTTTTGTTGTGCTATGCTACCTTCCGTTAAAAGGGAGTAGTTGTCAAGGCATGGCCAACATCTCCCGACCTCCGCCGGTGGCCATGCGCCTGATTGACAGGTAATGAGACTTTTAGCACATCACATAGGATGATCGTGCGGAAAGTCTCTTTTTTTGCATGATTTCATCCCAAAGAGGAGCTTGTTATGAGCCTGAATTTCACCGGCAGTACCCCGCTTTGGATCGTCCTTCTGTTTGCGGCGGGGCTTGTATGCATCATCAAGGGCGGCGACCTGTTCGTGGACGCGGCCAGCTGGATCGCCGAAGCGTCCGGCATTCCCAAATTCATCATCGGCGCGACCATCGTCAGCTTCGCCACCACCCTGCCGGAAATGCTGGTGTCCGTCTTTGCGGCGCTGGAGGGCAACGCGGATATTGCCGTGGGCAACGCGGTGGGCTCGGTAACGGCCAATACGGGGCTGATTATGTGCCTGTCGCTGGTGTGCATGACGTGTCTGATGGAGCGCAGGCAGTTCGGCGTGAAGGCCTGCCTGCTGCTGGCGGCTATTCTGTCGCTGTTCGGCTTCACCCGGGACGGCCGGCTTTCCGTTGCCGAGGGCCTGCTGGTTCTGGTGATCTTCGCGGGCTTTCTGGCGGAAAGCCTGATCTCCGCCCGCCGGGAGCAGGGCACGGAATTGAAGGAGGACGAGGAGCGCCCCGCCGTCAGCGGCAAAACCGTGGCGGGCAACATCGTCAAATTCGTGCTGGGTGCTGCGGGCATCGTGCTGGGCGCTCAGCTGCTGATCGACAACGGCTCCGCCATCGCGTCCCTGCTGGGCGTGCCGGACGCCATCGTGGCCGCCACCATGATCGCCGTCGGCACCTCCCTGCCGGAGCTGGTGACCACCCTGACCGCCATCCGCAAGAAGGAATCCTCCCTGTCCGTGGGCAACATCATCGGCGCGAACATCATGGATCTGACCCTGATCCTGCCCCTGTGCTCTCTGATCCTCGGCAAGCCTCTGCCCGTCCAGAGTCAGGGAATGCTGCTGGATATTCCTGCCTGTCTCATCATCTGCGCCGCCGTGCTGGTTCCCGCCCTGTGGAAAGGCAAGTTCCAGCGCTGGATGGGCTTTCTGGCCGGAGGCCTGTACGCGGCCTATCTGGCGGTGATGCTCCTCTGCTTCGGCGCCTAGTAGCGCCGTTCTGGACTTTTGGAACAACCTCTGCTATAATCGAGCCAACCTTTTCCGCCGGATGTCACGAAGGCGTCCTTTTTCCCTTCCGAAGAAGGGAGAAAAGGGAATTTTGCATGTCTTCATGACGGAAGGATGATTTTTTGATGTCTACGAAAACCAAACGTCTCGTGATCTCCGCGCTGCTGCTGGCGGCGGGGCTGGTGCTGCCGTTCCTGACGGGCGGCATTCCCAACTTTGGCCGGATGCTGCTGCCCATGCACCTGCCGGTGCTGCTGTGCGGCTTCGTGTGCGGCTGGCAGTGGGGCCTGTTGGTGGGCTTTGTGACGCCCCTTCTGCGCAGCGTGCTGTTCGGTATGCCGCCCATGGTGCCCACGGCGCTGGCCATGGCCTTTGAACTGGCGGCCTACGGCGCGCTGGCGGGCGTGTGCTACAGCCACTGGCACGGCGGCGTGAAGGGCGTTTACCTTTCCCTGCTGGCCGCGCTGGTGGGCGGCCGTCTGGTATGGGGACTGGTCAGCATTCCGATCTACGGTCTGCTGACGGAGCAGGCCTTCACGCTGGCGGCCTTCTGGATGGGCGGCTTCGTCAACGCATGGCCGGGCATCGTGCTGCAGATCGTGCTGATCCCCGCCATCGTGCTGGCGCTGGAAAAGGCCAAGCTGTTCCAACAGCAATAAGTTAGGAAGAAATCAACGGAAGGGAGGCGCGTTCCATGAGCATGACCGAAGCGCTGCTTCATAAACGGCTGGCGGAAACGCCGGAAATGGAACCCTGCGACGGCGTGAAGCTGCTGTACCAAAGCCGGTTCGGCTGCGGCCACCTGCTGCCGCCGGACGGTCAGCTGGCGGAGCGGATCCGGGCAGAGGCGGACGAAACGCCGGCAAGCGCCGACCTTCCTCCTTTTACCTTCATCGGAAACGGGCTGTGCCGGATGAATCTGGCCGCGCCCGCCGTCCGGGCCCTGCCGCCGGAGCGGCTGGCCCGGATGATGACCCTGACGGCGGAGGACGTGCCGCCGATGACGGAGGACGACGAGCGTCTGCCGGGCTTTGAGCATGATTTGAGCCTTCTGCGTGCGGCCGCGCTGGCGGGACGAACCCGCTTTTCGGCGGCTGCGCTGGACGGCTATCTGGCTGAATACCGGGCCGCCGGGTATCCTCCGGCCAGCCATTCCCCCCGTTACCGGACGGCGTACCGGCCCGCCTACCGGGTGATCTCCGGCGACTTTGCCGTTCTGCTGCCGCTGCTTTCCGCCATCGAAGGCCGAAGCGCGCAGGGCAGGCCCGTGCTGGCGGTGCTGGACGGCCCCTGCGGCTCCGGCAAGACCACGCTGGCCGAAAAACTGAGCCGCCTGTACGGCGCGTCGGTTGTCCACATGGACGAATTTTTCCTGCCGCCGGAGCTGCGCACCCCGGAACGGCTGAATCAGCCCGGCGGGAACATCCACTATGAGCGCTTCCTTTCGGAGGTATTGCCCTGCCTGACGGCGGGGGAGACCTTCTCCTACGGCAGCTTCGACTGCCACCACGGCGTGACCCGTCCCGTCTTCCTTCCCCAAAGCCCTGTGCGGATCGTGGAGGGCAGCTACGCCCTTCACCCCCGTTTTGAGGAAAGCTACCGGGCTGCGGACGCGCTGACCGTCTTTCTGTGCGTTTCCCCCGCCGAGCAGTTGCGGCGTATCGAAAAACGCAGTCCGGCCCTGCTGGAGCGGTTCCGGGAAGTGTGGATCCCCCTTGAAAATTCTTATTTTCAGGCGTATGATATACAGTGCCGGGCCAGAATCCGGCTCAAAAGTATGCCCTGGGAGGGCGACGCATGAAGATACTGGTCATCGACGGTCAGGGCGGCGGCGTAGGCAAAAACCTCATTGCAGCCCTGAAGCGGGAAATGCCGACCCAGCCCCTGATCGCGCTGGGCACCAACACCCAGGCCACCGCCGCCATGCTCAAGGCGGGGGCGGATCAGGGCGCCACCGGCGAGAACGCTATCCGCTATCAGTGCAAAAGCGCCGACGTCATCGTGGGCGTTACCGGTCTGCTCAACGCCAATTCCATGCTGGGCGAGGTGTCTCCCGCCATCGCCATGGCCATCAGCCTGAGCGAAGCCCAGAAGGTGCTGGTGCCGCTGGAGCGCTGCGGCCTGTACGTGGCCGGGGTGGGCCAGCAGCGGCTGGACAGCCTGATCCGGGAGGCGGCGCATCTGGCGGCTTCTCTGGCCGGACAGGCGGAAGCGGCGGACGAGTAAAACGGTCTTTTGCGAAAAAGCCTGCTGAAAGCGGGTTTTTCCGACAATCACTTACGGAGGGAAACAAATCATGAGCGAATGTACACATGACTGCTCCACCTGCGGGCAGAACTGCGGCCAGCGCACCGAACCGGAAAGCCTGCTGCAGAAGCCCCATGAGCAGAGCCACATCAAAAAAGTCATCGGCGTGTGCAGCGGCAAGGGTGGCGTGGGCAAATCCATGGTCACGTCTCTGCTGGCCGTCACCATGCAGCGCATGGGCCTGAAGGTGGGCATTCTGGACGCGGACATCACCGGCCCGTCCATTCCCCGGGAATTCGGCCTGAAGCAGAAGGCCGAGGGCAACGACACGGGCATTTTCCCCGTGCGCACCACCACCGGCATCGACGTGATGAGCCTGAACCTGCTTTTGCCCAACGACAGCGACCCCGTAGCCTGGCGCGGCCCGATCATCGCCGGCGCTGTGACCCAGTTCTGGACGGACGTGATCTGGGGCGATAAGGACGTGCTGTTCATCGATATGCCTCCGGGAACCGGCGACGTGATGCTGACCGTGTGCCAGTCCATCCCGGTGGACGCTGCGGTGCTGGTTTCCACGCCTCAGGAGCTGGTGGGCATGATCGTGGAAAAATCCATCAAGATGGTGGATATGCTGAACATCCCCGTCATCGGTCTGGTGGAGAACATGAGCTACGTCCAGTGCCCGGACTGCGGCAAGAAGATCGCCGTCTTCGGCGAGAGCCATGTGGACGCGATCGCCAGGCAGTACGGCATCCCCCACACCGCCGCCCTGCCCATCGACCGCAAGCTGGCCGCCAGCGCGGACAAGGGCATGATCGAGCTGACCAACGGCGACTGGCTGGATGAGATCGCCAACGCCATCGACCAGCTCCAGCCCCGGGAACGGAAGTAAGCCATGAATCCCAACGAGAAAGCGGAGCTGGCCCGGGAGCTGTTCCTGTCGGGAAGCAACTGCGCCCAGTCGGTATACGCCGCCTTTGCCGAGGACATGGGCATGAGCCGGGAAAGGGCCCTGCTTTTGTCCAGCGGAATGGGCGGAGGCATCGGCGGGCTGCGGTTCACCTGCGGCGCGGTCACGGCCATGGCCATGGTGCTGGGAGCCCTGCGGGGCTACACCGACGGAGCGGATCTGGACGGCAAGAAGCGCCTGTACGCGCAGGTGCAGCAGCTGCATGAGCGTTTTGTGGAAAAATACGGCACCTCCGTGTGCCGGGAACTGCTGGAGAAAAACGGCGTTTCCGCCTCCCCTGTTCCCTCCGAGCGCACGCCAGAGTATTACAAAAAGCGCCATTGTGCCCAGTACGTGGCCTTCTGCGCCGAACTGGTAGCGGAAGAACTGGAAAAAAATTAAATTTTCGCCCTGCTTCGGCAGGGCTTTTTCTTGTTCGTTCGTTCTATGTCCGTACCAGAAAATGAGAGCGGGGAGGTTTTTTCATGAAGCGTTTCCCATTCCGCCGTTTCCTTTCCCGGCTGGCCGTCCTGTGCCTGCTGGGGAGTCTGGCCGCCTGCGGGGCCGGGGCAGAGGCCGCCGGGAGCGGCGTTGAAAAGCTGGCCCTTACCGGCGGCGGCGCCATCTACCGCTATACGGCCCCCGACGGGCAGGAAATCTACCTTGTCGCAGACGAGCGGCAGGAGCCCGTGCTTCACAGGGAGGATGTGAACTTCGACGGCGTGGAGGATGTAGTGGCGCTCACCCGGCTGGGGGCCAGCAACGCATTTTATGATTTCTTCGTCTGGGATGGGCAGCAGTATGTCTACGCCACGCCCCCCGGGCAGGAGGCCGGGCTGGCCAACTACGGGCTGGATGCGGACAGGGGTTATGTATGGACTCAGGCCAACAACGGCATGGCGGGGCTGGAATGCGAGTACGGCGTGTACCGCTGGCAGGGAACGGAGCTAGCGCCCGTGCGGGTGCTGAGGGCTGAAACCAGCTCCCGCTGGCAGGATTCCCCCGACGGCAGCTACAGCTTCGCCATCGTCTACGACAACCGGATTCTCCGCGCCACGGTGACGGACTATCCCGACGGCGTTTACGAGGGCCGCGTGATCTGGGAGAAGGAATTTGAGCTGGAAGCCGAGGACTTCGACGGCGCGGAGGTGTGGGAGGAAATGCGCGGCGCGCTGACGGCGGGACTGTAAAAACAGAAAAAAGCCAGTGTCTATCCAGGCTCCCGGCAGGGAAAACCGTCCGGCGCGGGGAAAAGAAAGGCGTTCCGATTTTTGTGCGGAACGCCTATTCTGTTTTTCAGGAGGATTTTTCCATGAATAATCTAAACACGACCGTCTCCGCCGACCGGCCCCATATCGGCTTTTTCGGTCTGCGGAACGCGGGCAAATCCAGCGTGGTGAACGCCGTGACGGGGCAGAACCTTTCGCTGGTCTCCGACGTAAAGGGCACCACCACCGACCCGGTGCAGAAGGCCATGGAGCTGCTGCCGCTGGGGCCGGTGGTGATGATCGACACCCCCGGCCTGGACGACGAGGGCGAGTTGGGACAAAAGCGCGTCGAAAAAAGCTTTCAGGTGCTGCGCAAGACCGACATCGCGCTGTTGGTGGTGGACGCTGCCGAGGGGATGCAGGCGCAGGACCGCGCGCTGCTGGCCCGCGTGAAAGAGATGAACCTGCCCTATCTTGTGGTCTACAACAAGTGCGACGAGCAGGATCGTCCCATGGAGGACGAAGCGCACGCGATCTGCGTCTCTGCCAAAACCGGCCGCGGCGTGACCGAACTCAAGGAGCGCATTGCGCACTTAACGCCGGACGACGCGCACAAGGTTCCGCTGATTGCCGATTTGATCGACCCGATGGACTATATCGTGCTGGTGGTGCCGATCGACAAGGCCGCGCCCAAGGGGCGGCTCATTCTGCCCCAGCAGCAGACCATCCGCGACATTCTGGAG
>ERZ773147.3840-NODE-3840-length-11032-cov-3.246515_pt1 | contig 11032 bp, 8 predicted proteins | sample MGYA00580851_ERZ773147 | MGnify/ENA primary metagenome ERZ773147 (study PRJEB29015, sample SAMEA2737818) | human gut metagenome | biome: human gut; feature: human-associated habitat; material: faeces | place: China | collected 2012 ... | reverse complement strand
ATTCCATTTAACGATTGCTTCAACCGCTGTTCTTTCTTTTCATAATCTTCTTTATTCTCATAAAACTTATGATCACTGTGTGCATCCAGACGATTCACCCGGAATACCTGCGGATCGTCTAACCATCTGATGTCTGCTTTCATTTGTCTCTTGCACCTCCATTTTTTTCTTTTCTGCCGGTCAGATATCAATAACTAAGAGCCTCTTTCCTCTCCATCCAGAAATGAATCCCTGTCGTGGAATCCATCCATCTGTCCTCATTAAAATCTTTCACCTCGACCCACTGTCCTTTTCTGTATACAAAATTTTCATCGACCAGCGACCAGGCTTCTTCAAATTCTTCCGTCTCATCAAAACTTTTTATCGAAAGCACCTTTGCCTTACTGCAACGGCAGGATGGACGTGTTGCCGAAGTACGCTTTGCATCAGCAGGAATCAGAAGCTGTACCACCCTGTCATTCACACATTTCTTATATCCCAGGATTGGTCCGGTCTCCGGGCAGTGCATACGGAACCACTGGGTTGTATGATCGGACTGAATGCCGTCTAACTTTGCATGCTCAAGTACTGCTCCATAAAGGTTTGCTCCCCTGATATTGCATTCACGCATATCGCATTCACGAAATGCTGCTGTCTTCATATTCGCATTCTGAAAATCTGCACCATGCAGGGAATTCCCGTCAAACAATGCATTTTCCACACTGCTGTTTTTCAAATTCACATACTCCAGATTTACATTCTGAAACGAACTTAATGTGAAGTCCATATTATGCAGATCTGCTCCGCTCAGATCCATGTCTTTGAATTCACATTCACGAAATACCGGATGCTCTCCCGCATCTCGCGATTTCATAGCTTTCAGAAGTGTCTCTTTCGTTATCTCTTTCATAGCATTACACCCCTTCACTTCCGTATTATCTATACAATTTGCTTTTTTTACTGATAGTTTTATTATACAACAATTTCCAATAAAAGAAATCCTCAAAATACCAGGTATCGTCTGATATTTCGAGGATTCTATAATATCTCTGCTATTCTTAATTCAGGAAATCTGCATCATCAAAATAGTTGATTCTCATAGCAGCCTTTACATCTTTCAATGTCTCTGCTGCTTTCTTTTCAGCAACTTCAGAACCAGCCTGTAAGATATCATAAACATCTGGAATACGCTGTTCCCACATCTTTCTTCTCTCACGGATCGGTCCAAGTTCCGCTTCTAATACTTTGTTCAAGAACTTCTTCACCTTAACATCACCAAGTCCACCTCTCTGATAATGTTCTTTTAATTCATCAAGGTTCTGGTAATCCGGAAGAAATTCTGCGAAGTATTCATCTTTACAGAACGCATCTAAATAAATGAATACAGGATTACCTTCTACCTTACCTGGGTCCTGTACACGAAGATGGTTTGGATCGGTAAACATGGACATAACTTTTTTCTTTACTACATCTGCCTCATCAGAAAGATAAATACAGTTTCCAAGAGATTTACTCATCTTAGCCTTTCCATCAATACCAGGAAGACGAAGACAAGCTTTGTTAGATGGAAGAACAATCTGTGGATCTGTTAAAGTCTCACCGTAAACACTGTTAAACTTATGAACAATTTCCTTACACTGCTCAATCATCGGCATCTGGTCTTCTCCTACTGGAACTGTTGTTGCGCGGAACGCAGTGATATCTGCTGCCTGACTGATTGGATAACAGAAGAATCCTACAGGAATACTCGCCTCAAAGTTTCTCATTTTAATCTCAGACTTAACGGTTGGATTTCTCTGCACACGGGCAACTGTAACAAGGTTCATATAATAAAATGTAAGTTCCGTAAGTTCTGGAACCATTGACTGAATGAAAATGGTTGACTTTTCCGGGTCAATTCCACATGCTAAGTAGTCTAATGCTACCTGAATAATGTTCTGACGTACTTTTTCCGGATGCTCTGCATTATCAGTAAGTGCCTGTGCATCTGCAATCATAATATAAATCTCATCATAGTCTCCAGAGTTCTGTAATCTGACTCTCTCTGATAATGAACCTACATAGTGTCCTACATGAAGACGGCCCGTTGGACGGTCACCAGTTAAAATTACTTTTTTCATTCTTTATCTATTTCTCCTTAATATATTTTTCGCTTTTCCTACCAAGATATTATATAACCCAATTCAAAAAGCGTCAACCGTTCCGCCCTTTTTCTTTCATGTTTCTTTCGTTAAAGAAATGTGACTTTAAGACACTATTATCCATCAAGAAATCATCCTAAAATAAATAAAAGGAACAATTCCCACATAACCCCGAGGAAATGGAGCGTGGTATTATGAAAAAATCAAAAAATGTTACAAGGATAAAATGTAAAATGATATCGTTATGTTTAAGTTCGGTCATGATTATTTCAAGTTTTATATCAATAAATGTTATGGCTGACAGTTCTGACCAGATTATCAATTCACTGACAGATATTCCAGCAGTATTGGAAGATTGGGATACACCTGCATTAGGCAGTGGAAAAATTTATTATCGAAAAACATCTGCAAAGATTGGATCTGCAACACCTGCACAAAATTATCAGACGGCACTAAATACATCTTTTAAAGATAATCAATACCCCATAAATGGAGCAGACAGTTCTCTGGCAGATGACTGGCAGTATCTTGCAGCAACCATAGCAGAAAAATTATATCCTAATGATATATCGATACAGTATTTAAAAGCAGCTACAAAGTATGGAAATTCAATCAAGATTCCAAACCAGATTGGTTCATTATCCGACACGCACATAACAAGCTATAAAGGAACAGATAATAGTCTTTCAAATGCACAGTCACAGGCAATGAAGCAGATAAAAAAGACTTCCAGTGAATATGACGCAAAGGAAATCGAAGAATTGAAAAAGGACACAAAAACCTCCCCAGTGTATTTCCGAACTGCTATTCTGTCAGGAAAAGAAATGGGAATGTTTGATGCTTATGATGCATTAACCGTATACTTCCATAATTTTAAAATAACTCCTATTTACCCAATGCAACAGGGAACTTATAAACAAGAAATAAGTGATATTCAGGAAGACAGCCCGATTTACAGTTCAGGTTTTAGGAATGATACAGGAGTAGAAGTTTTCGGAAGCCAGACATTGACAAACTCTACAACTTATGGTGCTGTAAATACGGTGAGTGGATCAAAATCTTATGCTTATGAAAAATCTTCTTCCGTATCATATAGTAATGATCTTGGAGTATTTGGCAATATTGCAGCAAGTGTGGGATTTAGTACAACAGAAGCAATGGAGAAAGGATGGTCAGAAGAAAAAAGCGAAAGCAAAACATTAGACACATCAACACAGGCATCATTGAATCTTCCACCATATACCGCAACATCCATCAAACAACAGCAAAAAAAGCAAAAAGCAGTCACCTATTATAAATGTCCTGTATTAATCAGTTATGATGTAACCGTAGCCGTATATCACCAACTGATACAATCAGAATATTATAGTTCCATCATAGCCAGATTTCATGGAGATGATGCACGAAAATCGCTAAAGAACAGAGCAATTCTTAATCCAGCACATACCGATGCAAACGAAATCAACTGGGCAAATGTAAAATCTGATGATATTGCAAAGAAGACAATTAACCGCATCAGTCAAAATGTTCTTATGTGTTCTGCCGGAGGCTCTTATACCGAAACCCTGATAACAACAGAGAGTAAAATAGATGAGCTGATTGCAACAAGACCTCTTGCAAAAGTTGTGGCTGATCGAAATGAACAAAAGCTCAAAGAAAAAGAGAATTTTTCGCTAAATCAGATTAAATTAGAGGGACGGAATGAAAATGAATCTGCCTATTACGGATTTCAAGGAAAAAAAGGTACTTGGAAAATGACAGATGCAGATGGAAATACTATAGAAAATGAAAATATAATATTAAGTGGAACAAAAGGTAAGCAAAAAATCACCGTGCAAAAAGCAGGAACATATTATCTGACATATTTTATTGATGAAGATGAATATAACACTGCTGATCACAGAAACCAATATGCGGCAAATCTGACTGTCACAAGACCAACAGTTAAATTTATCGTAGAAAAAGTTTCACTAAACAATAACGCAGATACAAATAATCCACAGATTAATAATATCACAATCCGGGCAATCTCCAGCAAAATTGCGCCGGGTAAAAAAATCAAACTGACAACAAACCTGCCAAAAAGCAAAATAAAATGGATAACAAGCAACCCGAAACTTGCCACTGTAGACAAAAACGGAGTCGTAAAGATTAACAAAAAAGCAGCAGGCAAAAGGGTTAGCATCACGGCAATAGCAACTGATGGAAGCGGCAAAAAGAAAACATTTGCAATCCGTATCATGAAAGGTGAAGTTAAAAAAATCATCATTAAAGGAAAGAAGCGTGTCCCGGCGGGAAATACACTGAAATTAAAAGCTAAAGTTAAAGCAGGCAAAGGAGCCAATAAAAAACTCCTCTGGAGATCAAGCAACATAAAATATGCAACGGTTACATCAAGCGGTAAAGTAAAAACAAAGAAAGCAGGAAAGAAAAAGACCGTAAAGATTACAGCCATGGCAACAGATGGAAGTAATAAAAAAGCAACAATCAAAATACAAATAAAATAAAGAGGCAGTTCCGTTTTTTCCTGGGTTTCGATCGCTAACAGCTCGAAAAATCAGGTGGAGAAGATTTGAAGAATAAGACAGAGGGGATTGAATATCCAGAAAATGAAATTCTGACTTTGCTCCAGCAGCCAAAAAACAGCTTCCAAAGAGAGATACTATTCTATATCTGTGACTCTATCTTCGCAGTGATAGAGTCACAGATATAGAATAGTATCTCTCTTTGGAAGTGTCTCCTTTGCCTGCGGCAAATCAAAAATTATCTTTTTGGTTTTGCCGTAATGCTTACCCAGTCTTTCATATGATTAATTTCAAGAATCTCAAAATTATTTGCCAGCATTGCTTCCTTTACAGCTTCTTCCATTGTGTTGATGATTCCGGAAGTGATAAAGATACCATCTTCTTTTAATAATGGAGTTACAATTCCAGAAAGTGGAATAATAACATCCGCAAGGATATTGGCAACTACTACATCGTAACGTTTTCCATTATTTTTCTCATAGAAACGGTATGCCTCGTCCTGATCAAGGATATTTACCTGCTGTACTTCTGCCTGGCCTGCAACACCATTGATTGCAAAGTTCTCATCTGTCGCACGAATCGCATTTGGATCAATATCTGTTGCCATCGCATGATGTGCGCCTAATTTTAATCCAATGATAGAAAGGATTCCGCTTCCTGTTCCAACATCAAGGAGTTCTGTATCTTTCTTGATATACTTTTTAAGCTGAGAAATACAAAGCTTTGTTGTCTCATGAGAACCGCTTCCAAATGCAGTACCCGGGTCAATCTCTACAACGATATCATCATCTTTTTTATCAGTAAGCGTCTCCCAGGTTGGCTTAATCACGATATTATCATCAAGACGGAATGGTTTAAAGAATACCTTCCAGTTATTAATCCAGTCCTCTTCTTCCGTTACGCCAAGCGTAATCTCGCCGCTTCCCACCGGCAAAAATGCTGATAACTCTTCAATCTTAGCCTTTACCTTCGCAATTACCGCCTGTAAATCTTCCTTTTCATCCACATAGCAGGAAATACGAGCCTTTCCATCATCTGGTGCGATTTCGTCTGGAAGAAGGTCTACATACATAATCTTTCTGTCTTCCTCAGATAACGGCACATGATCCTCAATCTCAACACCTTCCATTCCCATCTCGGAAAGTTCATAGCTTAACATATCTTCTGCTGCAGTTGTTGTTTCAATAGTGAGTTTATTCCACTTCATAAGCTTTCCTCCTACTTCTTAAAGAAACCTTTTTTCTTATGTTTTTCGTGCTTTTCGTGCGGAGCTTCTTCTTTCTTTTCGGAAGGGGCAACTTCTCCCATTGCTTCCTGGAATTTGCGGAGGGCTTCTTTCTGGGCTGCGTTCAGTTTTTCTGGAACCTGAACAACAAACTTGACGATATGTGTTCCACGGATGTTTTTATTTCTAAGGGTAGGAACACCTTTTCCTTTCAGACGGATGGTTGTATCTGTCTGTGTTCCTGGTTTTAAAGTGTACTCGTAAGGACCATCTACGGTGTCAATCTTAATCGTTCCACCAAGTGCTGCCTGTGCAAATGTAACCGGTTCTGTAGAGTAGATATCGTATTCCTGTCTCTGGAACTTCGGATGACGGGATACAGTTACGTTAACAAGTAAGTCTCCTCTTGGGCCGCCGTTGATACCTGGCTCACCTTTTTCACGGATTCTTACACTCTGGCCGTTGTCGATACCTGCTGGAATCGGCACTTTGATTCTCTTACGAACTTTGATGTATCCTGTACCAGAACAATCAGTACATTTATTACGGATAATCTGACCGCTTCCGTTACAGTCTGGACAAGTCTGGACGTTACGAACCGTTCCAAACATGGACTGCTGTGTGAATACAACCTGACCGGTTCCTTTACATTTTGGACAGGTTTCTGGACTTGTTCCTGGTTTTGCTCCGCTTCCGTTACAAGTCTTACATTCTTCTTTTAAAGTAATCTCTAATTCTTTTTCTACACCACGGATGGCATCATCAAATGTGATACGGACACCGGCACGAAGGTTTGCACCCTGTCTTGGACCATTTCTTCTGGCATCGCCGCCTCTTCTGCCACCGCCGAAGAAATCACCAAAAATATCTCCAAAGATATCTCCCATATCTCCGCCGAAATCGAATCCGCCAAAGCCGCCAGCTCCACCGCCGCCCTGTTCAAAGGCTGCGTGACCGAACTGGTCATATTTACTTTTCTTTTCCGGGTCACTAAGTACTTCATAAGCTTCGGCTGCTTCTTTAAACTTTTCCTCTGCCTCTTTATCTCCAGGATTCATATCTGGATGGTACTTCTTTGCAACCTTTCGATATGCACGCTTAATCTCCGCCTCTGACGCATTCTTATCTACGCCCAAGACTTCATAATAATCTCTTTTTTCTGCCATTTTTTCCTCCAGCCTGATGTACTCTATCATTCATAAAACAAAAGTACTACGAATGATACAATATACCAGGGACTTCCTAATAAACAAATTTCCCCTTTCTCCCCCACCTGCTAAAGGTGAGGGTAAGAAAGAGGAATATTTAGATTTTAAACAGTGTCAATAAACACGCTTTATTAGTCTACACTTCTTTGTAGTCTGCGTCAACTACATCATCTGAATTATAAGTTGCATTTGGATCAGCACCGGCACCAGCCTGTGGTCCAGGACCTGCCTGACCTGCTGCTCCGCCAGCCTGCTCATACATCTTAGCAAATAAGGACTGTGCATCTTTCATTAACTGCTCTTTACCTTCGTTAAGAGCTGCTACATCTGCTTCAGAAATGTTATCTGGAGTTGTACGGTCAAGGACTTCTTTTAATTTAGCGATGTCTGCCTCAACAGTAGCTTTTTCAGAAGCATCAATCTTATCTCCTGCTTCTTCCATAGCTTTCTCTGTCTGGAATACCATGTTGTCTGCATCGTTTCTTGCATCAATGCCTTCTTTTCTCTTCTTATCCTGAGCTTCGTATTCTGCAGCTTCTTTTACAGCTTTATCAATATCTTCATCAGACATATTAGATCCTGCTGTAATTGTGATGTGCTGTTCTTTTCCTGTTCCTAAGTCTTTTGCAGATACATTTACAATACCGTTTGCATCGATATCGAAGGTAACCTCGATCTGCGGTACACCACGCATTGCAGGCGGAATACCATCCAGACGGAACTGTCCAAGGGACTTGTTGTCCTTTGCGAACTGTCTCTCGCCCTGCAGAACGTTGATATCAACGGCTGTCTGGTTATCAGCTGCAGTAGAGAAGATCTGGCTCTTCTTAGTAGGAATGGTTGTATTTCTCTCAATCAGTCTGGTTGCGATACCACCCATTGTCTCAATGGACAGAGACAGAGGAGTTACATCCAGCAGCAGGATATCACCTGCGCCTGCATCACCTGCCAGCTTACCACCCTGGATGGAAGCACCCAGTGCAACGCACTCGTCAGGGTTTAAGGACTTGCTGGGTTCATGACCGGTCAGCTGTTTTACCTTATCCTGTACAGCCGGGATACGGGTAGAACCGCCGACCAACAGTACCTTGCCAAGCTCGGAAGCGGTAATGCCTGCATCCTTTAATGCGTTCTGAACCGGAATTGCAGTACGCTCTACCAGATCGCTTGTCAGTTCATCAAATTTTGCTCTGGACAGATCCATATCAAAGTGCAGAGGTCCGTTTGCGTTCATGCTGATGAAAGGCAGGTTGATGTTGGTTGTTGTCGCACTGGACAGCTCCTTTTTCGCCTTTTCAGCTGCTTCTTTCAGTCTCTGCATTGCCATCTTGTCTTTAGACAGGTCTACGCCCTGCTGAGCCTTAAATTCGGAAACCATCCAATCAATGATCTTGTTATCGAAATCATCGCCGCCCAGATGAGTATCACCATTGGTTGCCAGAACTTCGATAACGCCGTCGCCGATTTCGATGATGGAAACATCGAATGTACCTCCACCTAAATCGTATACCATGATCTTCTGCTCTTTTTCATTGTCAAGGCCGTATGCCAGCGCTGCTGCCGTCGGCTCGTTGATAATACGCTTTACATCAAGGCCGGCAATCTTGCCTGCGTCCTTGGTTGCCTGACGCTGTGCGTCGTTGAAGTATGCAGGAACCGTGATAACGGCCTCTGTTACCTTCTCGCCCAGATAAGCCTCTGCGTCTGCTTTTAACTTCTGCAGAATCATCGCGGAGATTTCCTGCGGTGTATAGTTCTTTCCGTCGATCGCTACCTTGTAGTCTGTACCCATATGTCTCTTAATGGAAGAGATGGTTCTGTCTGCATTGGTAACTGCCTGACGCTTTGCTGGCTCACCTACCAGCCTCTCACCGTTTTTTGTAAATGCTACGATAGATGGTGTTGTTCTTACACCCTCACTGTTCGGAATAACAACCGGTTTTCCACCTTCCATAACAGCCACACAGCTGTTAGTAGTACCTAAGTCAATACCAATAATCTTGCCCATAGTTTTTTCCTCCTATAATTGTCTTTACTCTCAATTTTATCATTTAATAAATAAAGGTATGTTCAGCTCATCTAAGCTCGAAAGAACCTCGCTAAGATTCGTGAACGACGTTCGCACTAAACTCGAAAAGACCTTGTTAAATGCTCACAGTCAATTGGCTACCTGAACCATGGAGTGTCTCACCACGGTATCCCGGTAGGTATAACCCTTCTGAAGTTCCATGGCGATCGTGTTCTCGCCAAGGGATTCGTCATCAATATGCATCACTGCGTTGTGGAAATTCGGGTCAAATGGCTGACCCACCGCTTCGATCGGTTTTACACCTGCATCTTCCAGCGTCTTCATAAGCTGTTTATATATTTTTTCCATTCCTTCTGCAAACGGAGCGCCCTTATCCTCCTCCGGAACGGCTGCAAGGCCTCTCTCGAAATTGTCGACCACCGGAAGTATCTTTTCAATGATATCTCTGGCGCCGATTTCAAACATGGCGGATTTTTCTTTTTCTGTCCTCTTTCTGTAGTTATCGAACTCGGCCATATTCCGCTGCAGACGGTCGGTCAGTTCCTCTATCTTGGCGTCTTTCGGATCTTTCTTCTCTTTCTTCTTTCCGAAAAATCCTTTTTTCTCCGGTTCTGCCTGCTTTTCTTCCGCTGGCTCTTCTCCGGTTTTTTCCTCAGCGGCGTCCTCGGCACACGCTTCTGTCTCCGCGGCCTCTTTTTCGCCTTTTTCTATTTCCTTTTCAACGGAACCGGTGTCTTCAGCCTTCATGGCCTCTTCTACCAGTTCCTCTTCTATTCTCGTCTCTTCGCTGCTCACTGTTCTTCCCTTCACCTTTCATCTTTTTTCAGGATCGAATCCAGCTGCGTCATGAGATTCCGCAGCGTATTCAAAACCTTTTCATAGTCCATAAGCTTTGGACCGATGATACCGATCGTTCCCCTCAAGCCCTCGCCCAGCTCGTAATTCGCTGTGACGATACTGCAGTCCCTCATCGTCTGCACCGGCGCTTCCTCGCCGATATAGACCTGAATTCCCGAACTGCTTTCTGAACTGTTCACATCATCGACCAGCTCCTGAAGGAGTTCTTTCTGTTCCAGCGTACCGATCAGACGGCTTGCCATCTCTCCGTCGCTTAACTCCGGATACTTGAAAATGTTCGTGGCGCCGCTGGTGTAAATCTGCAAATCATCGTCGTCCGCCCGGATTGCTTCCGCAACCTCGTTGAGAACCCGGTCAACCACCTCGCTGTGTATGCCGGCCTGCTCCTTTAATCTGCTGATCACGTCCAGATTGATTTCCTCTATGGTCAGCCCGTTTAAGGCATTATTAAGAAGAATGTTAAGATTTAAAAGCCCTTCATCGCTTAGCTGCTGGCTGATGGGGATCATGGTGTTCTTAATCATATTTCCCTCTACAACGATGACCACCAGAAGCTTTCCATCATCAACCTTGGACAGCTGGATGAATTTCAGCTTGTTTCTGTGATACTGGGGAGCGCTGATCAAAGCCGCGTAATTCGTGTTCTGCGCCAGGATTCTAGCCATCTGCTTCAGCAGAAGCTCGACCCGGTCCACACGCTTTAGCATCAGGTCCTTGATTTCAGTAAATTCTTCTTCTTTCTCCTGCATGATCTGATCCACATAAAAACGGTATCCCTTATCGGAGGGAATCCGCCCGGCCGACGTATGCGGCTGTACAATGTATCCCAGCTCCTCCAGATCAGACATCTCATTCCGGATCGTGGCTGAACTCAAATTCAGATCGGTGTACTTGGAAATAGTTCTGGAACCAACCGGTTCGCCGGTTTCTAAGTACGTTTTAATAATAGCCTTCAAGATCGTAACCTTACGGCCGTCCAACTGGTCCTTATCGTTCAACCCGCCACACTTCCTTTCTGAGTCTTCCTGTTAGCACTCAACGTTTAGGAGTGCTAACATCTTCATTTC
>ERZ773147.3835-NODE-3835-length-11041-cov-3.769434_pt1 | contig 11041 bp, 12 predicted proteins | sample MGYA00580851_ERZ773147 | MGnify/ENA primary metagenome ERZ773147 (study PRJEB29015, sample SAMEA2737818) | human gut metagenome | biome: human gut; feature: human-associated habitat; material: faeces | place: China | collected 2012 ... | reverse complement strand
AACGCTTCATAGACAGCCGGATGCAGGAAATAACGCACGTCCCTGCCCTCTTCCATCGCCTGGCGGATAAAGGTAGAACTTATTTCGAATGTGGGCGAAGAGGCCAGTTTTACATTTTGAGGTAAAGTATTCCCGTCCACCTCATAACCGGGACGGGGGTAAATAAGAATAAAGTTTTCCGCAAGAATACGCTCCGACTGATACCACCGGGAGAAAAGCTTCCAGTTGTCGGAACCTATAATAAGGTGGAAAGTGTCTTGCGGATAAGTCTGTTTCAATTTATCAAGCGTATGCACGGTATAAGACGGACGCGGCAGATGAAACTCGAAATCGGAAGCCCGGAACTTGGGATAGCCTCCAATGGCAAGCTGCACCAGCTTCAGACGGAATTCATCGCTCATCAGAGAGGCTTCTTCTTTCAGCGGATTATGCGGAGTCACCATGAACCACACCTCGTCCAACCCTTCGTATTCACAAAGATAGTTGGCAAGCGCCAGATGTCCGATGTGTACCGGATTGAACGAACCGCTGAAAATGCCTATATCCACTTGATAAATTGAAAATTAAGAATTAAAAAAATACAGAAAGCTATGGTATCAAAGCTTTCCTTTCAGGCGTTTCCAACAGCCGTAAATATTTACGCCGCTTATGAACATCACAATAAGCATGGCCGCAGCCGGAGTGTACTCCTTCAGGTCAACATTCAATATAGCCAAGACGATAGCTCCCAAAAACAGAACGATATTCAGGACTAAGAGAACCTTATTGGCTCTCGGCGACAGATTTCTGCCTTTCGTCTGCTTCATCGGTTCAGGAATTGGGTTATCACTTTCAATGCCTCTGCTTTAGCCGTTTCCAAATCATCGTTTACAATGACCGTATCGAATTTCGGTGCAAATCCAAGCTCGTATTCGGCCTTCGCCACACGGCTCTCGATAACTTCGGGGGCATCCGTGCCGCGACCTATCAAGCGTTTGCGCAATTCCTCCACCGAAGGCGGCTGGATGAAAACGGACAAAGCACGCTCGCCGTAAAACTTCTTGATATTGCAACCGCCCACTACGTCTACATCGAATACAACATTCTGTCCGGCAGCCAATTGCTTTTCCACCTGTGCTTTCAGTGTTCCGTAGAAGCGGTCCTGATACACTTCCTCGTATTCCAGGAACTCATCGTTGGCTATGCGACTCCGGAACTCATCGGGAGTGAGAAAGAAATACTCCACCCCGTTCTGCTCCGTGCCGCGCGGCGGACGGCTGGTTGCCGAAATAGAGAAAGCCAGATTCAGGTTCTGCGTCAACAGATAGTTGATAATTGTGGACTTGCCCGACCCGGAAGGGGCGGAAAATATAATCAGTTTACCCATCTGTGGTATTTACTATTTAACGGTTTACTATTTAATCCTCTAATTGGTTTGCTTTAACTTCATGTTGAAACAAACTTATCATAAATTTATACAACGTCCGGAACCGGTTCCTTACATCACGTTCAGGACCTGTTCCTTGATTTGCTCCAGCTCGTCCTTCATCTGCACTACAATCTTCTGCATTTCGGCATGATTGGACTTGCTGCCCAGCGTATTGATTTCGCGGCCCATTTCCTGTGCGATGAAGCCCAGCTTCTTACCTTGTCCGCTACCGCTTTCGAGCGTGCTGATAAAGTATTTCAGGTGATTGGAAAGACGTTGCTTTTCTTCGTTGATATCGAGTTTCTCGATGTAGTAGATAAGTTCCTGTTCCAGGCGGTTCTTGTCGTAATCCACACTCAATGTCTTTTCAAGCGCATCGGTGATACGGTCCTTTACCTTGCCTACCCGTTCCTGCTCGTAGGGAGCCACCGATTCGAGCAACCGTGCTATATTCTCTATCTTCTCACGGAATTTCTTTTCCAATGCAGCCCCCTCCTGTTTGCGGAAATCGACCAAATGACTGATGGCTTCAAGTATGGTAGCATGCACCATGCTCCATTCCTCTTCCGTCAGTTCCTGAATTTCCGTTTTCGTCATTACATCCGGCATACGGAGCAGCGTGGCAAACCAGTCGGCAGGTTCGGGAATACCGGCAGCCGCAGAAATTTCCTTAATCCGTTTGTAATAGGCCTCCACCAATTCCTGATTGATAGGAGTGGCCAGTTGTTCCGCATCTTTCTTCTCAATCCAAAGGCTGAAATCGACCTTGCCCCGTTCCAGCATTTTGGATATTTCGTTACGGATTTCCATTTCCTTTTCCCTGTAAAGCGGAGCGATACGGGCAGATAAATCCATCGCTTTGCTGTTAAGCGACTTAATTTCAATATTGATTTTCTTATCGGACAGTTCGGCTGTTGCTTTGCCGTAGCCCGTCATAGATTGTATCATAATGTATAGTTTTATGCGACAAAGATAGCTATTCTCACTGATTATTTATTGCATTCACTGAGAATAATTTGAGCAATAGACAAATATCGCATGCACAACTTAGTATGCAATATTCGCTAATTTTCTGAACAGATGCAAGCAAGCAGCCGGCAATTTAATCAATGAATCAGGAATGCAACGACAAACCATTCGGCAAACAACTTGTGTAATCGAAACAAATCACGTAAATTTGCCACAATAAAAATCAGAATAGAAGTTATGTCATGTATCTTGCATATTGAAACATCCACTTCGGCCTGCTCCGTAGCCGTGAGCGAGGACGGACAGAACGTTTTCAAAAAAGAAGACCTGAACGGGCCTTCACACGCCGTATCGCTGGGCGTATTCGTAGACGAAGCCCTGTCATTTGCCGACAGCCACGCCATGCCGCTGGATGCCGTTGCCGTAAGTTGCGGTCCCGGTTCGTACACAGGGCTGCGTATCGGTGTGTCTATGGCAAAAGGTGTATGTTACGGGCGCAACCTGCCCCTCATCGGGCTTCCCACCCTGAAAGTGCAATGCGTTCCGGTACTGCTCTATCACGATGAGCTGCCGGAAGACGCCCTGTTGTGCCCCATGATTGATGCCCGCCGCATGGAAGTGTACGCCGCCGTTTACGACCGCGCACTGAAACCTGTACGCGACATTGCGGCAGACATTGTGGACGAAAATTCCTATCAGGAGTTTCTGGACAGGCAGCCCGTGTATTTCTTCGGCGACGGTGCAGCCAAGTGCAAGGAAAAGATTGTGCATCCCAACGCCCATTTCATCGACGGCATCCGTCCGCTGGCAAGCATGATGTTCCCGCTGGCAGAAAAAGCTATAGCCGAAAAAGATTTTAAAGACGTTGCCTACTTCGAACCGTTCTACTTGAAAGAATTCGTAGCAAGCCAACCGAAAAAACTTTTATAGCGATTAGTGGTTAGCGGTTAGTGATTAGCGATTAGCAATTAGCAATTAGCGGGCTGCGCAATTGGACCGTATAGCATTAATCACTAATCATTAACCACTAACCACTAATCACTAACCACTAATAACCAACCGCTAATTCTAAAGGATATGCAATATAATACTCAACAAAAGCGGATGCCTTTGCCCGAATACGGGCGCAGCATCCAGAATATGGTAGACCATGCACTGACAATCGAAAACCGCTCCGAGCGCCAGCGTTGTGCAAATACCATTATCAACATCATGGGAAATATGTTTCCCCACCTTCGCGACATACCCGATTTCAAGCACAAGCTGTGGGATCATCTTGCCATCATGGCGGACTTCAAGCTGGACATCGACTATCCATACGAAGTTATCCGCAAAGACAACCTGATAACCAAACCGGAAACCGTTCCTTATCCCAGCACCAAAATACGTTACCGCCACTACGGCCGTACCCTGGAAGTGCTGATTAAGAAAGCCATCGACTTTCCCGAAGGTGACGAGAAGCAGAACCTCGTTGCACTGATATGCAACCACATGAAGAAAGACTATATGTCCTGGAATAAAGATACTGTCGACGACCGCAAAATAGCGGACGACCTTGCAGAACTGTCCGGCGGCAAACTGCAGATGACCGACAGCCTTCTCCGCCTTATGGCCGAACGGATCGAACAGAATTATCGGCCGAAGATGAATAACCAGAACAACAGAAACAACAACAGAAATAATAAAAGAAAATACTAAAATAGCGGTTAGTGATTAGCGATTAACGGTTAATATCATAGGACATCACCACGCTACCCTAATCACTAACCGTTAATCGCTAATCACTAACTACTAACCACTATTTCATGGCTTCATTTGTAATAGAAGGCGGACACAGCCTTTCCGGAGACATTTATCCTCAAGGAGCGAAGAACGAGGTGCTGCAGATTATCTGCGCCACCCTGCTCACTGCCGAAGAGGTGACGGTGCACAACATACCGGACATCCTGGATGTGAACAACCTGATTCAGTTGATGCGGGATATGGGAGTGAACGTATCGAAAAAAGGCATCGATACATATAGCTTTCAAGCAGCCAATGTTGATTTTGCCTATCTGGAGAGCGATGAATTCCTGAAAAGGTGTTCCAGCCTGCGCGGTTCGGTCATGCTCGTAGGACCGATGGTGGCCCGCTTTGGCAAGGCTATGATTTCCAAACCGGGCGGAGACAAGATAGGCCGCCGCCGTTTGGACACCCATTTCATCGGCATACGGAATTTAGGTGCCGAATTCGTTTACAATGAAAGACGGGAAGTTTACGAAATATCCGCCCGGCAATTGCAAGGCAGCTATATGTTGCTGGACGAAGCATCTGTAACGGGCACTGCCAATATCGTAATGGCAGCAGTATTGGCCAAAGGTAAAACAACCATCTACAATGCCGCCTGCGAGCCTTACATACAACAGCTATGCCGGATGCTGAACCGCATGGGTGCAAAGATAGAAGGTATCGCTTCCAATCTGCTCACCATTGAGGGAGTGGACGAACTGCACGGAACAGAGCATACCGTTCTTCCGGACATGATTGAAGTGGGAAGCTTCATCGGCATGGCAGCCATGACGAAAAGCGAGCTGACCATCAAGAACGTTTCGCACGAAAACTTAGGTATCATCCCCGACAGTTTCCGGCGTTTGGGCATCAAAATGGAACAACGGGGCGATGATATTTATGTGCCTGCCCAGGATACTTATCAGATAGAATCTTTCATAGACGGTTCTATCATGACAATAGCCGATGCGCCCTGGCCCGGACTGACGCCGGACTTGCTGAGCGTACTGCTGGTAGTTGCCACACAGGCGAAAGGCAGCGTGCTGATTCATCAGAAGATGTTTGAAAGCCGCCTCTTCTTTGTGGACAAACTGATAGACATGGGAGCACAAATCATTCTGTGCGACCCGCACCGCGCCGTAGTAATCGGACATAATCACGGTTTCAAACTGCGTGGCGGCAATATGACGTCCCCGGATATCCGTGCCGGCATTGCTCTGCTGATAGCCGCCATGAGCGCCGACGGCATCAGCCGTATTCATAACATCGAGCAGATAGACCGGGGGTATCAGAATATAGAAGGACGGCTGAATGCGATTGGAGCAAGAATAACGAGAATATAAGGAAGTGACAAGGCAACAGACAAGGCGATAAAACGATATGATACGAAAAGAAGAAGTATATAAAATAGGTATATTCAACAAACCTCATGGCATTCACGGAGAATTGTCATTCACCTTTACGGATGATATTTTCGACCGTGTAGAGGCCGAATATCTCATCTGCTTGTTGGACGGTATATTCGTACCGTTCTTTATCGAAGAATATCGTTTCCGCTCAGACACTACGGCTCTCGTCAAACTTGAAGGAGTGGATACGGCAGAACGCGCACGGATGTTTACCAACATTGAGGTTTATTTTCCCGTGAAGCATGCCGAAGGAGCCGGACCGGGAGAACTCAGTTGGGATTTCTTCGTCGGTTTCCGTATGGAAGAAGTACATCACGGCCAACTGGGTGAAGTGACGGATGTGGACACCTCTACCATCAACACTCTGTTCGTGGTAGATTATAAAGGAGAAGAATTGCTGATTCCGGCACAGGAAGATTTCATTATGGACATCGACCAGAAGCATAAGGTTATCACGGTGGACCTGCCGGAAGGATTACTTGCTTTAGACGATACGGAAGAAGCGTGAATAAGGCGCGAAACGCAAAGTTCAAATTATAAATAGAAAGTTTATAAGTGGCAGCAAATAAGAAGAAAAAAAGAAGAAAAGCCTTTTGGAGTAATATCAAGTTCAAATACAGACTGACCATTACGAACGAGAATACCCTTGAGGATATTGTCACCTTACGTGTGTCCAAACTGAACGGAATCTCCGTATTGCTTTCCGTACTGACGGTACTCTTTCTGATTGCCTCCCTGATTGTTGCCTTTACCCCGTTGCGCAATTACCTGCCCGGATACATGAACAGTGAAATTCGTGCGCAGGTCGTGGAGAATGCCCTGCGTGTAGACTCGCTCCAGCAACTCGTAGACAGGCAGAATCTGTACATAATGAATATTCAGGACATCTTTCTGGGTAAAATCAAAACCGACACCATCCATTCCATCGACTCCCTGACTACCGTACGGGAAGATTCGCTTATGGAACGAACGCAACGCGAGGCTGAATTCCGCAAACAGTACGAGGAAACGGAGAAATACAACCTGACGAGCATCGCCTCACGCCCCGAAGTAGACGGACTGATATTCTACCGCCCCACCCGCGGCATGATTTCATCTCCTTTCAATGCCGAAAAGAGGCACTTCGGAACGGATATAGCCGCCAATCCGGGAGAAAGCGTATTGGCAATCCTGGACGGAACGGTCATTCTGAGTACCTATACAGCCGAAACCGGCTATTTGATAGAGGTACAGCATAACCAGGATTTCGTATCCGTCTACAAGCATTGCGGCTCTTTGTTGAAACGCGAAGGCGACACCGTAAAAGGCGGAGAAGCCATTGCCCTGGTAGGCAACAGCGGACAACTGACTACCGGACCGCACCTGCACTTCGAACTGTGGCACAAAGGAAGGGCGGTAAACCCGGAACTCTATATCGTATTTTAAAAGTATAAAGCATTAAGTATAAGATATAAACCTGAAAGCATAAATTATAAGACTGATGAAGAAACAAATTGCCATACTTGGCTCTACCGGCTCTATCGGTACACAGGCATTACAGGTCATAGAGGAACATCCCGACCGATACGAAGCCTATGTACTGACAGCCAACAACCGGGTGGAGGATTTGATTGCCCAGGCACGCAAGTTCAAGCCTGAAGCAGTGGTAATAGCAAACGAAACGAAATATCAACAACTGAAAGACGCACTTGCCGACCTCCCCATCAAAGTGTATGCCGGCGAAGAGGCCTTATGCCAGATTGTGGCGGAAAAACCTATCGACATGGTACTGACAGCTATGGTAGGCTATGCCGGGCTGAAACCGACTATGAACGCAATCCGCGCACGCAAGACGATAGCCCTCGCCAACAAGGAGACATTAGTCGTGGCGGGCGAGCTTATCAACGACCTGGCACGTTTCAGCGGTACTCCCATCTTGCCGGTAGACTCCGAACATTCTGCCGTGTTCCAGTGTTTAGCCGGAGAAATGGGTAACCCTGTCGAGAAAGTTATACTGACAGCTTCCGGCGGCCCGTTCCGTACCTGTACAATGGAGCAGCTTGCCACCGTAACCAAGGCACAGGCTTTGAAGCACCCCAATTGGGACATGGGAGCCAAAATTACAATAGACTCCGCTTCCATGATGAACAAGGGATTTGAAGTGATTGAAGCAAAATGGCTGTTCGGTGTACGCCCCGACCAGATAGAAGTAGTGGTACATCCGCAATCCGTCATTCACTCAATGGTGCAGTTTGAGGACGGAGCAGTGAAAGCGCAGTTGGGAATGCCGGATATGCGCCTGCCCATTCAGTACGCATTCTCCTATCCGGAACGCCTGAAAGCGTCTTTCCCCCGGCTGGACTTCAAATTGTGCACGGACCTGACATTCGAGCAGCCGGATACGAAACGTTTCCGCAACCTGGCGCTGGCATACGAAGCGCTGCACCGTGCAGGAAACATGCCATGTATCGTCAATGCAGCCAATGAGGTGGTGGTAGCCGCTTTCCTACGGGACGAAATATCATTCCTCGGCATGAGCGACGTAATCGAGAAGACAATGGCGCGCGTATCCTTTATACAAAAACCTGCTTACGAAGACTATGTGGCAACTGACGCAGAAGCCAGACGAATAGCAAAAGAATTGATAGTTAAAAATTAAATTGCAAATAATAAAATAGTAAATAATTAGATGGAAACATTCTTGATCCGTGCCCTGCAACTTATAATGAGCCTTTCATTGCTCGTAATAATCCATGAAGGCGGGCACTTCCTCTTCGCTCGTTTATTTAAGACACGAGTGGAAAAATTCTGTTTGTTCTTTGACCCGTGGTTCACCTTGTTCAAATTCAAACCGAAAAACAGTGAAACGGAATATGGTATCGGCTGGTTGCCTTTAGGCGGGGACGTCAAAATTGCAGGTATGATAGACGAGTCTATGGATACCGAACAGATGAAACAGCCCATGCAACCGTGGGAATTCCGCGCCAAACCGGCATGGCAGCGTCTGCTGATTATGATAGGCGGCGTACTGTTCAATTTCCTGTTGGCATTGTTCATCTACTCCATGATACTCTTTGCGTGGGGAGATGAATATGTACCTTTGCAGAAAGCCCCGCTGGGTATGGACTTTAATGAAACAGCTAAAGCAATCGGTTTCCGTGACGGCGATATATTGGTATCCGCCGACGGCGTACCTTTTGAACGCTATGGTGGCGACATGCTGACAAGCATCGTCGATGCACGTCAGGTCAGCGTATTGCGTAACGGGCAGGAAGTATCCGTGTACATCCCCGAAGATATGATGGAACGCCTGCTTGCCGACAGTGTCCGTTTCGCTTCATTCCGCTATCCGTTTGTCATCGACAGCATTATGCCGGGACAACCTGCCGCACTTGCCGGATTACAACCGGGTGACAGCATCACTCAATTGGATGGACGTAACATCGCTTACTTCGACTTTAAGGAAGAAATGCTGAATCGCCAAAAAGCAGCCAACGACAGTACCAGCCGCCTTCTCACCCTGACTTACGTCAGAGCGGGGGTAGCGGATACCGTAAAGCTGACTACAGATTCTTTATATCAAATCGGTGTCGCTGCATCCCTGCAGACAAACAAGCTGTTGCCCGTTGTCAAGAAAGAATATAGTTTCTTCGCATCTATCCCGGCCGGGGTTACCCTGGGAGTAAATACGCTGAAAGGTTATGTCAGCCAGATGAAGTATCTTTTCTCTAAAGAGGGTGCCAAACAGCTTGGCGGTTTCGGAACAATCGGCAGCATCTTCCCTGCAACATGGGACTGGTATCAGTTCTGGTACATGACGGCATTCCTTTCAATCATTCTTGCTTTCATGAACATTCTGCCTATTCCGGCATTGGACGGCGGACATGTCCTGTTCCTCATCTACGAGATTGTAGCACGTCGCAAACCCAGCGATAAGTTTATGGAGCGTGCTCAAATGGTAGGTATGTTCCTATTGTTCGGCTTGCTGATTTGGGCTAACTTCAATGATGTGCTCAGATTCTTCTTCTGATGGTTAGGATATAAAAAACACATCGTCTGTTTGACTATAACAGACGATGCGTTCAGTACTAACAGATGGTGCATTCCATATAAACGCACCATCTGTTTTTTTATATTTTTATACCAGGTGTGCAATCCACTCTTCACGGTCGCCCGGCAGAAGGTCGATAACCGGAATCTCAACCATTGTATAGCAACCCGGTTGCTGACGCATTGCAGCACGTGCCACACATACCAGCACTTGCGCAGTAAGCGCCGGATTATTGATGCGCATGTTGAATTCGAACAGTTGGTTCTGTGTTTTTCCGGAAACGCCCTTACGGGTCAGGTTTACACCGTGTCCCATATCAAGCAGTGCATCTACGCTCGGAACAAGTTTCACATGCGTTTCGTCATTTACGAAATACGGATCGGCTTTGATGGCGGCAGCTACTTTGTCAAATTCGTAACCATCGTTCAGTTCGATGTAGACCATACGGCGATGTATGCCCGTACCGGTAGGAATCGTCATTGAAAGGGCGGCTTTTACACCCTCGATAGCCTTTACTGCCACCGTATGCCCCATACTCATACCCGGACCGAAGTTGGTATAGGTAATTCCCTTCGGCGCAATAGCCTCCAGCAAGGTACGCACAACAGAATCGCTTCCCGGATCCCAACCGGCAGAAATAATAGAAACAGTATTATGTGCTTTTGCCTCAGCATCCAGTGTACGGCGCAATGCCGGAATACCGGTATGAATATCGAAGCTGTCAACCGTATTGATGCCAAGTGCAAGGATTTCTTTGGCATAAGTCTCTACACTGCGTGTTGGTGTACAAAGAATTGCAACATCAACGCCTTCCAATTCCTTGATATTCTTTACAACAGGGTATTCACTCAGTTCTGCGGGACGGTTTTCAGCTCCAGCACGGCGTACTACACCGGCAATTTCAAAGTCGGGAGCCGCTTGCAACGCTTCGAGCACGTATTGCCCGATATTGCCATAGCCAACAATGGCTGCTCTTACTTTTTTCATTCTTTTATTGAATTTATTTATCAGTTTTCTATTTTATCGGCACAAAAGTAATCATTTTCATTCAATTTAACCACAAAACGATTCAGTGTTCCACAGAGTTTTTTCTTTATTAAGACTTCTTTCAAACTTATGTACCTTCAATGACTTACCACTCTAAAACAATTTCCAAAGGAAAAAGTTCCCCGAAACTCTTCTGAGTCTGTAATGAAGAAACACAATATTCCTCGCTCGCGCGCGTTATAGTAAGTATTATGATAGAATACATCAGAGGCGGACTTGCCGAGCTCAGCCCGGCAACCGCAGTTATCGACTGTAACGGATTGGGATATGCCGTTAATATTTCATTAAATACGTATGCTGCCATCCAAGGCAAAAAAGAGTGTAAACTGTATATCTACGAGGCTATACGTGAGGATGCATACATCCTCTACGGCTTTGCAGATAAACAAGAGCGTGAATTATTCTTGTTGC
>ERZ773147.3834-NODE-3834-length-11042-cov-4.264403_pt1 | contig 11042 bp, 14 predicted proteins | sample MGYA00580851_ERZ773147 | MGnify/ENA primary metagenome ERZ773147 (study PRJEB29015, sample SAMEA2737818) | human gut metagenome | biome: human gut; feature: human-associated habitat; material: faeces | place: China | collected 2012 ... | reverse complement strand
CAGAACTGCTGGGGCATCAACATCGTGCTGAACATGGACTCCACCATGGGCCACAACATGATCTCCACCACCGACCCGGAGCAGGCCATGGACGATCTGGCCCTGTTCTCGGAAAAGGGCGTTATGCGCCACCACGCCGTGGGCGGCTGGGACAACGTGAACGCTGTGTGGGACTGGGCCAAGAACTTCCACTGCGACATGGTGCTGTTCAACGACAATGTGGCCTGCAAGGGCATGAACGGCGTTCACGCCATGATGGAGGAGCAGGCCCGTGATCTGGGCTTCCACTTCATCTTTGTGGAGCACGATCTGGAGGACTGCCGCACCATCTCCCGCCGGGATATGCGCCGCTGCGTCAACGACTACATGTCCGTCATTCTGGGTGAAACGCCGCTGGACGCCACGCTGGTGGACTTTGACGACAGCGAGGCGTGGTAAGGAGGAAAACGCACATGAAAAAAGCATTGAAGATCATCGGCAAGGTGCTGTGGAAGCTGCTGATCGTGGGCCTGATCGGCTTCGTGGTCACATTCGCTATCTACATGCTGAATCTGGAAAACAAGCTGATCTACCGCTTCGTCTATCCGCTGCTGCAAAAGCATTACGACAGCCAGAAGCGGGACCGAAAGATATAAAAATACACGCACAAGGCTTTTGCTGCCGCGGAAAGTGAGAAAAGCTATTGCCTTACCTACCGGATTGGTGGTATACTAAGATATATTTCATCCGGAGGAGGAGACCATATGATCTCAACAAAGGGACGCTATTCCATCCGCATTCTGCTGGATCTGGCCCAGCATTACAATGGCCGCTTCATCCCCATGAAAGACGTGGCCGCACGGCAGGATATTTCCCTGAAATACATCGAGCGTCTGACCCCGGCGCTGAAGGCGGCGGGGCTGATCGAAAGCGTACACGGCATCGGCGGCGGCTATCGGCTGACCCGGCTGCCGGAGGAGTATACCCTGTGGGAGATCCTGTCGCTGGCAGAGGGCGATCTGGCCCCGGTGGCCTGCCTTCAGGAGCACGCCGAGCCGTGCCCGCGGGCGGCAGAGTGCCGCACTCTGCCGGTGTGGGAGGGCTACTACAAGCTGACCCGGGAGTACTTCTCCAAGATCACACTGGCCGACCTGCTGGACGCGCCGACAGCGGACAATTATGTGATATAAGCGAACAGCGCTGCGGGCCAAGCCTGCGGCGCTGTTCTAATATTGAGGAGAGAAAGGAAGATAGCGCAGGAAAGTGTACGCTCAGTCAGCAAACAGGGGAGTGGAGAGGTAACGGTCGCCGGTATCCGGCAGAAGGACAAGGATGTTCTTTCCGGCATTCTCCGGACGCTGGGCCAGCTGGATAGCGGCCCACACCGCCGCACCGGAAGAAATGCCCACCAGCACACCCTCAGCCTTGCCGATCTCCTTGCCGGTGGCAAAGGCGTCGTCGTTCTCCACGGGGATGATCTCGTCATAGACCTTGGTGTCCAGCACGTCAGGCACAAAGCCCGCGCCGATGCCCTGGATCTTATGAGAACCGGCCACACCGGTGGACAGCACGGCGGAGGACTTGGGCTCCACAGCCACCACCTTTACGGCGGGGTTCTGGGCCTTCAGATACTGGCCCACACCGGTGATGGTACCGCCGGTGCCCACGCCTGCCACAAAGATGTCCACCTTGCCGTCGGTGTCGGCATAGATCTCGGGACCGGTGGTGGCGTAGTGGGCCTTGGGGTTGGCGGCGTTGACGAACTGGCCAGGTACGAAGCTGTTGGGGATCTCCTTGGCCAGCTCATCGGCCTTGGCGATGGCGCCCTTCATGCCCTTGCTGCCCTCGGTCAGCACCAGCTCCGCGCCGTAGGCCTTCATCAACTGGCGGCGCTCCACGCTCATGGTCTCAGGCATGACGATGATGATGCGGTAGCCGCGGGCGGCGGCCACGGAGGCCAGGCCGATACCGGTGTTGCCGGAGGTGGGTTCGATAATGACGCTGCCCTCTTTCAGCAGGCCCTTGGCCTCGGCGTCGTCGATCATGGCCTTGGCGATACGATCCTTGACACTGCCGGCGGGATTGAAGTATTCCAGCTTCGCCAGGACCTTCGCCTTCAGATCATATTTCTTCTCGATATGGGTCAGCTCCAGCAGTGGGGTCTTACCGATCAACTGGTCAGCGGAAGTATAAATATTAGACATGATATTTTCTCCTTTTCTATATGTATCAGATGTTGTTTGTTGGTTATGACAGGCACAGACAGGGACAACATCGGTGATCCATAGGAAACAAAAAGGTAATGTGGCGCATGACGCACACCTCACAGTTTTTGTAAAATTACTACCAACCGGGTAGGTTGGTTATGTTGTAGCACAGCAATACGGAATTGTCAAGCATAAAATCAAAAAATTACCGGAAAAATATGTCAGCGGGCAGCTATCCCAAATCTGGCGGCAACTCCCGCCGGGATGGGGTTGACAAAGGCAGAAGCGCCCCATATAATATAGAATTTGGAACAACACACGCATAGAAAGGAAACACCATGAGAAACATTACCTGCAGCATTGCCGATACCCGTAAGCGCGTATTTGCCGAAGTGGCGAAGATGGCGTATGACGAGGATTACTCCCGGATGGAAAAGCTGCCGTATGAAATACTGCCCGGCGAAAAGGCCACCGTGCGCGAGTCCATCTTTCTGGAGCGTGCCATCGTGGGTGAGCGCATCCGCCTTGCCATGGGCCTGCCGCTGCGCTCCGTGTCGGAGCACAGCCTGCTGAGCACCGGCGTGGAGGAGAGCGCTATTGCGGAGAAGTACTATGATCCTCCCCTGATCAACATCATCAAGTACGCCTGCAACGCCTGCCCGCCCACCCACTACGAAGTCACCAATATGTGTCAAGGCTGTCTGGCTCACCACTGCTTCCACGCCTGCCCCAAGAACGCCATCTCCTTCGTCAAGGGCAAGGCGGTCATTGATCAGGAAAAGTGCATCAAGTGCGGCCGCTGCAAGCAGAGCTGCTCCTATCAGGCCATCATCAAGTTCGAGCGTCCCTGCACCGAGGCCTGCGGCATGAACGCCATCACCAGCGATGAGCTGGGCCGCGCCCAGATCGATCAGGACAAGTGCGTCAGCTGCGGCATGTGCCTGGTGAACTGCCCCTTCGGCGCCATTGTGGACAAGGGCCAGCTGTTCCAGCTGATTCACGCCATCAACAAGGGTCAGAAGGTCGTCGCCATCATTGCCCCGGCCTTCTGGGGCCAGTTCGGTGATAAGGTCACCGCCGGTCAGATCAAGGAGGCCATGAAGATGCTGGGCTTCGCCGCGCTGGAGGAGGTGGCCATCGGCGCTGACCTGTGCGCCATTGAGGAAGCCGAGGAGTTCATGGAGAACGTGCCGGAAAAGCAGCCCTTTATGGCTACCTCCTGCTGCCCCGCCTGGGCCATGATGGCCAAGAAGGAGTTCCCCGGCATGGCTCCCTATATCTCCATGACCATGACCCCCATGGTGCTGACGGCCCGGCTGATGAAGCGCCGGGACCCCAACTGCCGCGTGGCTTTTATCGGCCCCTGCGCCGCCAAGAAGCTGGAGGCCAGCCGCCGCAGCGTCCGCAGTGAGGTGGACTTCGTGCTGACCTTTGAGGAGCTGCGGGGCATGTTCGAGGCCAAGAACATCGACTTCAGCCAGATCCCCGACGTGGAGTCCCACTTCGAGGCCAGCGCTCCCGGCGTAGGCTTTGCCGCCAGCGGCGGCGTGGCCAAGGCGGTGGAGGACGTGATCCACCGGGAAAATCCCGACATGGAGGTCAAGACCGTGTATGCCGAAGGGCTGCGGGAGTGCCGCCAGATGCTGCGCATCGCCCGCACCGGTAAATACGACGGCTATCTGCTGGAGGGCATGGCCTGCCCCGGCGGCTGCATCGCAGGCGCAGGCACCGTCCGCCCACCGGAAAAGTCCAAGGCGTGGCTGGAGAAGTACAAGGCCGCCGCACCGCTGAGCAATCCGCTGGAAACGGCGTATATCAACGATCTCTCCCTGCTGCATGAGGACAGCGAGGAATGGGAGCGGGTCAGCCACCACTGAAAGAAAAAGCCAAAAAGGAAACGCACCGCAAAGCGGTGCGTTTCCTTTTTGGTGGAGGCGAGGGGAGTCGAACCCCTGTCCGAAAGCGCTTTAACAGGACTTTCTCCGGGCGCAGTTACGATTTAGACATTCCCTCCTCGACGCGGCACGCAACAGACGCGGCGATTCAGTAGAGTCATGATGCGTGGGCGGGGCAACTCTTACCCGCCTCACGGACGCCACCTAAACGACGCCTTCCCCGGCCGGTGGCCGCTCCGGTTCAGACGGTCACTGCGTTAAGCAGCGACGGCAACAGTATTCGTGTTGTCAGTTAATTTTAATTTGCCCGTTGTATGGTGGTCAGGCGCCACCGCCCGCTTATCCGGTCTCCACACCCCCGTCGAAACCAGTACGCCCCCGTATAGCCCGCCCGAAGCCGGGCAGGGGAGGGGTCTGGGGAATTGAAACCGTGTTGGTTCTTGCTTTACCGCTCCGGCAGCTTGTCCGGCTCGGGATAGTCAACGCCCTTGGTGTCCACACGCACCTTGACCATGCGCTGATCCTTCTTGGGCTTGTTGGTCATCATGTTGCGGGGCGCGGAGGCGATGGCATCCACCACGTCCATACCCTCGATGACCATACCGAAGGCGGCGTATTCGCCGTCCAGATGGGGCGCGTCCTTGTGCATGATGAAGAACTGGCTGCCGGCGCTGTCGGGGATCATGGTGCGGGCCATGCTCAGCACGCCGCGGGTGTGGCGCAGGTCATTGTTGAAGCCGTTGGACTTGAACTCGCCCTTGATGCAGTAGCCGGGGCCGCCCATGCCGTTGCCCAGCGGGCAGCCGCCCTGGATCATGAAACCGTAGATGCAGCGGTGGAAGATCAGGCCGTCATAGTAGCCGTTGTTGGCCAGAGAGATGAAGTTATACACGCTCTGGGGCGCGATGTCGGGGTACAGCTCCGCCTTGATGACGCCGCCGTCTTCCATTTCGATGGTGACAATGGGGTTATTTTCCATAGGATGCTCCTCCTTTGTATACTTTTTAGTAGCGTTCCTTGCGGGCGCGATCCATTTCGCGCTTGGCGTCCCGCTCGGCAATGGATTGCCGCTTGTCGTAGTTTTTCTTGCCCTTGCACACGCCCAGCTCCACCTTCACAAGACCGTTCTTGAAATAGACGCTCAGGGGGATCAGGGCGTAGCCGTCCAGCTTCTGTGCCTCGTGCAGCTTGCGGATCTCCCGCTTGTGCATCAGAAGGCGCTTGGGCCGGTCGGGGTCGCGGTTGAAGATGTTGCCCTTGTCGTAGGGTGAGATGTGCATGTTATACACCATCAGCTCGCCCTCCTTGGTGGTGGCGCAGTAGCTGTCTTTCAGGTTCAGCTGCCCGCCCCGGATGGACTTGACCTCGGTGCCGGCCAGCTCGATGCCGGCCTCATAGCGATCCTCCACGAAATAGTCGTGAAACGCTTTGCGGTTCTGGGCCGCGGTCTTGGTGCCGACGCTTTTCGCCATGGCAAGTCCCTCCTTTCCTCGGACTGGATAGACAGTATAGCATATTTTGCGGGGAATTGCAAGGAGAAAGGCGGGGATCCTGTCGACGTTTTGACGGGACTGCTTGCGCACCGTCATAATATCTGCTATACTGGCCCCATCAAATGACGGGAGTGAACTTCTTTATGGATATGACGGAAAAGACACTGACCACGCAGGAGATCTACAAGGGCCGCATTATCCGTGTGCGGCGGGACGAGGTGCTGTTGCCCAACGGCCATACCTCTGTGCGGGAGGTGGTGGAGCACCCCGGCGGCGTGGGTATCCTGGCGCTGGAGGAGGACGGCACCGTGCTGCTGGTGCGGCAGTATCGCTATGCCTTTGGCCGCACGCTGCTGGAGATCCCGGCGGGCAAGCGGGAAAAGGGGGAGGAGCCCTTTGTCACCGCCCAGCGTGAGCTGCAGGAGGAAACCGGCGCTACCGCCGACCACTGGCTGCCCATGGGACAGCTGATCGCCTCGCCGGGCTGCTATGATGAGGTGCTGTACCTTTATCTGGCCCGTAGCCTTCACTACGGCGAGACCCATCCCGACGATGATGAGTTCCTGTCTCTGGAGCGGATGCCGCTGGCGGAGCTGGTGGAGCGTTGCATGTCCGGTGAGATCACCGACGCGAAAACGGTGTGTGCGGCGCTGAAGGCGAAAAATTTGTGCCTCTGACGGGAAAAGCCTTGTGTTTTTGCCTTTCATCCGTTACTATATAAAGTAATGAAGAGGGGAGGAATGGAACATATGAAGAAATTGGACAGCAGAACGCTGATCGAACTGATCCTGCTGGTGGTAGCGGTGATTTTCTGGGCGCTGCGTAAGGCAAACGTGCTGTACATCCCCGGCCTGGCCGCCATCGCACTGGCCATCGCCATGGGCCTGCTGGGTATGGGCTACATCGCTCAGAAGCAGAAGTCCCGCAAGGCGGCGGGCGTACTGCTGCTGGCTTTTGCGCTGCTGCAGATCATCGTGGGCCTCATGGAGATCCGCAGTTTCGCCGCCTGAGAACGCATAGACACCGGAAAGCCACGGCGTCAGCCGTGGCTTTTTCGCATGCCGGAGCGCTTGCGTTGCCCAAGATCGGGCAACGCGGGCAGCTTTTGCCGCCATACGGTAAGGAGGTGACGGCATGGAGCCTTACGCGGGCGGCGCAGCCGCTGAATGTACCCTGTGCGGCGGCGAGATCTATATGGACGAGCCGTACTACTTTATCAACGGGCAGCCCCTCTGCCGGGGCTGCCTGAGCGACTACGCGGCGCGGTTTTTCGCGCCGTATCTGGTGAAAGGGGAGTGAGCGATGCCATCGGCATGGGAACGCTATATGAAGCGGGCGGCGGCGCAGCTGAGCCGCGCCTGCGCGGAGACTGCCACCAATATGTCCGGCGGTGAGACCGCCGTGCGGGAGATCCGGGAGCTGGCCGGGGCCATGAAGGATCTGACGGCGCTGCACGCGGCGCTGGAAGGGAAGGAGAGCGCCCCGCAGAACACCATACAGGTCTCCTTCGACCGGGACGGAGAGCTGTGGCGGGAATAAAAGAAAGGCGATGCCGTCGGCATCGCCTTTCTTTTATTCCTCTTCCTTCCGGCGGAACTTGTGCTCCAGCTCACGCAGCTTTTCGCGGCGCTCCTTCATGGCGGCGGCAGCGGCCTCCAGGCGGGCGGTGATTTCCTCCAGGGCCTCGCCGTTCTTCCGGCGGCGGGCCATCTCGTCCAGCAGGTCCTTCACCCGGCGGTTGGACTCCTTGAACTCCTGCCGGGCTTGCTTCAGCCGCTCCACCATGGCGCGGGGATGGGCCTGCAGCTCGGGATACGCCTGATGGATACGGCGCAGGAACAGGTTCCGGTCGCGCAGCAGCTCATGAATGCGGCGGCTGATCTCCTCGGTGCTGTCGCCCTCCTGTGCGTCGATCTCCTTGCGGACGATGTCCATCAGCACATGGGAGATGACGCAGTCCGTCAGCAGCAGCGCCGCGATAACGATGGCGGCGAAATGCAGCCAGAACAGGGGCAGCTTTTCAATGATGCGGAAGTACAGCGGGTCGATCCACAGCACGATCACCACGCTGGCCAGGCCGAACAGCATCAGATTGCCGATCCACACGCGGCCGTTCAGGTTCATGGGTTTGCGGCTGTAATCCCACCAGCGGGCATGGAACGCCTTCTCCATATACCAGCTGATGAAATACTCCAGTCCGCCGCAGATAAAGAAGCCCGCCAGAAACACCTCGCCCGGCGTGCCGCCGCGGATGCCGATCAGGCCGCCCACCAGCACCGTCACCAGCACCACGCCGCTGCCGTAAATGGGACAGTAGGGGCCGATGAGGAACCCCCGGTTGATAAACCGGTGGTACTGGATGTATTTCAGCGTGACCTCCATCATCCAGCCCAGCACGGAGAACACGAAAAACAGCACGATCAGCTGGCACAGCAGCGTCCATGTCATAAGCGGTACCTCATTGCGTCAGTAGTAGTGCTTTCATTATAGTGGAGGGCGGGATATTTTGTCAAGAAATACAAAAAGGGTGTTGCATTTTTGTTAAAAGATGATATGATAATTGGACTGATTTGAGGGGATACCTACCGTAGTTTCTCATGATGTCATTGCGAGGAGGGCGTAAGCCCGACGCGGCAATCCGTACCTCAAAGCAAGGAACGGATTCCCACGCCAGTGACGTCGGTCACTGGCTCGGAATGACAGGGACGGAGCGGCGGGGTGAGGGTACCACGCCCTACGGAGTTTTACCGTACCCTTGCCTCTCCCTTTGGGAGAGGTGGCCGAGCACAGCAAGGACGGAGAGGGTCGACACGTTAAAAAAATATGCCGGTGGCATATTTTTAGTGTCGATCTCGGCGGCTATGCCGCCGTAGCATCCATCTGGGCTTTCACAGCACCATTACGGCAGCAAGCCCTCTCAGCCACCTGCGGTGACAGCTCTCCCAAAGGGAGAGCCAAGGGCCTGTACCCCGCCGCTATCCCACACTATATACAAGGAGGAACCTCCCCATGGCTCGTGCCAATCGCTACGAGATCGACATGTGCAGCGGTAAGCTGCTGCCGAAAATATTGACCTTCGCCCTGCCGCTGATGTGCTCCAGCGTCTTGCAGCTGCTGTTCAATGCGGCGGACATCGTGGTGGTAGGCAAATTCGCCGGAGACAACTCTCTGGCCGCCGTGGGCTCCAACGCCGCCCTCATCAACCTGATGGTGAACCTGTTCGTGGGACTGTCCGTGGGCGCCAACATTCTGGCGGCCCGCTACACCGGTGCGGGCAACCGTGAGGGCCTGCGCCAGACGGTACACACCTCCATGCTGCTGGCATTCCTCAGCGGTATCGTGCTGGCGGTGGTGGGCGTTGTCACAGCCCGGCCGCTGCTGCACCTGATGCAGGTGCCGGACTCCATATTGCCGCTGGCGGCGCTGTACCTGCGGATTTACTTCCTGGGTATGCCCGCCGCCATGCTCTATAACTTCGGCGCGGCGCTGCTGCGCTCGGTGGGCGACACCCGGCGGCCCCTGTACTACCTGATCGCTGCCGGTATCGTCAATGTGGCGCTGAACCTGCTGCTGGTGATCGTGTTCCGGCTGGATGTGGCGGGCGTGGCCATCGCCACGGTGGTCAGCCAGTGCCTGTCGGCCTTTCTGGTGGTGCGCTGTCTGATGCATGAGGAGGGCGACATCCGCCTTGAGCTGCGGGAGCTGCGCATTACTCTGCCCCGGCTGTGGCAGATTTTGGAGATCGGCATCCCCTCCGGTATTCAGGGTGTGGCCTTCTCTCTGTCCAACGTGATCATTCAGGCGTCCATCAACGGCTTCGGTGAGACGGTGATCTCCGGCAACACCGCCGCCAGCAATATCGAGGGCTTTATTTATGTGGCCTGCAACGCCTTTTGTCAGGCCAATATGGCTTTCACCAGCCAGAACTACGGAGCGGGCAAGCTGGAACGGCTGAAGCCCATCGCCCTGTGTTCCGCCGCCTGCTCGGCCACTGTGGCGGTGGTGGGCGGTATGCTGGGCTACTTCTTCGGCCCGCAGCTGCTGCATATCTACTCCAACAGCGACACGGTGGTGGCCGCCGGTATGGTGCGCATCACCATCATGTTCCTGCCCTACGTCCTGTGCGGTCTGATGGACGTGATCGTCGGCTCCATCCGCGGCATTGGCTACTCCATCACCCCCATGATCGTCACGCTGTTGGGTGCCTGCGCCTTCCGCGTGGTGTGGATCGCCACCATCTTCCGTGTTCCCCAGTTCCATACACCGGAGACCATCTACTGGTTCTATCCCATCTCCTGGGCACTGACGTTCCTGGCCCATCTGGTGTGCTACTTCTTTATGCTGCGCAAGCTGTACCGCAAGGAAGGCTTCGTATCCAAGCATCATCACCTGACCCATGCCCATGAATAACGAAAGAGACGGCTCATGCCGTCTCTTTTATTATTCAAAAATCGGTTCAGCGGAAGATCTCGCCCACGGTGGGGTTGTTGGCAGCCTGAGACTCATCGGTGTCGATGTGCATGGTGGTAGCGCCGCCCACGTTGACGCGAACGACCACGTCGTCGAAGATCAGCTTACGGCCCTCGCCGCCGCAGGCCACCTTGATGATCTCGCCGTTCTTGATGCCCATCTCGGCGGCGTCCTCCTCGGTGACGTGCAGGTGACGCTTGGCGATGATCACACCCTCGGTCAGATCCAGCTCGCCCTTGGGCCCGATCAGCTTACATGCGCCGGAGCCCTTCACGTCGCCGCTCTCGCGGATGGGAGCGTCAATGCCCAGGGTGCGGGCGTCGGTGGCGGAGATCTCCACCTGATCGGCCTTACGGGTGGGGCCCAGGATGGACACGTTGGCCATCTCCTTCTTGGGGCCGACGATGGTCAGGCGCTCATTGCTGGCGTACTGGCCGGGATAGGACAGGGGCTTGCGGATGGTCAGCTGATAGCCCTCGCCAAACAGCTTCTCCACGGATTCCTGGGTCAGGTGGATATGACGGGCAGATGTTTCGATCATGAAAGACATGGTGATTTTCCTCCTTGCGCACGGCAAACCGTGCCATAATGTATTGAAATATTGTATCACACCGCTGTGGCGGTTGCAAGGGTGGATTTCGTTATTATCAACGCTTATTTCACCCATATAAAATGCATACTTTACTTATCTCAACGTTATGCCTATAATAAGCTGTTGTTTATTTGAGACACGTATTGTAAAATATAGAACAGGAGGCAGCAGACATGGCAAATTGTGCGATCGTAGGTATCAACTGGGGTGACGAGGGTAAGGGCCGCATGGTGGATTACCTGACTGAGCAGTATGATGTGGTGGTGCGGTATCAGGGCGGCGGCAACGCCGGTCATACCGTCATCAACGACATGGGCAAGTTTGCCCTGCATCTGCTGCCCTCCGGCATCTTCCGCAAGGACGTGATGAACATTCTGGGCAACGGCGTGGCGCTGGACTGTGAGAA
>ERZ773147.3832-NODE-3832-length-11047-cov-4.810590_pt1 | contig 11047 bp, 9 predicted proteins | sample MGYA00580851_ERZ773147 | MGnify/ENA primary metagenome ERZ773147 (study PRJEB29015, sample SAMEA2737818) | human gut metagenome | biome: human gut; feature: human-associated habitat; material: faeces | place: China | collected 2012 ... | reverse complement strand
ATGTCTGTACTGCCCGGTGTATTCGGCGCAGCTGCATTTGCACCTCCTTTGGACGAAGCAGGGAATTCTGTTAAATCACAGCTCGCCATCAAGTATATCATGAACAAATTAGGTTTGGGCGTGTTCAATGGTGACCGTGTGACTATTGTAGAATAAGACAATCTCTCTTTTTCATAAATAAAAGGCGTCGTCAGTCCGGAGAGGATAGGCGGCGCCTGTACTTATATATACTCAATATACGGCTTGTAAACTATAGAAGCTATCAGCTAAATTAATTCATTTCTATAGGGTTATGAATCAATTCACCACAGATTAACACAGATTCTCACAGAATTTTATTTCTCTGATTTTTAATTAATTAAACTCTGTGAGAATCTGTGTTAATCTGTGGTGAGCAAATTCATTACTTTTCCGTAATGCAAAGTATCTGCATTTAGTGTAGCTTGCAAGTGAAAAAACAACCGAATAGCTGTATGCTAATGAGAGTTGTGTTTTCTTATGGTTTTACAAAAGTGATGCTGAACTATAGAATTTAGAGTAATAATTATTATAAAAAGAGTATTTATTCCTGTCTATAAAATACTAATTGGTTGCTATATAGTTAGTTACGAATTTGATGCTTGCGTCTCAATTTTGTAAGGGCATATTTGTCTGTAAATAATGTTCTACCTTTGTTCCGACAAAATAAATGAAATCAGAATATGAAAAACACATGTTTTGGGATGATAATAATATTTGCTCTAACATCTATCATGAAATCTATCATATACGCAACGATGTAAATAGTGAAACAGATTGGGATTCTAAGTTGCAAAATTTAAATAGTATAAGATACTGCCTGAGCCCCGCTTCGGATCAATCGTTCCATCTCTTCTAATTCCTGCTTCGCGTTCGTATAATTTTCTTCCAGATCACCTTCCAGCTTCACGCCTGTAATCAGGATCAGCTTCTGTCTGTAATTGTCAAATACGATGACACGGTCAAATAACATCAAGTCTGCATCCCGGAAATCTCTTACTGCCGTTTTTGCTGCTGTCTTTCCTGAAGTCTCATTCTTCTCTTCCAGGACTGGCTTCAATGTCGGTTCTGCATATTTGATGTAGTCATAAGAAAAATATCCGACAAGCCCTCCGGTAAATGGAGGAAGTCCCGGAACAACCGGACTTTTATATGCTTCGAGAATTTCTCTTAGAACCTTTCCCGGATGGTCGGTTAAAACTTCCCGTCTGGTCTTATCCTCATCTTCATGCCCTTCGCTGATGATCACACGCCCATCGGTACAGGTGATCTCCATCGTTGGTGCATATCCAAGAAAGGAATATCTTCCCCACTGCTGTCTGTCCTCCGCACTTTCCAGCAGATAGCAATGCTTGCTTACCGCCCGCAGCGTCCGCATCACACTAATCGGCGTAAATGCATCTGCATACAGCTCTTTGCTGATCGGAACTCGCTTGTATCTGCCTTGTTCAGCGTAGGATCTGATTTGTTCTAATGTCTTGTCCATGTGTATTCCTCCTTGAAGTTATGCTGCAAAATGAATTTCTCTTTTATCCCGATAGGAAATATATGTTTATGGTAGAAAAAAAGTCCTTGACAGAATATTCCTATTCTGTCAAGGACGGTAAATCTAAATCTTTTCCGCGGTGCCACCTTGATTCACGGGTACGCTCCCATGCGCTCTATAAGATACTAACATATCTCCGGCAACTGACGTATGCCTTCACGTCACAGAGTACTCGGATTCTCAAATCCTTTGACTGTGCCCTCAGCGGTCCATTTGGCAACCTGCATCTCGATCCGGCTCTCAGCTTCCCGGACTCTCTGTGCGCGCATAATTACTTTGATCTCCGCTTCATCGGTTTAAAGCGTTATTCCATTTGCTAGGAGTTTATCACTTTAAAGCGATAGTGTCAATGCACTATTTTAATCTTTTTCGCGAAATTGTTGAAAATTTTTCTCAATTTTCTTGTCTTTATTTTCTTTTTCTCTTCCATGCAAATCCGCCAACTCCTGCTCCGAGTGAGGAGAATGCAAGTCCTAATAAGCCAAGAACATTTGCCGGATCACCTGTCTTTGCGGCTTTTGATCCACTTGTTCCTTTGGAGGCTGATCCATCCGTAGTTGTTCCTGCCTTCTTTGTAACAGTCGGAGTTGCACTTCCATTCTGACTTCCCGCCTGGTTTCCATTCTTTACAAGTGCTTTGATTGCTGCATTTAACACATCTGTTGCTTTATCAACTTTTTCCTGGCTTTCTTTTGCATTTAATGCGCTCTTAGCGTCTGTCAGTGCACTCTGCAATGCCTTCCAGCTGTCAACTGTGTAATCAGCTTCTTTCAGAGCTGCCGCATCACTGATTACTTTCTCAAGGGAAGAAGTATCAACTGCTGCCGGCTCTTCTATCTTAACAAGTGCTTCAATAGCTGCGTTGAGGTGGCTTACTGCCTCGTCTACAGTTGCCTGAGTTTTTGGATTTTTCAATTCATCTTTTGCTTCCTGAAGTTCCATCTGCATAGATGCCCAGCTTTCCGCTGTGTATTCAGCTTCTTTCAGGGCTTCTGCTTTTGCAATAGCTGCCTCAAGATTTGTTGTTGTGATTGTTTTATCCTCAGATGCTTTTACAATGTTCTCCTCTGTTGCCTGGAATTTGTATGTCACGTCATTATATCCAAGTGCTGTCAGTGTAATGGTCCAATATCCTGTTCCATCCGTTCCTTCCGGAAGTTTACAACGAAGAGAATCTGTCAGTCCAAGCTGGATTCCCATTGCTTTGTGCATCCAGTTATCTGCTGCAAATTTTGTTCCATAAGTAGCTTTTGCATTTGTATATGTGCTGTCATCTCCATAGTAAGTCCATGTAACAGTCTGGAGATTTGATCCAAGATCACCATAATTTCCTGTCAGATCAACTCTTAAGAATTCTCCATAAGATCCGCTTGCTTCTTTTACTTTCAGCCCTGCTTCCTCTGCTGTTGGTGCTGTCTTGAGTGCCTGATCTTTGATTCCGGACTCTGATCCATGATTCACTCTTGCAGAGAAACTGAAAGATCCATCCTCATTCTTTGTTGCTGTTTTCAGACCGTTTGTATTCTCTGTTACATTGGCAACCAGTCCTGTATAGCTTACCAGATTCTTTTCTGAATATCCTCCTGCAAGTTCACTTCCGTTTTCGATCACACGATAGCTTGCTTTCAGTGCATCCAGATCAGATGTTTTTACTTTCACCGGCACATATTTCAGTCCGAGTACATCATACTCTGTCATCTTTGTTGTTGCACCGGATTCTTCTGTGATCTCTCCTCTGTTAAATGTAATCTTGCTTCCGTCTGTCAGAACTGCAGTAGTTCCATCTGTCCAGTACTCTACTGCATACTCTTTTCCATTTTCCGCCTTGATTACTGCGTTGCACTGGAAAGAACCTCTGTGAAGTCCATGATTTACTGTAGCTCTTGTTACAGTATCGAATGCACCCTTGTCAGACTCTCCTTTTGAATCCTTTGCATCTGAAGAAGATGTATCTCCTGCTGCCTGCACATTTTCAGCAGCCCAGTACTCTGCCCAGCTAAGTCCTACATATGCGTAAGTATACTCACTCTCCTGTGATAAAGTATAAGTGAATTCGTAATCCTTTGCATAGCCTGTTGCCTTTACTGAGATCTTAAATCCATGTCCATTTTCTGCATCCTTAAATGGAGCCGCAGTCGTATCAATTGTTCCATCTTCTTTGATGATCTTCACTGCACGTTTTCCTGTTGCCGCATACTCTGTTCCGTCAACTGTTACGGATTTGATCTTCTTTACATAAGAAGTTACATCCTCTGCTGCATATCCTTCTGCCGCTACAAGTGCTGCACTTTCATTGTTAAATACAACTGGTACAGCTTCTTTTGTTAATTCAAAATCTGTCGTAAGATCCGCATATTTTCCGGATTTATCAGATACTTTCAGAGTATATTTGCCTATCTCAGCGCCTTTTGTCTTATAGGTAAGTACCCCGTCTTTTACCTGAACATCCTCAAGACCTTCAACTGTATATTCTGCCTGATAATCACCAGGAAGTCCTTCTACAGTTAGATTTACTTTTCCACTTTCAACATCTGCATTCTCTGCTGCGACAGTCCCATTGAATTTAACCGGCACATACTGATCTGCACCAATCTCATAGATTCCATTATCTGTGTAATATGTGATTTTATTGATTGTCTGACCCATCATCTTTTCATAATCTTTTGAGTCCAGTGTGTTTCCATGAGATGTTGTCACAAATCCTGTACTCCATGCCAGTTTTGTCTTTTTCCAGATATTTTCAAGATGACGAAGTCCGTAGTTGTCTCCTTCTTTTGTGCTGATCACAACTCCATATACTGTATTAACTGTTTTTGGAAGTCCATTTACATCTAATTCATAATCTCCATACTTTGTGTCTGTTGTGAAATCAATTGATGCATCACTCAACTTCTGTGCAGTCGCACCTTTCACTTCACTAAAGCTGAGTGAACCATCTGCATTTACTGTTGCTTCCTTATAATAGGAAGGAGTCTCACTTAAAATATAGTAAGAATAGTTTGCGCTCTCGAATAACGCATCTTTTCCATTATATTCTGTTGTTGTCTCTTTTCCTTTCATATTCACTGTAATAGAAAGCTTGCTGTCATCTGTGATCTGTGTATAGTTTTTCAGTACAGATGCGTCACTGATCTTAACCGGATATGTAATACCTGTAATATCTGTTCCATCGCTGTTCACATGATAAGAACCAGCTGCAAGTGTTGATCTTGTTTTCGCTTTTGTAGCAGAGGATACGCTATCTGCTCCTGCTACCTGATCAGCTGCATAGAATTCAGAATATGGAATATTCATCAACACATACGTTTCTTTCGCAACTTCTGCCTTTTTCAATGCCTTCACTGCTGTATTTAACTCATCTGCCGCTGTGTCCACTGCACTCTGAGATTCTTTTGCTTTCAGAGCCGCCTTCGCTGCATTTAATTTTGTCTGCATTGCACTCCAGCTGTCTGCTGTATAATCAGATTCTGTCAGTTTCTCAGCCGCTGCGATTGCTGACTCCAACTTTGCTGTGTCAATGGTAACTGTCTCACCCGCTACCGGAGCTGACTGGATTGCTTCAAGTGCAGCTTTTTTAATTGCATCAGAAGTACGTGTTGCACCGGAAACTGTATCCCAGCTGTTAATTGTATCTTCTGTAGCAGCCTGTCCTTCAAGCTTTGTTTTAAATCCTTTTGATTTGGAATATGCTTTATTGAGATATTTTGCATTTCCTTCGTCATATCCTTCTTTCGGTGTAACTGTAATCTCAGAGAATTTTCCATCCTCTACTTTCAAGCTTACTTCTACATCATATTCTTCCCACTCATCGTCACTGTCATCTTCTGTTCTGGTTACATGAGCCGTCTTTGTATAAGTTCCATCCTTCGCAGTCTGACTTCCTGTTGCCGCAAAGATAGTTGACGGGCAAAGTCCTACTACCATAGACATTGCCACTGCCATGGACATTGCCTTTACTTTCATTTCTTTGTTTTTCATAGAAACCTCCTTTTTAACTAAAATAGTTACATACAGATCCTGCCTGTCGCAGTTCTGCTTTCCTGCTCCCGCATGGATATATTATCAAGTTAACTTTTGCTAACCTGTAATCAAAAAGTATTATTATCTATACTGTCCTTACAGCTTCTTTCTTCACAACCGGTAAAATCTTTCCTGCGACAATTCCAATCACGAACCCTGTCACTGTTCCTGCCACAAGAAGAACTGGCAGATAATAAATCAGTTTCAGATTCTCCACCACTGCCATCGCAACAAGAATCTGTCCTATATTATGAAAGACGCCGCCAGTGATACTTACTCCTACAATGGAAATTCCATCCATCTTCTTTACAAGTACCATGGCAAGAAGGCTGACAACCGCCCCTGCCAAACTGTAAATGATCGACATTCCATTTCCAAAAAGAAATCCTGTCAGAAGCACACGCAGTACCGATACCGCCAGTACTTCTGGAATTTCCAGAAAATAAAGACCTGTTACAGTGACCAGATTAGCCACTCCAAGCTTCATCCCCGGCACTCCAAAATTAATTGGGATCAGGCTTTCCACATAACTAAAAATCATTGCCAGCGCAACAAGCATTGCCATGTTCGCAAGTTTTTTATTTCTATTCATACATTCTCCTTTACAGTCGAACAATTGATTTATTTAGAAATTGTATCCGGTAGATGTTCCTTTTCACTTTGAGAATCATCAGAATTCTCAACCTCTTCTATTTCCACAACCAGCTTATGAGGCAGGCAGACAATTGTCTGTGTCCGATTATTGATCTTTCCCTGCTCTTCGCAATATCCATCCGGACAGTCAGCCTCTTCCATATACGCTTTTCCATCCTTGATCCGGACACGGTTGTAAAAGTCTCCTTCCTGCACTTCGATCACCTGGTCTTCATCCAAAGCATATCTTCCGTAAACTTCTCCGTCCACCTTGATCACAACCTGTTTTTCCTGATTTTCTTTTTGTCCGCTTTCCTTTGCCTGTACATACTGCATCAGATTCATCACAAGAAACAGTACACATGCCGCAAAGAGAATTCCGCCTCCTAAAAACAGATCTTTTTTCTTCATCTATTACACTCCTGCCCAGATCATAATTACAAGTAACAGAATTGCCCGAAGAATCGTAAACCAGAATTCATTTCCCTTCAGACCTTTGATTCCTGTATGGATATGCTTCTTTGGACAGGTATCAATACATTTCTGGCATTGGAAACAATCTCCCTCGACTTTGAGTGATCCGTCTTCCGGGAGTCCGATCCCGGATGGACATTTCTTCGTGCATCCACTACAGCCCTTGATACAATTTTCTCTGTCGCGGTGCAATGCAAAGAACGGAAGCACCGGAAGTAATGAGAATACTGCTCCCATCGGACACAGATTCCGACAGAAAAATCTTTCTTCCAGACACATCCCCACAATAATAAGAAGTAGTAATATCACTCCCGGCAAATATCCCTGCAAGCGAAGATTTCCTGCATGCAACATAGAAAAAACATCCCACGGGCTTGTCCCTTTTGCCTTTCCGTATACTCCCGCAAAACAAAGTACTGCGATTACGGTCAACACCAGATATTTCAAATAGCTTAACTTCTCTGTGATCTTTTCTGAAAGTAGCACCGGCTTTTTCTTTCTCTTCTTAAAACACCAAAGATAAAATGCATGAATTCCATCTCCAAGACTTCCGAATGCACATGCGAATCCACAGAAGAATCTTCCGAAAAGAATCGTATACGCACAGAGAACTATAAGCACCGTTACAAAAGAGGTCAGCCCGATTGCCTCGCCTGCTCCTATCTGTGTAAAAATGTATTTCACGCCGGCAAATGCCGCTGTATACACAGATGGCAGAAACAAAAAATAAAGGATCTGAATCAAGGCACGAAGCCAAGTATGCAATTTTTTAATTTCTTTTGCTTTTAAATTGTGTATATTCAACTTCTTCAAACTACTTTACCGCCTGTTCTAATGCCTGTTCTGCTGCATTTTTAATTCCTGTTGAACTGAACGTTGCGCCGCTGATCGTATCAACTTCTGCACTCTGCGCCTCTATGATCTTCGGAATGATATCTTCCGCCATTGCAAGATATGCACTGTCTTCCTTCTCAGCGGAGGTCACTTCTACCACTTCGATCTTTCCATCTTTTACAGTAACTTCTACAGCAACCGTTCCACCAAATCCATCCGCTTCTCCGGTATAGGTTCCATCCTTGTATCCTGCTCCATCTCCTGAATCACTCCCTGACTCAGAATCACTGCCGACACCAGATGACTGTACCTCCAACTGTGCATTCAGTTTTGCAATTTCCTCATCCTTCGCACGGACATCCAACACTTCGTTATATCCGAAAAGGACACCGACGATTGCCAGCAGACTAAACAGTCTTACGATAAACTCTTTCATCCTACTGCGCCTCCGTCTCTTCTGGTCTTAAAGCCATTTCCAGTGCCTTTTTGCATCCGTCAATAATCGCATTCGAAGAACAGGTTGCTCTGGATACCGTATCAATTTCTTCCGGCATTCCTTTGGTAATAATCTGGGAAACGACACCTTTTTTGCTTGAAGTTCCATTTGCCGCCTTCTTGATATAGCTGTCATTTGCTGCATCCCCATCTCCTGACACGTCAGTAATGGATACAATTTTGTCATTTCGTATTGTCACCTTCATAGAAAGCTGATACTCTGTAAAATCTTCATCCTCATCCGGCTTACATGGTACACTCACCTCATAAGTTCCATCGATGTATTTTGTCTTCACTTCTTCCTCTTGATCTGACTTCTTTTTCTCAAGCTGTGCAACTGCAAGGTTCAGATTTTCCACAGCTTTATCGACCGTCTGCTGTTCCACTGTTTCATTCGCAGCTGTTTCCAACAGCTCTTTTGCATCATTCAGTCGGAGACTCAGAACCGCCCAGCTACTCTGCGTATACTCCTCCATCACAAGTGCTTCTGCTGACTTGACTGCATTTTCCAGTTCCGTTGTATCTGCTTTCTCTTCAATGGATTCTCCATTCGTTACTTTCTCCGCCTGTTTCAAAGCATTCTTTATTGCTCCGAGAAGTCCCTTAGAACTGTAAGTTGCACCAGATACAGTATCTACATCTGTATTCTGATTTTTAAGCACATTTTTCACTACATCCATTGCGCGGTTGAAAAATGCTTCATCATTTGATGTCTCTGTGACTAAAATTGCTTTGATCATATGCTCCTGGATCACCACAGCTACCGATACATCTCCACTGTATCCTTCCGCTGTTCCATAATAGATTCCTTCTTTGTATGGAACTGTTCCGGTTGTGGATGTACTCTGATTCTGACTGGAAGAACTGTTCGAGCCATTCGTTTCAGATGAATCCGAAGTTGCTCCATTTTCACTCACTGCCGCCTGACTTAATGCATCTCTTACTGCCTGGATGATTCCAACCGAACTGTACGTTGCTCCAGACACGGTATCTACATTGGTGCTCTGACTGCTGATGATCGCATTGATCAGTGCAGAGGCTTTGGAAATGTATTCGCTTCCATCTTGATTCTCCATAATCTGGATGTCTGTGATCTTTCCGCCACTGATCTCAACCTTTACTTTCAGTGTTCCACCAAATCCAGTCCCTGTTCCGTAATAAGTTCCGTCCTTATATGCTGCCGGGTCTTCCACTGTTGCGACAGAAGTAGAACTTCCTGCTGCCGCGCCGCCACCAGACTGTGACTGTCCTGTTGTTCCGCTGTCTTTTTCTCCTGTCAGTGCATTCTTCACTGCACTGATGATTCCCCGTGAACTATAGGTTGCCCCTGAAACAGTATCGACTTCCAATGTCTGTCCTTCAATGATCCTATCGATCACCGCCTGTGCACGTTTGAAAAATGCTGCATCGTCAGATGAACTCAAAATATCAATTGCTGTGATCTGCCTGTCTTTGATCTGCACAGCAACTGTAATATCTCCTGCGTAACCTGTTCCGGTTCCCTTATAAACACCATCCGTCAGATCAAAAGAACCTTTTACCGCCTGCTCCTGCTCTTCTGACTTTGTTGTCTCTTCTTTTACAGAATTCGTTTGCTCCTGCGCTGCATAAACCGGTGGCTGATATCCACTCAGGGTGCCTGCTACACAGGATGCCACAACTGCTACCGAAAGTACCGGTGCAAATGGTTTCAGCTTCTTTCCTGTTTCTTTTAAATCCATTTTTCCTCCAAACTCTACTCTGTCTTACACTTTTCTATCGAATGATCTCAACTGTTCTCTCCGTTGAAAAATCATTTTCCAGCCCTTCTGTTACATATAGCGTCCCATCATCACTCATAAGGATTGCATCAAAATCATCCTTATGTTCTCTCCAGAACTCTGCCGCTTTCTCTTCTCCCATAATAAAAAGTGAAGTAGACAGTCCATCTGCCAGTGTTCCGTCCGTACTTACAATTGTTACAGAGACAAGTCCGCTTTCTGCCGGGTATCCGGTCTTTGGGTCAATGATGTGATGATACGTCACACCATCCTGTTCAAAATACCGTTCGTATCCCCCCGAAGTGATAACAGCCTTGTCCTGAACGCTCAGAATTCCCAGATAATCCTCTGTATCATCCGGGCTCTGCACTGCAATCTTCCATTTCGTTCCATCCGTCTTTGTTCCGAGTGCCTGCACATTTCCGCCAAGATTCACTAATCCACTTGTGATTCCATTGTCTTTGTAAATGTCCATAATTCTGGATGAGGTATATCCTTTTGCAATTCCTCCGAGATCGATTTTCATTCCTTCTACACCGAAAGATATCTTTCTCGTTTCTTTGTCATAAGAAATATTTCCCGCATCAGTGAGTGGAAGAAGTTGATCCAATGTCTCCTGTGACGGAACCTGGAAGTTCTGTGTTGGGAATCCCCATGCTTCCATCACCGGATAAATCGCAATATCAAACGCCCCATCTGTCTCCTGATAAAGTTCCAATGCGCGTTCCGTCAGATAACCTGCATCTTCGGAAAGCTCTCCACTTCCATCTACATTCAGTTTTGCGATCTCGCTGTCTGCATCTCCTGTAGATAAAAGTGCGTCCAGACGCTCAATCTCTGCCTGTGCCGCATCAACGGCTGCCTCTGCATTTTCTCCATATGCAGCCACTGTCATATAGGTATCCATTGCAAAAACATCTCTGGATGCTTCTTGAATATCCTCCGACTGATTCTGTGCACTTTCTGACGATGTTTCGGATTTATCTGCTGTCTTACTGTCTGTCTTCTGTCCGCATCCGACCAACAGGGCCGATGCATAAAGACAGACTGCAAGTAAACATTTTATATTTTTTAATTTCATGTAATCGCTCCTGGTTATACTTTTCTAACTTGTGTTAGTTAAACTAACTCCGTAAGTATACAGGATGTCTATTATCCAGTCAATTGGATTTTTATTATTTGAGAACTTTTCTCATTTATATGTTTTAAACTTATATTTTTTCTCATGAACAAAGAATGTGCCTCGGCACATTCTTGCGCCTGCGGC
>ERZ773147.3826-NODE-3826-length-11058-cov-4.788603_pt1 | contig 11058 bp, 8 predicted proteins | sample MGYA00580851_ERZ773147 | MGnify/ENA primary metagenome ERZ773147 (study PRJEB29015, sample SAMEA2737818) | human gut metagenome | biome: human gut; feature: human-associated habitat; material: faeces | place: China | collected 2012 ... | reverse complement strand
GAAAACCGGCGTAGCCTAAACTACGCCGATTCTCTCACATAAATGTTTTCTTACGTCACCGCCCCTAAGCAGGGCTTTGTCTACAGTCTGAAATCTCCCGGAGTTTTTCCGGGAGATTTTTTTCACAGGACGCCTTTTCTGATCAGAAAATAACGCTTTTAGATATTGAGCAGATCACTGAATACCTTCAGTGCTCCGTCTGTCTCGTGAGCCAGAACGCGTTTTGCAAGGACTTTACCAAGCTGTACGCCTTCCTGGTCGAAGCTGTTTACGTTCCACAGGAATCCCTGGAACATAACTTTGTTCTCGAAGTGAGCAAGAAGTGCACCAAGAGATTCAGGTGTTACCTGATCACCAATGATGATGCTTGACGGACGTCCACCCTCGAAGTTCTTGTTGCGGTTCTCATCTGCTTTACCGCAGGCAAATGCTACGATCTGAGCAGCAACGTTTGCACAGAGTTTCTGCTGGCTTGTGCTGTTCTCGATATCTACGTCTACACCAAGCTGGCTCTTCTTAAAGCCGATGAACTGAAGCGGAACGATGTCAGTTCCCTGATGTAATAACTGATAGAAGGAATGCTGTCCGTTTGTACCTGGTTCACCGAAGATAACAGGTCCTGTTACATAGTCTACAGGTTCACCGAAACGGTTTACGGATTTACCATTGGATTCCATATCACACTGCTGTAAGTGTGCAGGGAAACGGCTTAATGCCTGAGAGTATGGGAGAACTGCTGTAGCAGGATATCCCTGTACGTTTCTCTCATAAACACCGATCAGTGCATCCAGCATATCCGGGTTCTCAAGGATATTTTTATTTGTAGCAAGCTTGTCTTCGGCAGCAGCTCCATCGAGGATCTGTGCAAATACTTCAGGACCGAAAGCAAGAGAAAGGATCGCACCGCCTACACCGGAAACGGAAGAGTAACGTCCGCCGATATAGTCATCCATAAAGATTGCTGTAAGATAATCTTCGCTCTTTGCCAGAGGTGATGTCTCGCTTGTTACGGCAAGCATATGTTTGGATGGGTTTAATCCTGCTTTAACCAGAGCATTCTTTACGAAGGCTTCATTTGTCAGTGTTTCAAGAGTTGTACCGGATTTGGACACAACGATGAACAGAGCATGAGCAAGGTCTACGGAAGCAAGAACAGCAGCTGCGTCATCAGGATCTACGTTGCTGATAAATTTAGCTTCCATCTTGGATGTGTTGTTTGCTTTAGCCCAATTCTCAAGAGCAATATATAATGCACGAGGACCTAAATCACTTCCACCGATACCAATCTGTACAACAGTTGTGAATTTCTCGCCGTTTTCGTTAGTAATCTCACCTGCGTGAACTTTATTAGCGAAGTCTGCGGCTTTCTTCTGCTGTGCAACGTAGAATTCACGTTTGTTGACACCATCAACTACTACGTCTTCGCCAAGCTGTGTACGTGCAAGGTGATGAAGAACCATACGTTTCTCTCCTGTGTTGATCACAGCACCGTTGTATAATTCCTGGAATTTGTCAATAAGCTCAGCCTCATCTGCCAGTTTTGCAAGTGCATCCAGAACTGTCTCATCAACCTGTTTTGCAGCATAGTTGTAAGTTAAGCCGGCTGCCATCGGTGTGCTGTATTTCTTTACACGTTCAGCACCTTTCTCGCCTGCCATGGCATCTGCAATATTTACATGACCTTTCAGTTCGGCAAGTTTGCTGTAGGAAGCAAGAGTGTCGAGATTTTTCCATGTTGCCATAATAATATTCCTCCTTTAAGTGACTGCAGCTGTATGGCCACAGTTATTAACTATAATTATACTGAATAATTGTTCTAATTTCAATGCACGAATGTATGGGATTCAGAGATATTTCGGCACTGCTGCGCGAAAATTTTGTGAATATTTCTCCGTCCCGCTTTCGTTACTGTTCACACACCACTGTCCCGCGAGGTGTTTTGGCATGAATATGCCAAAATCCCGAGACATACAAGCCAAAATTCCATTGCCGCAGGCAATCTGGAATGAATTTTGGCTACGTTACTGTGAACGGAGTGAACAGTAACCCGCTTTCCTGACAGCACAACTGTAAGATCAGTATATATTTGCAATAAGACCGGCAAAATGATATTATGTATAAAGTTACAGGCAGACAGTAATTTTACAGGGAGATAATTAAAAATGGAATTTTGGGATATTTATGATGAAAATAAGAAACCGACAGGACGCACAATGAAAAGAAATGACTGGTGTCTGAAGGACGGGGAGTATCACCTGACCGTACTTGGTGTCGTCGGCAGACCAGATGGTACATTCCTGATTACCAAACGTGTGATGACCAAGGCATGGGCTCCCGGCTGGTGGGAAGTATCAGGGGGTGCAGCCCAGGCAGGTGAGGAATCCTGCGAGGCTGTCCTTCGTGAAGTAAAAGAAGAAACAGGACTGGATGTACGAAATGCGGAAGGCGGATATCTGTTTACTTATAAGAGAGAGAATCCGGGTGAGGGAGATAACTACTTCGTGGATGTGTACCGTTTTGTCATGGATATTGATGAGAGTGACCTGCACCTGCAGACAGAGGAAACAGACGGATATATGTTTGCCACTGTTGATGAGATCAAAGCCTTTGCAGCAGAAGGGAAATTCCTGCATTATGACAGTATAAAAAAGGCGTTTGAGATGTAAGGTATGGGTATAACAGTAATGGAAGCACAAAATAAAAACCATCATACAGGAATGATTTGACCTGTATGGTGGCTTTTTTGGCAATTGCAGAAAGCCTTTTTCAGACACGCTCTAAGATTATTTCATGGCGTTTCTGATTGCAGCCAGCAGTTCGTCATATTCTTCGTATGCCGGGATCTCCGGATAATCTGCCTTGATCTTGTCTGTACTGCGGAAGAGAAATCCTGCCTTGCTTGCCTGGATCATACCCAGGTCATTGTAGGAATCACCGCTTGCAATGGTATCGAATCCGATAGACTGTAAAGCTTTTACAGTAGTTAACTTGGATTGTTCCACTCTCATCTTAAAGCCTGTGATATCACCGTTGTCTGCAACTTCAAGAGTGTTGCAGAATAAGGTAGGTCTGCCAAGCTTCTCCATGAGCGGTGCTGCAAACTGTGTGAAAGTATCGCTGATCAGAATTACCTGAGAGAAAGAACGAAGTTCATCCAGAAATTCCTTAGCACCTGGAAGCGGGTCAATTTTTGCGATAACATCCTGGATCTCTTTCAGTCCGAGACCATGCTCTTTCAGAATTCCAAGTCTCCAATTCATCAGTTTATCATAGTCAGGTTCGTCTCTTGTTGTCTTCTTGAGTTCCGGAATTCCACTCGCCTCTGCGAATGCAATCCAGATCTCCGGTACAAGTACTCCCTCTACATCAAGACATGTTATATACATCGTAATATTCCTCCATCTGTTTCATTCTCTAATCACTTTATTACTTTACTGTAATGTATTGATTTTAACATATATGCTACATATTTACTACTTATTTTTTGCGACAGTGAAAAAGGAGACCAGATATCTGATCCCCTTTCCCATCTTCTATTACTCCATAATAGGTTTCAGTGCTTCTGCAAGCTTCTCTTTCTCAGCTTCTGCCTCTGCAAGATCTTTACCAAGTGTTGTGTAGTAGATCTTGATCTTCGGCTCTGTTCCGGATGGACGAACGATTACTGTCTCGTTGTTCTCCAGTTTGTAAACAAGTACGTTAGCCTTCGGAAGTCCTGTTTCTTCTGTCTTCTCGTAATCGATCACGCTGGCTACTTTGTATCCTGCGATCTCTTCCAGAGGATTCTTACGAAGATTTTCCATGATTCCTGACATCTTATCCATTCCGCTCAGTCCCGGGAATTCAAAGCTATCGATCTTGTTGAGATAACGTCCGTACTGTGCGTAGATCTCTTCCAGTCTCTGTTTCAGTGAGCTTCCGATGCTTCTGTAGTAAGCGGCCATCTCACAGATCAGCATAGATCCGATGATTGCATCTTTATCACGTACATAAGGTCCTGCAAGGTATCCGTAGCTCTCTTCAAATCCGAAGATAAAACGGTCAACTTCTCCTGCTGCCTCGAGGTTCGCAATCTGATCTCCGATCCATTTGAATCCTGTCAGTACGTTGCGAAGTTCTACTCCGTAATGCTCTGCAACTGCATCTGCAAGTGGTGTAGATACGAGAGATTTCACTGCTACCGGTTTCTCAGGCATTGTGCCTTTCTCGATACGTCCTGCTGCGATGTAGTCAAGAAGAAGAACTCCGACTTCATTTCCTGAAACGAGCTCGTAAGATCCGTCCGGGCACTTCATAGCGATTCCTACACGGTCTGCATCTGGGTCTGTTGCAAGCATGAGGTCTGCGCCGGTCTCTTTCGCAAGATTCAGTCCCAGCTCAAGTGCTGCAAAGATCTCTGGGTTCGGGTAGCTGCATGTTGTGAAATATCCATTCGGGTACTCCTGCTCCGGTACGATTGTTACATCTGTGATTCCGATGTCTTTAAGTACACGTGTTACCGGTACTAATCCAGATCCATTCAGTGGGCTGTATACAAGCTTCAGTCCTGCACTCTTGCACAGACCCGGACGAACCTGACGGGACTCGATTGCCTCATACAGTGCATCCTTACAGTCATCTCCTACGAAACGGATCAGACCTTCTTCAACTCCCTGAGCGAAAGACATATACTTCGCACCTGTAAGTACATCTGTCTTCTGGATCTCTTCGTATACGATTGCTGCTGCATCATCTGTCATCTGGCATCCATCCGGTCCGTATGCCTTATATCCGTTGTACTTCGCCGGGTTGTGGGATGCTGTTACCATAACACCTGCGTTACAGTTATAATAGCGTGTTGCAAAGGAAAGTGCCGGTACAGGCATCAGAGCATCGTAGATTCTTACTTTAATTCCGTTCGCTGCAAGAACTCCTGCTGCTGTCTTCGCAAACACATCACTCTTGAGTCGGCTGTCGTAGCTGATCGCTACTGTCTGTGTACCGCCCTGTGTCTTTACCCAGTTAGCAAGTCCCTGTGTAGCCTGACGAACAACATAGATATTCATTCTGTTTGTTCCTGCTCCGAGTACACCACGAAGTCCGGCTGTTCCAAACTTCAGCGCAACTGCGAAACGCTCCTTGATCTCGTCATCATTTCCCTCGATTTTAGTTAACTCCGGCATCAGATCTGCGTCTTCTAAATCTGCTGCCATCCAGCGCTTATACTCTTCCTGATACATCTTAATCACTCCTATCATTTACTTAAAATGTAAAATTATTGCAATTCAGCCATACAACGTAAGACCGTCAGTTTATGACAACTTCGTTGTATGGCTGAACTGTTTCTAAACTTTACAAGTCTAGTCATATTATACCATGCAGGTAGATTTACAGCAAGATTACTTGTCTATTTTAACAAGCATTTTCCATTACATAGAAATAATTCCCAATACATTTGCAATAGAGCTAAGTAAAATAATGACCAGGAAGATTGGTGCCAGATATTTCAAAAAGAACATATATAACTTCTTTCTCTTAAATGCAGATGACTGTTCGATCTCTCTTGCGATTCTTTCAAATCCAACAGTACGAACGATCAAGAAGCATGTTGCAAGTGCTGCAAGTGGCATCATCACGGAATTTGTCAGGAAATCAAAGAAATCCAGACATGCCATTCCAAAAATCTGAATAAAACTCAGTACTCCATATCCCATAGAAGATAAGGTTCCGATTATAAGCATAACAGCAGCCATAAGGATACAGCATTTCGGTCTGCTCCAGTGAAGTTCATCCTGGAATGTAGATACGCTTGTCTCCAAAAGTGAGATTGCACTTGTCACTGCTGCAAGAAGTACCAATACGAAGAACAGGATACCAGCCAGCCTTCCAACGCCCATACTTGCGAATACCTTCGGAAGTGTAATGAACATCAGAGACGGTCCTGCCTGCAGGTCATCCGGATTACCACCGGAGAATGCAAACACTGCCGGGATGATCATAAGTCCGGCAAGAAGCGCGATTGCTGTATCGAAAATCTCAACCTGTGTTGTACTCTTCTCAAGATCAACGTCTTTACCAATATAAGAACCATATGTATACAAAATTCCCATCGCGATTGACAGGGAGTAGAACATCTGTCCCATTGCCGCAACAACCGTCATTGCTGAGAAGTGCTTCGGATTCGGAATCAGGAAATACTTCACACCTTCAATTGCTCCCGGTCTTGTTACAGAATAAATTGCTACGATAACCGCAAGAATAACAAGGATTGGCATCATGATCTTAGAAACACGTTCTACTCCATTCTCAACTCCTGCAAGGATAACGCAGAATACAAGAACGGCAAATACGATAAACCATGCTTCTACCTGGAAAGAATCTGAAATAAATTCTGTAAAATATCCATCCTGTGCAACGGTCTGCACATTTCCTTTCAAATACTCTACCAGATACTTAATAACCCATCCACCGATCGAACTATAATAAGGTACGATCAACATCGGGATCACTGCATTGAGCCATCCACCGATCTTGAATGATTTTGTCTTACCAAATGTCTGAAAAGCTCCAACCGGACTTTTTCTTGTCATTCTTCCAAGTGCTGTCTCTGACATGATCAGAACATATCCAAAAGATACGGTCAGAATCAGATAAACGAGAAGGAAGATTCCCCCTCCATATTTCGCAGCCAGATACGGGAATCTCCAGATATTTCCCAGGCCGACTGCTGAGCCTGCAACAGCAAGCACATACCCGATCTTACCCGAGAAGCTTGCTCGCATTCCTGATTGTCCTTTGTTGCTCATAGAATTCCTCCACTCATTTAACAGCTTATGCTGTTATTTTCTCTTGTTTTCTTTATACATAACTTCCTTTCACAGGTCGTCATTGTTTCTATTCTACCATTCGACACAGTGAATAGCAACAAAAAGAGTCACGTTAATGCTTTAAAACATTAATTTTAAGCATTAACGTGACTCTTTCTTATAATTTTCCGTCTTTTTCCGCTCTCTCAAGCAACTTCTCAATCCCTTTGTTCCACGCACCGATCTTCACTCCGGCATTGATCACACGCTTACATTTCCCTATTGTCTCAAATGCTTTCTGAAGCGTTTCTTCCCGAATCTCCTCAAACGGTTCTTCCGTGATCACTTCTGCTGCCAGTAATCTTGCCAGCCGGTAATCCATATCATTTTCATATAAAATACCTGCCGCAAACGGGATGTGCTCCTTCTGAAGTCTTCGATAAACCGGGATTCCAGTTCCGCCGGAAGAGATCACGAACACTTCCGGCTCACCCTCCGGCGCGGGAAGTTCAATACTTCCAAAAAGCGGGTCAAAATATCCATTATTGATTCCATACAATTCGCGAATGATTTCTTCTGTAAATACTTCTTCCGGGCTTCCGTAATGTGAAATCGTCTCGCCTTTGACACAGATGATCTTATCTGAAATCTTCTGTGCCAGATCGATTTCATGAAGAGACATAATCACCGTAATCTTCTTCTGCCTTGCCATCCGCTCAAGGATAGACAACAGCTCCAACTTATATTTTACATCTAAGAATGAAGTCGGCTCATCTAAAACGATCACATCCGGGTCCTGACAGATTGCTCTCGCCAGCAGAACGCGCTGCTTCTGTCCGTCACTAATCGCATTAAAATCACGGTTACCGAGCTCCTGCGCATGCACCGCCTGCATCACCTCTTCCACCAGACATTCATCTTCCTGCGTCAGAATCCCAAGTCGTCCTGTGTAAGGATAGCGTCCGGTCGCCACAATATCATGACAAGTCATCAACTCTGTCTTGATCCGATCCGTCAACACAACCGCCATCTTAGACGCAAGCTCTTTGTACGGCAGTTTCAGAAGAGAAGTATCGTCAAAAAATACATTCCCACCAACGACTTTCAACTGTCTTGTAATACTTTTCAAAATCGTTGACTTTCCCGAACCATTCGGACCGATCAAAGTCACGATCTCCCCCTTGTTGATCCCAATATTGATATCACGGATCAGAGAGTTTCCATTATAACCTACCGACAGGTCTTTCATTTGAAAATAATAATCTGCCATCTTATTTTCTTCCTCCCTTCGGTATCATCATATAGATAACGATCGGTGCACCCAGAATAGAAGTCACCGTACTGATATTCAATTCCACCGGTGCCAGTGCCATTCGTGCGATCAAGTCACAGATCATACAGAACACAGCTCCCATAAAGAACGTTCCCGGTATGACCACGATCGGTTTTGACGTTCCAAATGCTTTCCTTGCAAGAAACGGAACTGCGATTCCCACGAAGGAAATCGGTCCCGCAAATGCTGTCACACACGCTGACAGAATACTGGAAAGTAAGATCAAAATCACGCGAAACGTCTTGATGTTGACTCCCATACTCTGCGCATATGCTTCTCCCAATTGATATGCACTGATTGGTTTGGACAGGAAAAATGTAAACAGCACCGCAAGTCCGACAACCACTGCTGCCACACGAATATTGCTCCAGCTCATTCCGGAAAAACTTCCCTGTGACCACCCGTGCAGATTCACAATATCAGAATCATCCGCAAATGTCACAACAAAATCCGTGATAGCCGAACAGATATATCCGATCATGATCCCCCCGACAAGAAGAGACGCCATATGCTGCACTTTTTTCGACATCAGAAGAATGAATCCTGTCGAGATCAGCGACCCGATGAATGCTGCAAGAATCAGTGTATACGAAGAAAATCTTCCGATATATTTCAAATACACGATCATTGTAAGTGCCACGACCATTTTCGCTCCGGAAGAAATTCCGAGAACGAAAGGTCCGGCAATAGGATTGGAAAAAAATGTCTGCAGCAAAAAACCTGAAAGAGACAATGCACCACCAAGCAATGCTGCCATCAGAATTCTCGGAAGACGGATCTTCCATATAATATTGTACTCTGTCGCCGCTCCTTCTTTCAGAAAGAGAATGCGCAGAATCTTAGGCACCGGAATATGAACATTTCCGGTATTGATATTTAGCACTGTCACAACACAAAATACTGCTGCAAGAATCAGAAATACCGCTGTGTATCTTGTACGCCGTCTGAAATTTTCCTGATGAAAACTTGTCTGCTCCATTCTTCTACTCCATCTTTTCAAGAAATGTCATCTGACTGGCATCACCATCTGTCAGCATCAGATGAATATCTGAAATCAGTTCTCCGACTGTGTCTGTCGCCTGATATAAGTTTTTACCAGTATACCATACATTTCCATCTTTGACAGCTTTAAACTCTGCAAACAGATTGCTCTTGGCTTCCAGATCACCGAGACTACTCACCTGCCCGTCAATGGTTCCGTTGTAAATAAGATAATCTGCATCTACTGCCGTTGCATAAAATTCTTCCATCGTAAGTTTTACAGATGGCGCATTCCCCTCAGAATTCTTCAGGTCCTTGAACACATATCTTCCACCGGCAATCTCAATCATAGTCGGAATGTAATCATCGGATTTGCGAACAACCACAGAACCGTCTGTATTGATGTAAAAATATGCCACTGTCTTCTCTGTATTCTTAAAATCCTTCAGCTCTTCGATTACCTTTGCCTGGTCATCAAAAAATGCTTCTGCCTCTTTTTCTTTATTCAACATTGCTCCATAGACTTTGATCCACTCTGTTCTTCCAAGTGGATGAGACTCATAACTGGAATAATCCACCAAAACCGGGATTCCAAACTTCTCCAGCTGTTCCTTCACTTCGGGCGTGTGGTAGATCATCGTGTTTTCGATGGCCAGGCCGCAGTTGGCGGCAAGAATCGTCTCATAATCGGGCGCACTGTACTTGCCCGCGTAGGCGATCTGGCCGTTTTCCATGGCGGTTTTGGCTGCATCCAGATACCAGTTATCGGCCTGCGTGCCGGAAAGCGCCACCGTATCCAGCCCATCGATACTGATGATGGGGTCCATGGCGGAGGAGGACACGAGGTAAATATTCTCGATAGGCTGCTGTAAAAGGGTAATGTCCGCGTCCAGCTCGGCTGGCGCATTCTCACCCTCGGGCACGACCAGATAGCGCGTACCATCGATGATAATGAGGTGATAGCCGCCCTCGCACTCATCAATGGTGAATTGCTGGGCGTACTGCAAGGGGTAGCTGCCGGTGACGGTCAGCGTCTCCGTGCCGGAGGCCGCTGACTGGGCCGCGCACCCTGCCAGCAGCAGCGCGGGCAGGGCGGCCAGCATTATAAGCCGCTTCATTCGGCAGCGGCCAGCGTGGTGCTGTCAAAGGTCAAGGTGTAATCGATCTCATGGGGGGTGCTCATTGCAACGGTATCGGCGGTGACAGCCAGGGCAGTGTCCAGCGCGGCCACGGGGATCTCAAAGGTGGAGTTGCCCTCAGTGTTGGTGGGCAGGTACTTTTCGCCGTCGATGAGCATGTAGTCATAGTTGGGGCTGCTCCATACGATGGTGGCGATCATGGCACCGTCGACTACGGTCAGGGCAGCGGGGCTGTCCACAGCAGCGCGGCCGCTGCCGCCCTCCAGCGTGACAGCGCAGGTGTAGGTGCCGTCGGCAGGGACTTCCGCCGCAGCGGCATCGCCGCCATCGACAGCGGGCACAGCGTTGGACACGCTGACAACATGGTCGTACCAGGTACCCTTGGTGCCTAGGATAGCCAGCTGGAAGTCGGTGTCCACAGCCGCGACAGGGATGTCAAAGCCGTAAACTTCGTCGCTGGTGCCGTCGGAGTAGGTCACAGTATCGATGGTGGGCTGCAGCCATTCGTCCTCATGGTCGGGGGCGTCAGCGGCCATACCCAGATACAGGTTGACGATCTTCTGGGACTGCAGGCTGACGTGCATCGTCATTTTGCCGTTTTCCACGGTCAGGGTGCCTTTGCCATTGCAGGCTTCGTTGACGTGGAACATGCTGCTGTCGGTGTTAAAGTCTGCGGTGTAGATGTCGTCCGGCAGGGCAGCCTCGGCGGCGGGGGCTTCGCTCTCGCTCTCACTTTCAGCAGGGGCGGTCTCAACGGTGGAGACGGCCTCGGTGGTGCTCCCGCTGGCAGCGGCGGATTCGGATGCGCCGCAGCCTGCCA
>ERZ773147.3818-NODE-3818-length-11076-cov-13.898648_pt1 | contig 11076 bp, 7 predicted proteins | sample MGYA00580851_ERZ773147 | MGnify/ENA primary metagenome ERZ773147 (study PRJEB29015, sample SAMEA2737818) | human gut metagenome | biome: human gut; feature: human-associated habitat; material: faeces | place: China | collected 2012 ... | reverse complement strand
AAGTCAAAAGGAGTCAAGACATAAAATCTTGACTCCTTTACTCTTTAGTCGTTCCAATCAGGTGGAGTGACAATCGGTTCATCGCCGCCACCGGATGTCGTAATTACATCAACGGCAGCAAACTTTTGAATGTCTGAATCAGGTTTGATATACTTTTCCTTCATCTTAATACCTCCTTAATTATTTCATATCTAAAATTAAAACTGATATGCCAATTATTTGCCTGCATAGGCTTTTGCGGAATTGCCGTAACGCATCATTGCGTCTGTAACTGCTTTTAACTTTGCATCAGTAACAGTTGCGGCATAGGATTCCACACTGTACTTAAGTGTATAGCTGACTTGCTCATCGCCTTTGTATGCAGTGATAAATACTTCATCACTCATTTGATTTGCATAAACACCGTCAAAATAGAAATACCAATAACCGTCTTTGCCTTTTTCAAAATTATCAGGATTTTCGGCATAGGTATATGTCAATGTTCTTGAACCTATTTTTACTTTGAATGAAATGTCATCAAGAGTAACATTGGTCATATTCAGCGGTATTGCAATTTCAACCGAATTATTCAGCCTTAATGCCGTACCAAACTTTACAAGCCTGTTTTCGCAGGTTTCGTAGCTTGCATTCTTGATATTCGTTAAATTCAAATCAGCCGTGCTGCGAAGTGCTTTTTGCTCATCGGTAAGTATATCGGTAAGTAAATTATCGGTTTTATAGTTTTGATATACCTGACAAGCCTCGCCATAATAAACCAAATCAACCAGCAAAGTTTTAAGTTTTGCAGAAGATGTAGGCTTATTCAGCGTTGACTTAATATAGTCGGTTGCACTGTATTTATAAGCATTACCGTTATATGTTACACCGTCTTTGACACCATAGAATGTAATACTTACATCATCACCTAAGGCCTGCGGTGAAATACCCGTATAATCAAATATGCAATAAACGATTGAATTTGAAGTTAATGTTTTATCCGACGGATACACTTTTTCGGTTTTACCGTTTCGGGTAAACTCGGCATACACTTCGTCATAATAATCGACTACATCTTTTGTAATGTAAGTTGCGAGAGTGATACTGCTTTCAAGCGACAATGCATTACCTCTGCGACGAAGAAGAGCCGTATTCGGTGCCTCTTTTGTTTCGCTTTCACCACAAGCGTAGCAAGTACGAGTCTGCGTGCCGTCTTTATAATCACTTGATGAATTATAAACAGCATCATTATTGTATTTCCATTCGGACCAGTTATGTGTATGTTCAGGTTCTTGTTTTTCTTCAACAGCCACTTCAAGAGCTGTGCTGAAATCACGATAAGTAATCGTAATATTTTGTTTTCCAACTTTTGTTTTATCAAAACCGGTAACCGCATAACCTTTCTTTATGGTTTGCTGACTGCCGTCGGAATAAGTCAAAATTACCTTGCCGCTGCTTAAATCCAAATCCTCACCTTGAATAATTTTAATATCATTCGGGAATTCAAATTCAGCATCAACAACCTTCTTTTCACTTACATTCACTTCAAATGTAGCAGACTTGCCACGATAACTTACTGTAACGGTTTGTTTTCCTACATTTTCAGAATCAAATCCTGTAATTTTCAAGCCGCTTGTTACGGTTCTTTCATATCCGTTATCATATGTAACATTAAACTTCATACCGGCAGTATCTAATTTGTCGTTTTCTACATACTCGGTTTTTGACGGTGGCGTTAAGGAAACAGAAGTAATATTTCCGATTTCGTGATACACCAATCCGTTGTCATTACAATAATCTTCAACATAGCTGTTCGGATAAGTATAAACTTCGGCATCTTCTGCACCATAGAAAGCAAGATCATGGATGTTATTAACATTTCCATAAAGGTACAGTTCGGTAAATTTAACGCAACCATAAAATTCCGAATTGCCGATTTTAACAATACCCGTACCAAATTCTGCTTTTTCCAATCCTGTGCAAGCGTAAAATACACAATCTCCTAATTGTGTAACGCTGTCTGGAATTGTGATTTCTGTAATACTGCTGCAAGAACGAAATGCATAATTGCCAATTGACTTTAACGAATCGGGCAAAATGATTTCTTTAACCTTATTACAGTTGTAAAACGCATATGCACCGATTGATTCAACAGCATTGCCGAGAGATAAATCATTAACAAGAACACAACCATAGTAAGCGTAATCACCGATAGATTTTACTGTGTTTGGTAAATCAACAGAAAGTAAAGATGCACAACCAAAAAAAGTGTATTCATTGATTTTATCTACACCGACAGGTATGTTAATTGACTTCATACTGTTGCAATCATAAAAAGCATAAGCCCCAATATTGCGAACCGTATTCGGTAATTTAACTTTTGGAATCAGCTTGCAGCTGTCAAAAGCGTGCGAGCCGATATTGATCAGATTCTGATTTATAACTATATCATCTATTGCAATGTCATTATAAAAAGCATAATCATTGATATTTACAACAGAGTCGATATAAAGCTGTTTCATTGCAGGGCAATTGGAAAATGCATACTTTCCTATAAGATTTACTTTTCCGATTTCTATATAATTCATAGTGGAGCTATTGCTGAATGCATACTCGCCAATCGAACCGGCATTTTCAATCACTACACCATTGATAGATGTGCTATCTGCAAATGCATGGTCTTTAATCATATCAGTATTATGAATGATGACACCCTTAACAGTTGATGCATTTGCGAAAGAGTAGGAATCAATTGTCTTGATATTCTTATCAAATACAAGATATGTAAGACCGGACAGTTTTGCTTTATAAACATCCTTATCAATAGTACCGTCAACGCCACGGAAATACGCCGTTACATTACCGCTTGTTTCGGCGAACACATTGTCGCCGCAAGTAGTAACGGTATCCGGTAACGATACAGTTTCCAAAGTAGTTATACTATTAAATGCATTGTTTCCAATCGATTTAATATTGTCGTTTACTACAATGTGAGAAATCTTTTGTTCTTTCAAAATATCAGCAGCGATATTTCCGCCAACATAGTAAAATGTAACGGTTACATTTTGTGTATGGTATCCGCCTTCAACACTGTTATAAAATGCGTTAGGCCCAATTGTTTCAATTGTATCAGGGATAATCAAATTTTTAAGTAAGGAGGCATCCTTAAAAATTTCGTTGCCAAGTGATACAACCTTATCCGAGAATAAAAATTCCCCATCAGCAGCTTTCTTATCACCATATGTAATATCATTTAATTTATAGCAATATGCAAATACACTGTTTCCGATTTTAAGAATGTTTTCATCAAGCACAGCATGAGATATACCTTGTTTTTCAAACAAACTGTCGGTAACAGTACCGGAAAGATATCTGATTTTCGCTGTCAAATTATTGTTATTCTTAAGTGCAGAATCACCCAAACATTCAAGTGAATCGGCAACTGAAATTTCCGAAAGCTCCGTGCAATCAAAGAATGCCGCTTCGCCGATTGTCTTTGTAGCATCGGGAATTATTATCTTGGTAAGTTTAGCACACCCTCTAAACGCACCACCTTTAATAGTTTCAACAGTGTTCGGCAATATGATTGCAGAAAAAGCACACTCTCTGAAAGCATCAAATCCGATAGATGTTACATTAGAATTAATCGTTACGGTTGCAAGTGAAGTACATTTATTAAATGTACAATCATTGATAGCTGTTACACCTGTCGGAATAGTTACTGTTGGCAGCGAAGAACAATTATCAAACGCATAACTGCCAAGTGTTTTTAAGCTAGACGGCAGATTTGCAGTTTTAAGTAAAGAACAATTTTGAAATACGCCCTTACTTATAATCTCCAAACTTGTAGGCAAAGTTACAGTTTCCAAAGAAGTGCAATTTTGATATGCAAATTCATCAATAATAACTACACCTTTTTTATGTGTAACTTTTGTCATAAATTTATTATTAGCAAAAGCATATTTACCAATATATTTAGTTGATGATGGTATCGTAACTTTAGATAATCCGCAATTATAAAACGCATAATTGCCAATAGATTTTACACTGTAACCGATTACAACAGTTTCAAGCTTTTCACAATTATAAAACGTGCATTCTCCGATAGATTCGGTAGTTGTGCCGATTGTGGCATTTACCATAGAAGTGCAATTGTAAAATGCGTAAGCACCAACATACTTTGCGGTATCCGGCACAACGGCCTCTGCAAGTGAAGTACAGTTATAGAAACAACCTTTACCGATAGATTCGACGCCTTCTGATATGGTTACATTTTTAAGGCCTGTACAATTATTAAAAGCATAATCTCCAACAGAACTTACAGTTGTTGGAATTGTGGCATTGATAAGTCCTGTGCAACCGTCAAAGGCATATTTACCGATTGTTTTAATATTTTTCGGTATGGTTATGCTCTTTAATGTGCTGCATTTAGCAAAGCCATAGTCACCGATAGATGATACTGTATATCCGTCAATCTCTTCAGGCACGGTTAATTCCGTAGATGTGGTTTCGCATCCGATAATTTCTGCAGTATCATCTGATTTAATAATGTAATAAAAAGTATCGTTGCCTTTTGTATATGAATCATTTAAGACAGTTTTATTACTGCTGTTATAATCGTAACCTGCTGAAGGCTGATATACTTTCAAATTGCAAGATGGAAATGCATTTGTACCGATTTTTGTTACGGATCTTGGTATTGTAACGGTAGAAAGACCCGTTCCTCTAAATGCATTATCACCGATGCTTAATAATTCATTAGGTAAAATCACTTCGGATATTTTGCTGTTATTCTTGAACACGCCACCACCAATGTGCTTTGCTGTGTCGGGAATAGTAACCGAACTTTTTGTTCCGTTATATTTGATAAGAACATTGTCACCAACTGTTTCAAATTCATCAGTCAAATTATTGTACCATGGGTTACTTTGAAAAGCATAATCCCCAATAGAGGTAATACCGTCATTCAAGGTTATCTTGGTAATATTTTTGCAGTTATTAAATGCAGCAGTTTCAATCTTATTGGCATCGGTAATATTTACTGTTGTCAATTTTGTTGGAACATAATAACTGTATGTTTGCAAATTATACGGACCATACGTGCCATTATAATGTTTATAACTGGAATTATAATAATCATAGCAAGTATACCATGGTTTGCTATTTGTATATACATAACAGTTTTGGAAAGTCGTTGAACGTGATGATTGATATCGTTTTTGATAATTAGAACTATACGAAGTGCTGCATATTTCTTTTCCTGTATCAGAAGAATATACACCGTAACTATAATTAGATCCAGTATTGTCGTAACTATTCTTTTCTGCAGCATTATAGGTCGTATATCCGAACACATATCCGAATGTTGCTTTATAGTCGGTTGCCGTTCTGCTTTCTCCCACAAATGGTAATGTGATTTCTGTTACATTATTGCATCCGTAAAAAGCGAATGTTGCAATAGTCTCAACCGTATCGGGAACTGTTATCGAGGTCAGTCCGGTACAGTTTTGGAAAGTATATTTTTCTATCGCTTTTACGCCTGATCCAATACTAAATTTTTTAACCGATGAGCAACCCGAAAAAGCGTAAGCTCCCATTTTCGTTACGCTATCAGGAATCGCAATTTCAGCAATTTTTGAGCAGCTCGAAAAAGCATAAGCTCCAATCGTTGTTACAGAATCGGGAAGATACAATGCTGTTGCCGAAGAGCAAGCTTCAAATGCGTGTGACCCGATTTCTTTTACATTGTTTGAAATTGAGATTGCAGGCAAACTGTTCAATCCGTAAAATGCATAACTGCCTATTGATTCCGCATATTTACTGATCTTCAAGCGAGAAATTTTTGAACAGCCGTAAAAAGCATAATCGCTAATTTTAGTAACAGTGTCCGGAATATACATTTCGGTAAGTGCGTTATCGCCGTAATATGCATATGAACCAATTTTCGCAACCGTTTCCGGAATTGCGTAACTTTTAATGCAGTACATTGCTGGAACGCATAATCGCCGATAGAAGTAACGCCGTCGTTTAAGGTTATCTTAGTAATATTCTTACAGTTATTAAATGCGGCAGTTTCAATCTTATCTGCATCGGTGATATTTACTGTTGTCAATTTTGTTGGAACATAATAACTGTACGTTTGCAAGTTATATGTTTCATCGTGAGTACTTCCATAGTGCAAATAACTGTTGGTATAATAATCATAGCAAGAATACCATGGATTTTCATTTGTTTTCACATAGTAATTTGCAAAAGCATCTGATTGAGTATAACGATAACGAATGCTTCTGTTCGGATTTTGATAATTAGTATTTGAATAGCTATCGCCTGTAGCAGTATAAACGTCATATGAATAATTGCTTGACGAATTCGTTTTGGAAAATTTACTAGCAGCACTATAACTCGCATATCCAAATACATATCCAAAAGTTGCTTTATAGCCGGTTGCCGTTCTGCTTGCACCTACAAACGGCAAAGTAATATCCATTAAATTATTGCAACCGTAAAATGCAGAGCTGCCGATACCCGTTATTGAACTTCTAACTAATATAGAAGTAATGGTATCTTTATACTGATACCAAGGCGCATTGCCTTTTGAATAACTTGGTATACTGCCTTTACCTGTAATTTCAAGCAGTCCGTTATCATACAGAAACCAATTCACATCGTCACTAAGGCTGCCTTTATCTGTTATGGAATAAGATGATGTGTCAATATTATCTGCCACAAATGCGTTATACGCATTTCTTGCTGATTTTAATGCACCGTAATTAGAAACATTTGATTTTTGCATATCACTTAAAGCATTATACGCATTTTCAGCAACAATGATTTTAGCTAAACTTTTGTCTGTATAATGCACTTTACCGATAGCGTCAATTTTCTTTTCAACTGCTTTTACTTCGGCATCAGACTTGACATCCGATTGCTTTGTGCTCAGATGCGTACTGTCAATAGAACCTGCAAATGCAGGAACGGCGTAACTAAAAGTCATCAAAATCGACAAAACAACGCACAGAACTTTTTTCATTTGCTTTTTCATAATATTTCCTCCTTAATTTAAGATAAAATCTGAGATATACCACTATATTTCAATCCAAAATATCTACAATCATTTTCAACAAGACTTGCAAAATCATCTAAGGCATATGGACTAACTTTAACATTTTCAATATCGTTGATATCAAAACTCAAATAACGTTCAAACAGTCCAAATTCTGCTTTAATCCCATAAAAGTGACGTTGCAAGCATTCAGATAATGTATCTCCATATGATGAGGTATGAAATGAATAGTCGTTTGGCATAAACATTAGTCGATGTTCATCCTCATACGAAAACACATCTTTTTTCATTAAAATCAGTTCAGGTACCACTCGATTTTTCATGAAAATATCCAGAAGTGTATCAATAGATACTTTTGAACAGTATGAAACATCTCTGTGTATTATTTTTCCTTCATCAAATGCTTGTTCATATTTATCTAAGTTTTGTTTATTAACACATATTCTTACTGTTTCTTGACTGTTCCGTTCATTCCACATTACCAAATCATCTTCTTTATACGTCCAACATTGACAGCGAAATTTGATTAGAAGTGATGATAAGATTTGGAAATCACTTTTCACATCACGCACAGAATAGCCTGTATGCTTTCCATGATATACAGAACACAATTCATTTAATTTTGTCTCGTTTTCAAAGCATTTTAAAAATAGTGCTTCTAATTTGTCTGGCCATAGGCCAGGATACCGTAATGTCAACCTGTTAAATCGAATTATGTCTAAAAACTCTGTATACCTCATATAACGATAAACGTAATCATTATTAACATGCATTTTATTCAATCACCCCATAAGCAACATAATCCACATTATGTTGTATATAGAGCAATAAAAAAGCCTGCCACATAATTGACAGACTAAAAAAGAACATAGAAAATCAAGCCTTTTCAAATTTGCCGAAAAAGATAAGCAGAAAGGGCTTTGTTGTCATGTTCAATTTTCGACAAATTTCAGTTTTTCATACTTTTCGCAAGCAAAGTGCTTTACAAACTATGCTTGTCGTGATATAATTTCTATATGTAAAATTAGGTTTATTGTATCAGTTATGGAATTCATACAACATAATGTGGATTATGTTATTTGCCGCCGATTTCGGCGGATTTTTTATTTTTATGCTAAATTATCAAGTGCATATTTTCCATTCGTTTGCGGTGTTCCGTGCCTGTTGAAACGATATAAATTCGAGTTGTGTTGATACTGCTGTGACCGAGAATATCCGCAAGTTTTGCAATATCTTTTTCGATGCCATAAAATGTGCGTGCAAACAGGTGGCGTAAATTATGTGGAAACACCTTTTGTGGATTAACATTTGCATCTTTGCACAAGGCTTTCATCTCTCGCCAGATATTTGTGCGGTTTATGGATTTGCCGCTTTTCGTTACAAAAATCATACCGCTTTTTATCCCTTGCTCTGCTGCATAGCGGAGCAATTTTTGTTTTAGTTCTTTCACGATAAAAACCGAGCGTGTTTTCGCCTTGCAGTTTACAATTGCCTCGCCACACTTTGCCGCCTCAACCGTGATGTATTGCAACTCGCTGACACGAATACCTGTTGCACAAATCGTTTGAATAATTAAATTCAATCGTTCATTTTTCTTTTGCTTTGCAGCTTGACACAAGCGTTTGTATTCCGCCCTTGTCAGTTCTTTTTCTTCTGAACAAAACACTTGCTGTTGAAGTTTTAGCGATTTAACTCTCAAATCAAACCAATTCAAAAACGCAAACAAGCTGTTGATACTTGCAAGCATTGAGTTCACACTGCGTACAGCATAGTTTTCCTGCAAATGATTTTTGTAGGCAATCACGGTTTCTTTTGTAATGACCTCGTTTTGTGCATAAACCGAAAACGCTTTCACATCACGAATATATTTTTCAATCGTTGCCGTGCTTTTCTCTTGCAACTCTAAATTCTTTCTAAAATCATCAATAATATCTGTCGTTAAAATTCGTCCTTCCATTGTATTTACCTCCGGGTAAGTGTTAATCATATTGTACCCGAAAAGTATGAAAACAAAATTGTCGCCCTAAAAGGTTGTGGTATGTTACCTTGAACAGAGCGACATTGCAAGTACGATTTTCTATATTTACCTTTGCGATTTTGATGGATAAACAATATAAAAGAACATTTATTTTTGTATTAATCTTAAAAACTGTATTTTGAAATACCAAATCTATAAAATAAAAAACAAGTTTGCTGAAGAGTATAAAGCAAACTTGTTTTTTTATTAAATACATTACTTCTAATAATTCTATAAATTAATAGCGATATTCATTATAATACTGTAATTAAAAATCAGTATTATTTTTTCGAAAAGGTTTATTTAAACACATATTGCATAACGATTGATATTTAACCAATTTCTCAAATCCACTTTTTTCTGTGACAAAATCACAATTTAATAAGCATTCAGACACTTTATGTTTAAGCGTACCATTAAAATATGGACCAGTAGTAATTGTCATTTTATTAATCACATAATTCGGAAGTTTTATTGCAATTTTATCAATGTTATTATGTTCATGTTTGCACTTTAAAAGTAATCGTATTTCATGTTCATACGACCACGCCTTATTTTTTATATAACCTGTCATTATCGGCTTTTTATCTATGTCATTAAATTTAGGATTATTAGAAATGTTAAGTGAACCTTTATTTGTCATTGATATTTTTTCACCTTTATTATCAATATAAATCATATCATTAACAGATAAGTCAAAATCATCATAGAGAGGCTGATATTCCTGTCCAATAATTTTATAAATTACATTGATATCATTAATCCACCTATTTAATTCAGCATTAGGTATGGAAATTCTTACACCATCTTCCCATGGGAGACAATACAACCCCCACATAGCCATATTTTCTCCACCGAAAGTAAAGCAAGAAATATATGTTTTATTCCATTCAGAACATTTACCTTTCATAGTAGCTTCATGCTGATCGTTAATTTTTAAAGAGTTTCCTCTTGTCAAATGCATATATCCACTTTTAACCATACCAACTAAACCTTCAATATTAGTATAATGATGATAGATTTTATGACTTGCCCCTACATTTTTAGAAAATTCTATAACTTCATCAATTCCTTGACAGTCACTAATCATTTTATTCATAAAAAGTTCCTCTTTTAACACAAATTAAATGAATCATAATCAATACTGAATTCAGTTTAATTATATCATAAATATGATATCTTTCAATACAAATCACACTAAATTTTTTAACGAAAAAGTCTTTTAAAAATCAGTGCATCATTGAAGTTGAACACCACTCAATCAACAGTACAAAACTCTAATATTTATACTATACATAATTGATGCTATTTTTACTTTTGCATTTTTGATGGATAAACAATATAAAAGTCCGGAATTAAAAAAATTATGATTTTTGAAATGAAAATCTGCGGCTTTTGAGTGGATTTTGAGGCAGATTTCAAGCCGTCGATTTTAAAGCAGGATAAAAGGGTATGATTTTCGGGCATTGAAATGCCCGAAAACGCCGTCCGGCAAGGCCTGTCGGCTTTTCAAATCGTAATACTTTTGCGTATGATTCCAAATTCGTATGCAGTAAAGGCTGTTTTTCGCAGAAAATCAAGGTTCTTGCGTATTCACGTGAGCGTTTCGGTATGATAAACCTATTTATGAAAAATTAGGCAACGCTGCGAGCAAAAATTGACGAGTTCGCTCAAAAACAGAGTAACTCGTCGGACTGAAACTAAAAACGGCTTACAGGGGATTTATGCAAGCCTGTGAGCAAAAAATCGTGCAAAATATAGTACTTGACTTCTAAAACACATTAGCGTATTGTGTGCTTGAAAAGGAGGCAGATAATATGAAAACAAGCACAAAGCAAAAGGCAAAATAAATTAAAGGAGGCAGATATAAAATAAATAAGAGTGTTGCCTTATGGCAGCAAAAAGCGAATGGAACATTCCGAATTACGAATTAGAAAAACTTGCTCATTATTTTCTCGAACTAATTACCGAGCAAGACGAGAACAAAAACAATGACAAAAATCAGGATAACAAGACATAA
>ERZ773147.3816-NODE-3816-length-11077-cov-8.210307_pt1 | contig 11077 bp, 9 predicted proteins | sample MGYA00580851_ERZ773147 | MGnify/ENA primary metagenome ERZ773147 (study PRJEB29015, sample SAMEA2737818) | human gut metagenome | biome: human gut; feature: human-associated habitat; material: faeces | place: China | collected 2012 ... | reverse complement strand
GGGGAAAAATTCGCCCGCAGGCCCAGCCGCCGGCGGCGGCTGCGGCGGCTTCGCCGCCGGTTCCGTCCGGAGGACGGAACGCCCTGCGGGCGCCGTGCCTTTCGGGTCTCTGCCTCAGCCCTCGGCTGCCTTGTTCAGCGCCTCCATCAGGGCGGGGACATCAATGCCATGGGCCAGCGCGCCCTGCTCAATGTTCTCAAAGTGGGCGGCGGCGCAGCCGATGCACCCCATGCCGAAGCGCTGCAGGACCTCTACAGTAGCAGGATATTTCTGTACGATCTCCATGATGCCCATATCTTTTGTAATCAGCATAATTTATTATCTCCTTGCAGTTAAATTGGGGGAGGCAAACTCCCCTCCCTTAGTATAGTTATTTTTCCCCTATTTGTAAACAGAATCCGAACTTTTTTGCAAAGTCCCCCGTTCTGCCCGCCCGTTCATTGACAAGCGCCGCCGCCATGGTGTAAAATGATGCGGAACAAAGCCCCCGCCGGGGCCAATTTACAAGAAAAGGCACGAGGAACATTATGAAAACGACAACACGCCTGCTGGCCCTGCTGCTGGCACTCTGCATGGTATTTGCCTTTGCCGCCTGCGGCAAAGACCCCAGCGACCCCACCGATCCGACCGATCCCAGCAATCCCACTACCCCCACCGATCCTGATAACCCCAATCCCGATGAGCCCTCCAAGGAGGAGATCCTCAAGGAGCTGCAAAAGACCATGCTGGAAAATACGCTGGCCATGCAGCAGAAGAACAAGGATACCATCGGCTGGCTGTATATTGATGGCACCACCGTCAATGATGTGGTGGTCAAGGTCAATTATAACGATGATAACAAGTACTACCTGCGCCGCAATGCCAATGGTGAGAACGATAACGACGGCTGCTACTATGCCGATTTCCGCTGCACCAGCGGCAATCGCTCCACCATCTCGAAGAATACCGTCATCTACGGCCACAATCTGGGCCGGGCCGAAAATGCCCTGCTGACCGATTATCAGAACCACGCAAACGGCCCCAAGTTCGCTCAGCTGCTGAAGTATCAGGACGAGGATTTTGCCAAGACCCATCCTTATATCTACTACTCCACCATCGAAGAGGACATGGTCTGGCAGGTATTTGCGGTATTCTACACCGATATCAAGTTCGACTACATCAACCCCAACCCCGCCGATGCCACCTTCAATAGCCTCATCAAAAAGGCCCAGGATCTTTCCTTCTACGATTATGATGTGGAAGTGACCAGCAACGATAAGATCCTCACCCTCTCCACCTGCACCTACCGTCTGGCGGATGATACCAAGCTGCACTATCCCAATGACTACCGCTATGTTGTCATGGCCAAGCTGCTGCCCGCCGATGCCGTGCTGGAGGATACCGTTTCCCTCACCGTCACCAAGAACGCCCCGGTAAAACCCGCCGGCGAATAATGCCCCATCCAATAAGGCCCCCTTTCCCACTGGGAAAGGGGGCCTTTCGCGTTCCCCTAAAGCCTCCCCAGTGTAAGGAGTGTGACACTGCACCATCCAAAAGCCTCCCCTTACACAGGGGAGGTGTCAGCCGTACGGCTGACGGAGGGGTTGTTGGCGCAAACTATGTCATCAAACGCCCCGGCGGCGAACTGCACGGGTCTTGCACTCTGCAAAATCAGTGCGCCGCCGCCAGGCGCCCACAAATTAGCCTCCGTCGGGTAGGCGCTCAGTTTATACCTTTGCAAAAAAGGCCCCGCCTCGCCGCCGGGCCGCCGCAAAAAAGAAAGCCCCCGCCATACGGCAGGGGCTTCGCTTGTCTTTTGTGGTTTGGGAATTACAGCTTGCCCAGCTTGGTGCGGCAGCTGCGGCAGACATACTTGTCGTCATAGGTAGCCAGCTCTTCCTTGGAGCCGCAGAAAATGCAGCAGGGCAGGTACTTCTTAAGAATGACCTGATCACCGTCTACATAAATTTCAACATCACTGTGGATGTCGATGCCGAGGGTGCGGCGAAGCTCTACAGGGAGAACGATACGGCCGAGGTTGTCAACTTTTCTTACGATGCCGGTGGATTTCATGGTACAGGTTCCTCCTTAATAAAGTTAGGTGGTTTGCTGGCGGTTTACAATATCTTCTAATATTCTCGCTTTTTCTCTACCTTGCTACTAAGTGTACTATTATTTTCCATGAAATTCAAGAGGTAATTAGCACAATTTCGCAAATCTTGTGGATAATTTTTGCCCCTAATTTGCCGCTTTTTTGGTTATTGTTGCTAAAATTGATAAAATGCGCACAAATTCCATTATTTTACATAATTCGATAAAAAGCATCAAAAAAGGAAAACATTAGCGCAATACGCTCCCGTAAGGAGAAAAAGATGTTGATAAATCATCTCTACTCCCTAAAAAATGAAGAAAGGAGCTCCGCCCATGCTGAACGGTATCCTTACCGCCCTGCTTATTTTTTCGGTCGTCACCGCGGCCTTCACCGGCCGGATGGAAGCGCTCTCCGCCGCGGCGCTTTCCGGTTGCAGCGAAGCAGTAACTCTGGTCATTACCCTCACCGGCATGCTGTGCCTGTGGAGCGGCCTGATGGAGATTGCCCGCCGCTGCCGCCTTACGGAAGCGCTGGCCAGGCTGCTGCATCCCCTCACCCGGTGGCTGTTCCCCACAGTGCCGCAGGGCAGCCCCGCCATGCAGGCCATCTGCATGAATCTTTCCGCCAATTTGCTGGGCCTGGGCAATGCCGCCACTCCCTTGGGCCTTGCCGCTATGCGGGAGCTGCAAAAGTTGAACCCCCATAAGGACAGCGCCAGCAATGCCATGGTCACCTTTGTAGCGATGAATACCGCCTCCCTCCAGCTCATCCCCACCACCTGCGCCGCGCTGCGGCAGCAGGCCGGCTCCGCCGCCCCCATGGAGATCCTGCCGGCGGTATGGCTCACCGGGCTTTCGTCACTGGCCGTGGTCCTGCTGCTGGACCGCCTGCTGCGCGGGAAGTCCCACCAGCCGGAATAAAGGCAGGCCCGTGCAGGGGGTGGGCGCCCGCAGGGCAAACCGCCCTTCCGGGCGGTTTCGGCGGCCTTCGGCCACCGGCTCCGGCCCAGCCGGAGCGCTCTGCGGGCGCCCTTCACCCCATCCGCGAATTTCATCAAAAGGGAGGGCATTCCATGTCATTCAGCGCCTGGTTCATCCCGCTGCTCATCACCGGCCTGTTCAGCTGGGGCCTCTGCTCCGGCGTGGATGTGTTCGATTGCTTTTTGCAGGGAGCCAAAGAGGGGCTCAAAACCGCCGCCTCCATCACCCCGGCCTTGGTCTGCCTGCTTACGGTGGTCACCATGTTCTGCCACAGCGGCGCCCTGGATGTCCTCACCGGCTTCCTTCGCCCCGTGACTCAGCTTATCGGCTTCCCGGCGGAGGTACTGCCATTGGCCCTGCTGCGGCCGGTCTCCGGCAGCGGCGGTACCGCCCTGCTGCACCAGCTGCTGGGGGAATACGGCCCGGATAGCTTCATCGGGCGGGTAGGCAGTGTGCTGGCCGCCGCCTCAGAGACCACCTTCTACGCTATCGCGGTCTACTACGGCGCGGTGGGGATCCGCCGTACCCGCCACACCATGGCCGCTGCCCTCACCGGGGATCTGACCGCGGCGCTGGTCAGTGCCCTTGCGGTCCGCTTGCTGCTGGGGGTGTGACCTGCCTCATCAGAGGGAAACGGTATCCAGATAATGCAGGAAGAAGCTGCCGTCCGGCCGTGTCATTACGGAGAAACGGGTCCGGAAGTCCCCAATTTTATAGGGATTTTCATAATATACATTGCCGTGCAGTTCGTAACTGACGCTTACCTCGGATTTTTCCCGATTAATTTGAACCTCCGTGTTCCTGCACACCGGAGTATTCCCCCATCCAAAGCCGGACCAAAACACATACTCCCCGGTTTCGGGAACATAGGTATCTTCACCAAACTCATAATCCGGAATATCAAACACCTCCTCGGCCATCTGCTGTATCTTTTCTTTTGGAAAGTGGTAACACCCCTCATCATCCATGGTGACAAAATCATGGTACAGGTATTTCTCCTCCTCCATGAACATTACCGTACTTAAAATAAAAAGATGGATCTGCCGGTCCTCCAACGGATAGGCGGAGCTCCCCAGGATATCTCCAGAGTAAAAGGCAAAGTTGGTCAGCTGCGCGGTCAGAACCTCCGAGGAGGCCTGCAGTTCCTCCTGCATTGCGTCCCAGTCCAATGCGGACTTTCCCTGCGGGGCGTTGCCGACGCAGGCGCAAAGGCTAAAGCAAAGTGCCAAAGCGATTGCGAGTGATAGCATCTTTTTCATGGCGTTTTCTCCTGTATGTTTTTGCCGCTGCGGCAGGTTTTCTATCATTTTACCATGGGCGCCGCAGGTGGGCAACGGAAAATTTTAGGGCGGTGACGCCTGTTCCTTGCCAGCGTCCGCCCTCCTCACAATTTTTTAACAAAATCGCCACATTCGGCGCTATGCAAAAGACCCCGCCGGTGCTATAATGTAAGTTAGAATACTATGACCTGTAAGGAGGAAATAGCAATGATGGACAAGATCCTGGTAGCCGATGACGACCTGAATATCTGCGAGCTGCTGCGCCTGTACATGGAAAAGGAGGGCTTCGAGGTGGTAATGGCCCACGATGGCGAAGAAGCCGTGGCCAAGTTCGAGAGCGAAAAGCCCTCTCTTATCCTCCTGGATATCATGATGCCCAAGCTGGATGGCTGGCAGGTTTGCCGGCAGATCCGCCAAAAGAGCGATTGCCCCATCATCATGCTCACCGCCAAGGGCGAAACCTTCGATAAGGTGCTGGGCCTGGAGCTGGGCGCCGATGACTATGTTGTCAAGCCCTTCGATACCAAGGAGATTGTGGCCCGCATCAAGGCCGTGCTGCGCCGCAGCAGCCCCGCCGGCACCGCCGAAGGTGAGGTCAAGGAGGTCAGCTACGATAAGCTCACCGTCAATATGACCCGCTACGAGCTCAAAGTGGATGGCAAGGTCGTGGATGCCCCGCCCAAGGAGCTGGAGCTCCTGTTCCACCTGGCCAGCCACCCCAACCGCGTATTCACCCGCGATCAGCTGCTGGATGAGGTCTGGGGCTTCGAGTACTACGGCGACAGCCGCACCGTCGATGTCCACATCAAGCGCCTGCGCGAAAAGCTGGAAGGCGTCAGCGATCAGTGGAGCCTCAAGACCGTTTGGGGCGTCGGCTATAAGTTCGAGGTCAAGGAATAAGAATGAACAAATCGCAGAAAACCCTGATGGGCAAATACTACTCGGTATGCTGCGCCATCATTCTGCTCAGCATGGTGCTGGTCGGCTCTATCTTCATGGTGCTGGCCAATGACTATCTGCGGGAAGAAAAAATCAGCCTGCTGGAGAAAAATGTGACCCAGGCCGCCCGCCTCACCATGGAAAATTACGCCGCCCACGAGTACCGCTATGTCAGCAGCGATACCCTGCAGCCGGTGTATGCCGTGCTGGGCTCCGCCATCGAGGCCGACATCTACCTTTCCGATAACAAGGGCAATATCCTCATCATGGCGCACACCACCGAAGGCACGGTGCCGCAGTCGGTGCCGCAGGCTGTCCTGGATAGCCTCTCCAAAACCGGCAGCTATCAGGGCTCCGTGGTCATGGCCGGCACCGGGGAAGACCCCCAGTACGCCGTGGCCACCCCCGTGGTGGATGAAAACGGCCTTCTGGTGGGTGCCGTTATGGCCACCGCCCGGGCTGCCAACCGTGCCCTGGCCGGCGATATGCTCCAGATGTTCCTCATCGCGGCCATCGTGGTGCTGGTGGTCAGCTTTATCGTCATTTATTTTGTCACCACCAGCCTGGTAAACCCCCTGCGGCAGATGGCTGCCGCTACCCGTGCCTTCGCTAAGGGCGATTTCTCGGTCCGGGTGCCGGTGGAGGGCGATGATGAGATCGGGCGGCTGGCCTCCGCCTTCAATAACATGGCCACCGAGCTGGCCCTCACCGAATCGGTGCGCCGCAGCTTTACCGCCAATGTCAGCCACGAATTAAAAACCCCCATGACCACCATCGGCGGCTTTGTCGATGGTATCCTGGATGGCACCATCCCGCCGGAGCGGCAGAACCACTATCTGCGCATTGTCTCCAGTGAGGTCCAGCGCCTTTCCCGCCTGGTGCGCAATATGCTCACCCTCAGCCAGATCGAGGCCGGCGAGCGCACCATCCAGCCCACCGAGGTGGAGATCACCTCCCTTGTCACCAATACCCTGCTGGGCTTCGAGCAGCGGCTGGAGGAAAAGCACATCGAGGTGGAGGGGCTGGATACCGACCGCTACTGGGTGCTGGCCGATGCCGACCTCATCCAGCAGGTGGTGTATAATCTCATCGATAACGCCGTCAAATTTGTCAATGAGGGCGGCACCCTTTCCTTCGACTTTTATACCGAGGGCGAGAATATCATGGTAGCGGTGCGCAATACCGGCTCCGGCGTCCTGCCGGAGGAGATCCCACGGCTCTTCGACCGGTTCTATAAGACCGACCGCAGCCGCAGCCTGGATAAAAACGGCGTAGGCCTGGGGCTTTCCATCTGCCGCACCATTATGAATGTCCACGAGGGCGAGATTTTCGTCCGCAGCCAGCCCGGGGAATACACCGAGTTTGTATTCGGCCTCAAGGCCGACCCCGCCCACTACAAAAAAGGCGTCAACCGCAAAGCCCCTATGGTAGATGCCAGCTTTACCACATTGCCGGCGGCCCCCGCTGCCGGTCGGGAGGAGAAACAGCATGAGAAACCGCAGCAATGACAGCAACTACCACTGGGATTACCAGGATTACCGGGGCAACTACGGCCAAGGCCCCGCCCGCGCCCGGAAAAGCAGCGGCCTGAAGTACTTCCTCATCGCCATGGGGGTGGTCATCCTGCTGGTGGGGGCGCTGTGCGTCGGGGCCTCCGTCTGGGGCAGCAAGCCTGCCCCGCAGCCGGATCAGGATTCGTCCATCGGCAATGAGCTGGAGCACCTGCCGGAGATCGACCAGCAGAACAAGCCGGAGGATAATGTGCCGGATACCACCGAAGACGGCCTTTTGACTCCCGCCGGCATCTATAAAAAGTGCGCCCCCTCGGTGGTGGGCATCATCACCTACGGCAGCAGCGCCACCGCGCAGGGCAGCGGCATCATCCTTTCGGAAAACGGCTACATCATCACCAATGCCCATGTGGTCAGCGGCGGCGAAAAGTTCGAGGTCGTGCTGCAAAATGGCGATAGCTATGATGCCACCGTCATTGGGGCGGATAACCAGAGCGACCTGGCTCTGCTTAAAATGCAGAACCCGCCCGAGGGGCTGGTCGCGGCTACCTTCGGCAACAGCGATGAGCTGGAGGTCGGCGAAATGGTGGTCGCCATCGGCAATCCCGGCGGTCTGGCGCTGGCCTCCACCCAAACCGTCGGCTACATTTCGGCGGTGCAGCGCACCATCACCACCGAGCTGGGCTACACCATGGTCTGTATCCAGGCGGATGCCGCCATCAATCCCGGCAACAGCGGCGGCCCCCTCATCAATACCTACGGCCAGGTGGTGGGCATCACCTCCAGCAAGCTGGTGGAGGAAGGCTACGAGGGCATCGGCTTCTCCATCCCCATCAATACCGCCCTGCCCATTCTGGACGATTTAATGCAGCACGGCCGGGTGACCGGTCGGGCACAGCTGGGCATCACCGTGGTGGAAGTAGGCAGCAATGAAGCCAATTATTACGGCATCCCGGCGGGTCTGCGCATCATGTCCATCAATGAGGACAGCGATGTAGGCCGTCAGGGCGCCGAGGTCGGTGATATCATCACCTCCATTGATGGCTGGGCCATCACCAGCCGTGCCGATTGCAGCGATATCCTGGCACAGCACAAGCCCGGCGATACCGTGGAAATAAGCCTGTACCGGGCCAGCCGTACCGGCCGCGGCCAGACCTTCACCATCACCGTCACCCTGCTGGGGTCCTAAGCATCCCCCAAAGGCCGCCCACGGGCGGCTTTTCTGCCCCTTGTGCCATATTGCCCATAAAGCCGTGTCATTTCCGGGCAAACCTGCCAATGGCATTTCGGCCGGGAGTGATGTATAATTAAAAAGAGGAGGAAAGCAACCCGCATCGACACAGTAAGGAGGTGCCGAACAATGAAAAAGAGGATATCAGCCGTACTGCTGGCCCTGGCCATGTTGTTCACCACCGCCCATGCCATGCCAATTTATGTGGATGGCAGCGCCCTGGGCTGGCAAGAACCGCTGACCCTGGAGGTGGAAATCGGCGACAGCATCGATAATGTCAAGAAGAAGATCCAGAACACGGGTGTTTCGGTAGATGGGAAATGCCTGTATTTTGGCAGCAGATTTTTGGAGAACGGCTGCACTCTGGCAGATTATAATATCCAGAAGGAAAGCACCCTGCGGCTGACCGCCTTTCGGGAGGCAGCCACTTCAAATGATCTTTCGGATGCGCTGAATTCCGATGCCGCGGTCATTCGCTTGACTGGGGATATTGAGATCACCGCCTTTATGGCGGTGAGTAGACCGGTGACCATCGATCTGAACGGCCACTTACTGAAAACAACCAGCGGGGTCAGCAACTTGATCCATGTCACCCAAAATGGAGAGCTGACGCTGATCGACAGCAATCCCAATGCCGTTCACAAGTTCGATAAGAGCAACGCCCTGTGGAAGCTGGCAGATGGAACCACCGCCGAAGAAAATATCATAGAGGTAAAGGGCGGCGCCATCACCGGCGGCAGCAGCACAGGAGAAGCAGGAAATACCTGCGGTGGCGGTATCTATGTGAGGAAAGGCGGCACGCTCCTCATGCGGGGCGGCAATATCGTGGGTTGTACGGCGCGCGAGGGCGGCGGTATTTATGTGGAAGATGGCGGCCGGTTCGAGATGTCCGCCGGGACCATTACCGGCTGCGTGGCACAGACCGCGAATAATGACGATACCCGCGGCGGCGGTCTCTGCAATTTCGGCACGACAGTCCTCTCCGGTGCGGCTGCCATCCGGGATTGCCGCGCGATCCAAAGCAATGTAGACCATGGATACGCCGGCGGCGGCCTTTACAGCGTCCGCAATCTGACCATCCGGGATAATGTAACGGTAAGCGGCTGCACGGCGCATGTGGAAAGCGGCGCCATGTCCATCGGCGGCGGCGATGCGAACAATAGTCCCACCGAGATCATCGGCGGAACATTCGATGGCTCCGTGACGAATGGCGGGACCATCAGCGGCGGTGCCTTTACCGGCCCGGTGTGGAATAATGGCATCATCTCCGGCGGCCAGTTTACCGGCTCGGTGGTGAACCGCGGTACCATCACAAACGGTACCTTTGGTGGCGAAGTGACCAACGAGAGCGGCCATTCTTTCGGCGTCATCTCTGGCGGCACCTTCAATGGGAAGGTAACAAATAAAAACGATATCAGCGATTCACCAGAAGAAACACCGGCTAAAATTTCCGGCGGCACCTTTAACGGGGAGGTCATGGGGGCTTGTACGGTCACTTTCCTGTCCGATGGCGAAAGCGCCGCCCCATCCCAGATTCGTGCCAACACCCCTGCCACCCGACCTGCCGACCCCACTAAAGAGGGCTATACCTTCATCGGCTGGTACAACGGCGAAAGCGAATGGAACTTTGAGACACCTGTGACCGCCGATTTGACCCTGACGGCAAAGTGGCAGGTCAACCAATACACCATCACCTTTAAGCCGGAAAACGGCGGGCAGGATATCGTCATTAAGCAGGACTACGGCACGGCCATCACCCCTCCGGCTGCTCCCACCAGAACAGGCTATACCTTTGCCGGCTGGGATAAGACCATTCCCTCCACCATGCCGGCCGGGGATATGGCCATCACCGCCCGGTGGACGGTAAACCAATACACCATCACCCTCAAGCCGGAAAACGGCGGGGAAGATATCGTTATCACGCAGGACTACGGCACGGCCATTACCGCCCCGGCCAACCCTACCAAAACAGGCTATACCTTTGCCGGCTGGGATAAGACCATTCCCTCCACCATGCCGGCTGAGGATATGACCATCACCGCCCGGTGGACCGAAAACCGGGTCATTGTCATCATCCGGCCGGATGACAGCAAGGATGAGCCGGACCCCGGTACCATCCATCAGTGGGGCCCCTGGCGCTCCAATGGGGATGGGACCCATACCCGCCGCTGCACGGCCAGCGGCTGCTTCGACCAGCAAAACGGGAAGTGCTACGGCGGCACCCCCAATTGCACCCAGCGGGCAAGCTGCATCCTGTGCGGCGCCAAATACGGCAAGGCCGACCCCACCCGCCACGCCTCCCTGGAAAAGCTGGAGGCGATAGCCGCCACAGCGGCGGCCAATGGCCGGGTGGAATGCTGGCACTGCACCGCCTGTGATAAGTACTTTGCGGATGCGAACGGCAAAACGGAGCTCACCGCGGAGAATACAGTAACCGAAAAGGTGCCACCGAGCATCATCCAGGGCAACGACGCCCGGTGGAAAAAGGGCGAAAGCAGCACCCTCACCTTCCGCTCCGATGCGGCGTTTGAGGACCTTATCGAGGTGCTGGTAGATGGCGCGGTGCTGCCCTCCGAAAGCTACGAGAGGCGGAATGGGGAAGGCAACATCATCGTAGAGCTGCGGGAAAGCTACCTGGAGCAGTTGGCCGAAGGGGAGCATGCTTTGGCCATTCGCTCGGCAAGGGGAGATGCCACCACCCACTTTACCGTGGAGGCAGCACCCGATGAAACCCATCCGGTGAGCTGGTGGGTTTACGCGGCGGCTCTGGGGGCTTTTGCCATCGGCACCTGTGTCGCGGTGATCTCCTTCCGGCGCAAAAAAGCCGGATAAGTGACAGCAAATAGCAGAGATTCCGGATCTCCTTCGTACCAAGTGTACGGGGGAGATTTTTATTCAATTTTCAAGGTGCAGGTGGGAGGCAGGTTCCCGCTTAAGGCAGACCCCCAAATTGCCCGATGAGGTCTGCTGAGAAATTATAGACCGGCGCCCCTGTTTGACCGGTGGGGCCAAAAGGCTCTCGATTTGTTTGGTCGGGGAGAGAAGCCGACAGGAAAGATCTTTTT
>ERZ773147.3814-NODE-3814-length-11080-cov-3.492063_pt1 | contig 11080 bp, 12 predicted proteins | sample MGYA00580851_ERZ773147 | MGnify/ENA primary metagenome ERZ773147 (study PRJEB29015, sample SAMEA2737818) | human gut metagenome | biome: human gut; feature: human-associated habitat; material: faeces | place: China | collected 2012 ... | reverse complement strand
TAATATTATCTAAAATATGCCGGAGTCATTGACCGTAAAAAGTTCTAATTTGAGGTTTTAGAATTGTGTTATTTTAGATAGTAATGAAACAAATAAATCAACTACATTTTGCCAAGCTTCGTTTTAGAATTGTGTTATTTTAGATAGTAATGAAACAAAATTTATAAGCTTACAATGTGGATCCTTGTTTTAGAATTGTGTTATTTTAGATAGTAATGAAACAAAGAAAAAATTTTCTTGGGCTATTTATATGTTTTAGAATTGTGTTATTTTAGATAGTAATGAAACAATTAGATGAAAAAGAAATCATCGACGTAAGTTTTAGAATTGTGTTATTTTAGATAGTAATGAAACTGCATTTTCAAATACTAATTTTGCACCATTGTTTTAGAATTGTGTTATTTTAGATAGTAATGAAACAAACACATTTATGTAACACAAAATTACACAGTTTTAGAATTGTGTTATTTTAGATAGTAATGAAACGTTAGTAGAAGAAGCGGAAGAAAGTGGCTAGTTTTAGAATTGTGTTATTTTAGATAGTAATGAAACTTAATGGATTCGAACCACTACAAACAGTTTTGGAGACTGTTGTGCTACCATTACACTAAATTTGTATATAAAAAACATCTGTATTAATGAAATGTTTAAATTTAACTTTACAATTTACTCACAATTATCTTTTCGTACTAAATTTAGCAAATCAGTTATATTTTATAAATTCATAAAATATTTGCATAAAGTATTGATTATTAGCCTAATTTATAGTATAATTAAGTTAATAATATTATTATTGAAGGTATGCGACCCCCTTTTTGGGTTGCACCACCTTCTTTTTATTTTCTTTTTAATATTCTAAATACTTCATTATTTTCAATTAGAATTATAGTATTTATCCAATTTCTATGTTTTGAATAAAATATTTTTTGCGTTTGTTTTATTGTTTTCATTCTACTCAATCCTGATTTATGTATATCTAGTTTTAGAATTGTGTTGTTTTAGATAGTAATGAAATAATAGCTATTACCTATTATGATAAGGATGACAAGAGAATTAAGCAAATAGATTTAAAAAAAGTACACAAAGGAATAAAGTTTCATACTCAATATGAATATGAGTACAATGAAAATGATAGCCAAAAAGGTGCAAGTAAATTAATAACAGAAAAAATAGAATGCCTGATAAAATAAGTAAAATATAGTAAATAATAGAAGCAAAAAGTAGTCGTATAAGTGAGATTACACATTGATAGATGAAAGTTTAGCTCGAATCGGAACACCTTTTATTATAGACCCTGTAAAAGGTGTCTTTTTTATGTGAAAACAACATGACAATTATATGAAATAATTAAAGCAATTATGTAATAAAATACCAAAACAAATATAAAGTAGACTTCAAGAAATTTTTGATACATTTAATTTTATATTAGAAAATATATATGACATAGCAGATAATAAGAACAAAAATGTACTTGAGAGAAATTGGGGATCAAATTTTCAAAATCACCCCAATTTTAACGAAATTACACACTAAACGAAAATCCAGCAAAGCACTAATATCACTAGCATACAATACAATTCAACACATCTAGCAAAATATGTTATGTAACCCTCATAACCCGAAGTCCTAAATTCCCCCTCATAATTCCCCAATCACTTTGAACCTTCCTTCCATAACTAACTGTCTTATTACCACTCCCAAAATCCAAAATCTAAAAACAAAATATATTTCAAATCCAAAACACTAGTTTTTAACTTATTCCAACAAACAGTTTATTTTTAATAAATAAAATGTTATACTGTAAAAAATTAAATAAAATTATAGAAAGGACACCCTATGATTAACATAAAATTCGAAAAAGAAAATAACAAATCAGTAGCCTATGACAACGAAACCAAAATTGGCGAATGTGCATTTATAGAAGATGGTAAGGTTTGGAATATAGTACATACAGAAGTAAATAGCAAGTACCAAGGACAGGGGATTGCACGAAAATTAGTAGAAAACGTAATTGAAAATGCACATAAAAACAATAAACAATTAAAAGCAGATTGCTCGTATGCTAGAAGGATATTAGAAAAACAATAAACGAGAAAGGAGGAAATCAAATGAAAACGATAGATGAAATTGTTGCAGAAAAACTAATGGGATTAGTACATGAAATATTAGCAAGAATGATAATACCAGATTTCAAATATGGCAAAGTAGGCGAAATGAGCAAAGATGAAATTGCACGACTAAAAGCTTATGGAATTGAAGGAATAATCATAGATGTTGATAACACTCTAAGAAAAAATATGAAAGAAATTCCTCCTTGTAACAAACAATGGATAGATAGCCTAAGAGGAGAGTTAAAAGTAACGATATTAAGCAATGGTATAGACGGAAAAATTGAACAATATTTTGCAGATCAAGACATAGACTATATACAATTTGGTTTGAAACCATTAAAAAGAAACTTTCTAAAAGCATGTGAGAAAATGGGAGTAAGCCCAGAGCATGTGTTAATGGTTGGAGACAATCTATTTGACGACATTTATGGTGGAAAAAGAAATAATATGAAAACAGCATTAATTACAGATGTTGAGCATGATGAAAGATGATAATTTTAATTTGAAAGAAAATGGAGCCTGTAAATACTATAAAATGATTTATTTAAGTGAAATGTCAAAAAATTATATTTGCAGAAGTTGAATTTCCATCAGAGGAAATGGCAGAAAAATTTGTAAAACCAGAATGGTTTGGCGCAGAATTATCAGGAAAAATTACAAATAATAAAATGGCTCATTGCTCAAGAAATGAGATAGATAAAATTTTAAATAATTACTAAAGAGAAGGAGAAAAATCATTGAATACGAATGATTATAGACAGTCAGCAATTAAATTATTAAATATGCTTAGACAAACAAATTATGTACCCAATAATGTTGTTTCGCCTTTTACACAAGTGGATGAGGATATTATTGATGCGATTGTAAGTGAATGCAAATCAACAGTTATTAGTCCGCAGGTGCATAGATACGAGAGCGATATTACTAAAAGTGCAGTAAAAGAAATTGTTAAAGAATTGATTAAAAATGGTGACCATATTTCGAAAGATGTAATGAATAAATTCATTGTGCATGATAATTTGTATATGGGAGTTGATAGAGATGTTCATTTATACAAAGGGATTGACTCGGAAAGAGGGACATATGAGTCGATAATGGAGAACCCTGTTATTGACTTAAGAAATTATCAAAGTAGAGACATGAATGCAGAGTTAGACAAATTATATGAAGATTATGCTCGTGAAATGGTGCTTGAAGATTGCGACAAAAGTAAGAAAGACAGGAGATTTCCACCTCAAAGTTCATTTGTAGTTTTTAAAGAGAAATTTTTTCATAAAAAATTTAAGATGCAAGATTTTGAGAAAAGATACAAAGGTATTCTTGCTAAATATACTGGAATAACCAATAAGGCTACATTAGATAGTAGTGCTAAATTTATGACTAGATATATGTATTCAGATATATATAGAAATAAAATTGTAGAATCAATTACTAATGGAACTTCCATTTCTGTTGTTGGGAACAATGAAAAATCTTTTGAACAATTATGTAATCAAATAAAAATAAATGCAAAAGGGATGTATGCAAATGCTCCAAGTATGCAGATGGTTGCAAGAGATGTTACTCAAATTTTTCATGATGTAAATGCTGAATTAACAGCGTATGCAACAGATTTGCGAGGCTTAACTCCTGAGCAAATTGAGACTGAATTAAAAGAGATAAATAAAATTTCCTTAAGCCCTCAAAAAGCAGTATATATGAATCAGGTAACTGGATATAGAAATGTTGATGTAGGTTTTTCTGCCAATGATGATGGAGCAAAATTATTGCGTACTAATGGGCTAGAGCAAGCAATGAATAATTTAACTCAAGAAATAGCTGATTTAGTGAATAGTGATAGCAATGGAAATAAATTAAGTGATCTGGAATATCTAAGGAAAGCATCTGATTTGACATACAGGTTTATCAGAATACATCCTTTTCCTGACTCAAATGGAAGGACTAGCAGAGCTCTTTTGAATATGATGACACTTAATCGAGGAATATTAGTTCCATTTAGCAAAGAGAGCAAGGTGGAATATACTCAGGCAATGAATAGGTCACATGAGAAAGTTGGATTTAGAAGTGACGAGTATTTGGATGTGATTGTAAATGAGCCGGAAAAGGCAGCTCAAATGGAGAGCAAAGGAGCAAATGATATTTTTAGATATATTATAAAATCTGCAAAATATGAAAAAAAGATGCCTAGCAACACAAATTTCGCACGTACTCAAGCGCCGAGAGATGTTGCTGATGCAGAAAAGTAACTTTTAAATGATGCAAATTTTGCATTCACTCAAATACCAAGAAATGTTGCTGATGCCGAAAAGAACACAAGTTCTGCAAATACTCAACATAGGCCCAGTAGATAACCTTGACTTATTAACAGTTAATGCGTATAATGTGGATAATTAATTGACAAAGGAGCCTTTATGAAAATAGGAATAGACTTAGATGGAGTTGTATTTGACTCGGAAAAATTATACAGAGTGTATACAGAATTATATGATATGATTGAGCTTGGAAAAAATAGCAAGAAGGATAATAGAGAGCTTAAATTTCAAGATAGATTTGACTGGACTGATGAAGAAAAAGACAATTTTTTAGATGAGTACCAACCAGAAATAATTAGTCAAGCAAACTATATGCCCGGTGCTAAAATGATTCTCAAGAAATTGAAAGAAGAAGGAAACGATTTATATATCATAACGGCAAGGGGAATCCATAATGAGCAGATTATAGAAATTACAAAAAATATTTTTAAAGAAACTGGAATGGATATATTTACGAAGTGTTATTGGTCAATTTTAGATAAGGCTAAAGTTTGCAAAGATGAAAATATAGATATAATGATTGATGATTCAAAGTATAACTGCGAAAGCATTGCAAATGCTGGGACAAAGACTATTTACATGAAAGATGCACCATCGTATGATATAACAGATAACCCAAATGTTGTAACACTTTATAATTGGGGAGAAGTATATAGATATTTACACGAAATAAATTAACAGAAGACCGTACATTTAGCAATGAGAGAAGAGCTTTTGGCCCAATAAAAAAGTCATTATATTTAGTAATCCAAAAAGGATTAAACGCCTCTACATTTTAATGAATCCTCCTTATTAAACTTTTTTGTCTAACAACGGAGGTTCGATTCATAGTAATGCAGAGGTGTTTATTTACATATTAATATTAATTTCAGAATCTTTAGAACGTTTTCTGTAAAGAGTAATTTTTCTTCCCATAGCTTGTACTAGTACACTGTTAGTGTGCATAGCTAGCTTTTCACCAGTTTCTTTTGCAAAATCAGGTGCAGTTTCAAGCACAGTTAATTTTATTAATTCACGTGCTTCTAAAGCATCATTTACTTGTTTAATAAGATTGTCTGTAATTCCACTTTTTCCAACTTGAAATACAGGTTCTATAGAATTAGCAAGACTTCTTAAATAGGCTCTATCTTTACTTGTCATAGTATCCTCCTTTATATATTAGTTATTATACTACATATTCGGCAATTTGCATAGAGTAATAAAAATTTTTTTGACAAAATAGGCTATTTATACACGTTTTTTAGATAAATAATAGTTCAGCACATTGACTTTATAGGCGAATAAATATATACTTATTTTGTATAAATAAAAGAAAATACTTATATAATATAAATACAATAAAGGAGGCAGTTCATGAAAGATTTAATCGAGATCAGATGGCATGGAAGAGGAGGTCAAGGTGCTAAAACAGCGTCACTTCTACTTGCAGATGCAGCTTTCAATACAGGAAAATACATTCAAGGATTTCCTGAATATGGACCAGAGAGAATGGGAGCTCCAATAACTGCGTATAATAGAATCAGTACGAGTCCTATTCGAGTACATAGTAACATTTATGAACCAGATTATGTGGTTGTAGTTGATGATACACTTCTTAAAGCCGTTGATGTTGCATCAGGATTAAAAGAAGATGGAGCTATTGTAATAAATACAACTAAAGGAATTGACGAGATTGCACCATTGCTTAAAGGATACAAAGGAAGCGTGTATACAATAGACGCAAGAAAAGTTTCAGAAGAGGCACTAGGAAAATATTTTCCTAATACTCCAATGTTAGCAGCAATTGTGAAGGTTGCTGGAATAATGCCAGAAGCTGATTTTATAAAAGATATGCAAGATTCCTTTAAACATAAATTTGCTAAAAAGCCAGAAGTTATTGATGGAAATATGAAGGCATTAAAGCTTGCTCTTGAGCAAGTTAAGAAGATTCAATAGAAAGGAATTGAAGATTATGAATATTGATAAAAATACACCTTGGGAAGATATGACTCCAGGTGGAACAATATATGATGCAGGAAATGCAAGAGAATTTAAAACAGGTGATTGGAGAAGTATGAGGCCTGAATATATTCCAGAAAAGTGCAACCAATGTGGATTATGCTATCCAGTTTGCCCTGAAGATGCTATTCCTGTTGGAGAAGATTTGAATAGAAAAGATTTTAATTTTGACTATTGCAAAGGATGTGGAGTTTGTGCTAAAGTATGTCCTTTTGGAGCAATTATCATGAAAGAGGAGGAAAACTAATATGAGTATTAGAGAGCGTTTAAGTGGTAATGAAGCTACAGCGTATGCTATGAAGCAAATAAATCCAGATGTTGTTGCTGCATTTCCTATAACACCTTCAACGGAAATTCCGCAGTATTTTTCTACATATGTAGACAATGGACAAGTTGATACAGAGTTTGTAGCTGTTGAAAGTGAGCATAGTGCAATGAGTGCGTGCATTGGTGCAGAAGCGGCAGGAGCAAGAGCAATGACAGCAACTTCTGCAAATGGACTAGAGTATATGTGGGAGATGGTTCAGATTGCATCAAGCTCAAGATTGCCAATCGTTATGGCACTTGTTGATAGAGCAATTTCCGGTCCACTTAACATACACAGTGATCATTCAGATGCTATGGCAGTAAGGGACAGCGGATGGATAATGTTATTTTCAGAAACAAATCAAGAAGCGTATGATAACATGATTATGGCTCATAGAATTGCAGAAAACGAGAATGTAATGTTACCTCTTATGGTATGTCAAGATGGATTTATTACATCACATGCTATTGAAAATATCGAACTTATAGAAGATGAGAAAGTAAAAGAATTTGTTGGAACATACAATCCTAAACATTATTTGTTAAATAAAAAAGAACCAATCGCGGTTGGACCAATGGATTTACAACCATATCTTACAGAGCATAAAAAGCAACAAGCAGTTGCTATGGAAAATGCAAAAGAGGTTATAAGAGCTGTTGCAAAAGATTTTGAGAAAATGACAGGAAGAAAATATGATTTCTTTGAAGGATATAAATTAGAAGATGCAGAATATGTAATTGTATGTATGAATTCAACAGCTGGAACAGTAAAGAATGTTATTGATTCATTGAGAAAGCAAGGAATAAAAGCAGGACTTTTAAAGATAAGAATGTTTAGACCATTCCCAGGAGAAGAAATCGCAGAAGCTTTATCAAAAGCAAAAGCAGTAGCTGTTTTAGATAAAGTACCATTTTTGAATGCAACAGGAGGACCTTTATTTGAAGATGTAGTATCTGGAATGTTTGTAAAAGGAATCTGTGTTAATACGATAAATTACACTTATGGTGTTGGTGGTAGAGATGTGACTGAAAAAGAGATAAATCGAGTGTATAAAGAGTTACAAGATTTAAAAGATATGAGTAATCCATATAGATACCTTGGACTAAAAGAGAAAAATGCCTAAAAAGCAAGAAAGGAAAAATTTATGTATAATCTAAAAGAAATTGTTGCTAAAAAGCCATCAAGGTTTACAGCAGGACATAGAATGTGTGCAGGATGCGGAGCACCAGTAGTAGCAAGAATGATATTGCGTGCAGTACATGAAGATGATCATGTAGTTGTATCAAATGCAACAGGATGTATGGAAGTTTCAACATGTATATATCCATATACAGCATGGACTGATTCATATATTCATACAGCATTTGAATCAGCATCTGCAACAGAATCTGGCGTTGAAGCAGCATATAAATCATTAAAAAAACAAGGTAAATTACCTAAAGATGAAACAACTAAATTTATATGTTTTGGTGGAGATGGTGGAACTTATGATATAGGAATCCAGAGCTTGTCAGGAGCAATGGAAAGAGGTCATGATATGACTTATGTTTGCTATGATAATGGTGCATATATGAATACTGGAATACAAAGATCATCAGCAACACCTAAATTCGCTGATACAACAACATCACCAGTTGGAAAAGTTATAGCAGGTAAAATGCAATCAAGAAAAGATCTTACAGAGATAATGGTTGCACATCATTTGCCTTATGTTGCTCAAACAGCAGCATATATGAATTTTAAAGATTTATATACCAGGAGCAAAATTCCTAAATGTTCTTTCACCATGCCCAAGAGGATGGGGATATGCAACAGAAGATTTAATGCTAATGAACAAATTAGCAATAGAAACATGCTACTGGCCTTTGTATGAGGTAGATCACGGTGTTTACCATATTACTTATAAGCCAGCCAAAAAGCTTCCTATTGAAGAATTTTTAAAACCACAAAAACGTTTTAAACATATGTTTAAACCAGGAAATGAATGGATGATAGAAGAATTTCAAAAAGAAGTTGATAAAAGGTGGAATGAATTATTAGCAAAAGAAGAAATGACTAATAAATAATGAAAAGGACTCTTTAATGGATTAAATTAAGGAGTCTTTTTTTCGTCAAGTGGAAAATTAAAATGATTTTTCTTTGCATGAAAAAAGAAAATATGCCTTGTCAAAACTAGACTTTTGTTATATAATAGATAACTGTTGAAAAGAGAAAAAACTTTTGTGTTTGAATTTCGGGATGGAGGAAAAGTCTGTGGTTATTAAAGATGTGATTTTAGATGAACTAAAGAGTGCAGCATCGCAGGAGGACAGAGAACAGGCAGAAGAAATAGTAAGAAATAGAAGTGTGACAATCACTAAAGTTACATATCATGATGAAAGTAATTTTTCAATTCATGGAGTTGTTAAAGGTCATCATGGAGATTATGATACATACATATCAGCAAAAGACGGAGAGATAGATGATTTGCGTTGTACGTGTCCAGACTATGAATCTACTTATGGAACATGTAGACATATTTTAGCGACAACAATTGAATTTAATAATAACTCAAATTATGCGAAATTATTTGCTGGAAGCAATGAAGAAAATACACAAACTATAACAAAAAGCAAAAAAATAAATAATGAGAAATATAGAATTTATAGACAAATGATAAGTACTTTTTATGAAGAAGAACAATCACATGCAGAAAAAGGTACTATTCAAGCTGAAAAAATCAAACTAGAGCCAGTTATGATATATAATCAAAATTCAAAAGATGTCAAAGTTGAGTTTAAGATTGGCAATAAACAAATGTATAAAATAAAGAATTTGCCTGAATTTTATGACAGAATGCAAAGTAAAGCAAAATTTAGATATGGACTTAAATTAGATTTTGTACATACACAAGATGCTTTTGAAGACTCGAGCATTCCAGCTTTGAATTTCTTAATGAAATATGCTGAAATTATAAAATATACTAATGAAAGTGCAGATAAATATTATGTTAGTGTGCTAAATAATTCTCATATAGTATTAACAAGCACTGGAATGGATGATTTTTTTGAGGCAATGAATGGGCAAGAAATTGCCATGGAAACTGAATATGATAGTGAAAAAATAAAATTTATAGATTCAGAGCCAGAAATAAAATTTAATATAATTGACAAGAGCAAGAGCGAATATGCAGTTACAACAGATGAAGACATATTTGCATATTCTGTGATAAAAGGAAAAGAGTACATATATTTTTTACGAGATAATAAACTATATAGATGTTCATACAAATTTGAAAATACAGTTTTAAAATTATTAAATATATTTAGAATAAATTTTATTAAAGAGATAGTTTTTAGAAAAGACGAATTTGCGGATTTTTATTCACTAATTATGCCCAAACTAGGAAGTGATATAGAATTAAATGGTGTAGATCAAGAAGAGCTAAAAAAATATATGCCAAAAGAGCTTAAAGTAAAAGTGTACCTTGACTACAATCCAAGTAATTATATAACAGCTGATGTAAAATTTGCGTATGATGATATTGAATTTAGTCCTTTTGAAAAAATAGATAGTAATATTCCAAGAAACGCAATAGCAGAATCACAAACACTAGATGAATTTAAAAATTCGGGATTTATGCTAGGTGCAGACAATAAATTGGTACTTGTAAATGATGATAAAATTTATGAATTTTTGAAAGAAGGAATTGAATATTACATTTCTCATTTTGAAGTATTAGCAACAGAGGCATTTAGAAGTAAACAAATAAAAGTTCCTAAAATAAATTCAATAGGTGTAAAAATAGAAAATAATTTATTAAATGTAAATCTTTCAGGTATTGATTTAGAGCCATCTGAAATTGAAGAGATAATGAAAAGATATACATTAAAAAAGAAGTTTCATAGATTAAAAAATGGAGATTTTATTGATTTAAGTGAAAATGAAACTTTAGACATGTTATCAAAACTTTCAGAAGGAACGGGAACAAGCTACAAGGAACTAATTAGTGGAGATCTTAAACTTCCAGTATATCGTAGCTTATATTTGGACAAAATTTTAAAGCAAAATGATGCAGTAATAAAGCAGAGTGAATCATATAAGCAGCTTATTGATGATGTGTATAGTAGACAAATTTCAGAAAATTATAAGCTTCCAGAAGGATTGCATGCACAATTACGTGAATATCAGCAAGTTGGATTTGATTGGTTAAAAACACTTGATGAATACAAATTAGGTGGAATCTTAGCTGATGATATGGGTCTTGGAAAAACTTTGCAGACGATTACACTGCTAGTAGCTGATCAGGGAAAGGGAAGCTCAATTATTGTCTGTCCGGCATCGCTTATTTATAACTGGCAGCATGAGCTGGA
>ERZ773147.3810-NODE-3810-length-11085-cov-5.484769_pt1 | contig 11085 bp, 7 predicted proteins | sample MGYA00580851_ERZ773147 | MGnify/ENA primary metagenome ERZ773147 (study PRJEB29015, sample SAMEA2737818) | human gut metagenome | biome: human gut; feature: human-associated habitat; material: faeces | place: China | collected 2012 ... | reverse complement strand
ATTACTGGCTCACTGAGTTTCATTTTGACGGTCTGCGCATGGATGCGGTCTCGCGCCTCATCTACTGGCAGGGCGACCCGCAGCGCGGCGTCAACGGCGACACGCTCGACTTTCTCAAGAACATGAACCACGGCCTCAAGGCACGCCACCCCTCCGCCCTGCTGATTGCGGAGGACTCGACCGCCTACCCCGGCGTCACCCGTCCGGTGGACGAGGGCGGCCTCGGCTTCGACTACAAATGGGACCTCGGCTGGATGCACGACACGCTCGAATACTGCCAGACACAGCCGGATATGCGGCCGCGTGACCGCGGCAAGCTGCTCTGGTCGATGCACTATTTCGCGAACGAGCGCTACCTGCTCCCCCTCTCGCACGACGAAGTCGTACACGGCAAGGCCTCCATCGTGCAGAAAATGTGGGGCGCGGACGAAAAGGACAAGTACGCGCAGGCTCGGACGATGTACCTCTATATGTTCGCCCACCCCGGCAAAAAGCTCAACTTCATGGGCAACGAGCTGGGGCACTTCCGCGAGTGGGACGAAAAACGGGAGCTGGACTGGGACCTGCTCAAGTATCCCTTCCATGACGCTTTCCAGAAGTATTTCGCCCGCCTGAGCCTGGTATACGCCACCGAGCCCGCCCTGTTTGACGGCGAATACAACCCCGACTGCTTTGAGTGGGTGGCCAGCGAGAGCTGCACCGAGGGCGTCTACGCCTGGCTGCGCAAGGGCCGGGGCCAGAACCTGCTGTGCATCATGAACACCCAGGACCACGCCCACAAAAAGTTCCCGCTGTACCTCAAGTTCCCCTGCTCTGCAGAGCTGGTGCTGGACACGGAGGCTGCCGAGTGGGGCGGTGCCCACAAGGGCCGCCGCAAGCTGCACTTCCACACCACCGACGGCGGCGTGTACGGCCGGGATTATACCCTCACCGTGGACCTGCCCGCCATGGGCAGCTTCCTGCTGCGCCTGACCCCGGAGGCCCCCAACCCGGACGCCGCCCGCATCAGCGCCAACAAGGCCATGGCCCAGAAGCGCCGTACCGCCCGCGCCAAGAATTCCAGCAAGTAATATTTGTGTCAAAATGTCCCGTGTGCTTTGAAAGCAGCGGGGCATTTTTGGTTTTGCCTCCGCTATGGCTGGACAGTGCCCCCTGTGGTTTGCTATACTGTAAGCTGTGAATTTATGCTGTGTGCATCGCGCATTTTTATAAGGAGGATTTTTTCTCATGTCAGCAACTCTTTCCAAGCTGCGCACCTCGTGGGTAGGCAGGGCCCTGCTGGCCTATGCCGTGTCCGCACTGGCGCTGGTGGTGCTGGGCCTTGCCGCCCCCGGCAGTGCCGTATTTTTCCCGCTGGTGAGCCTGTGGTGCAACCTGGCCCTGTTCGGGCTGGTGCTGGTGGTGCTGCGGCTGGCGGACGTGAAGTTCGACCTGTTCCACTGGGCTGTGATCATCGGCTTCTGGGCCGCGGCGCTGCTCTACTTCTACTGGGCCGAGACCCGCCGCAGCTTCGTGTACATCTGGGACTACGTCAACTACATCAACAAGCAGTACAACGCCGAGGCCGCCTTTCTCCAGAGCCCCGGGGCCGGGTTCCGGTATATCTTCGACTCTTTTACCGAGGACTATACTGCCTTCAACACCCTGTTCATCGAGTTCCCGTTCTGCCTGACCGACCGCACCGGCGACAGCTTTGCGATCTGTCAGGTGTTCAGCATCGTGCCCATGCTGCTGCTTTTGCTGGCCGGTCTGGTGGTCAAGTGGGCCAGATGCTGCAGGTGAAAAACCGCTTCTGGTATTTTCTCATCGGTCTGTCCTGGACCTTTACCTACCCGTGGCTGCGCATGAGCGCCGTGCTGAGCCAGCCGGACTGGTTCGGCCTGATCTTCGCCTTCAGCATCCTGCTGCTCACGCTGGATTTCCGGTTTGAAAAGCTGGACCTGCCCCGGTTCGGGCTGCTGTTCCTGGCCACGGCGGCCATCATCCTGTCCCGCCGGTGGTATCTGTACTTCGTGGTGGGCTACTATTTTGCCTACACCGTGCTGGTGCTGGTGAGCAGCGCCCGCATTGCCAAAGCGGGCCGGAAGCAGGAGGCCCTGCTGCAGGTGCGCAACCTGATCCTGTTCGGCCTGATGTCCATGGTGGCCATGGTCATCCTGCTGTGGCCCCTGGTGAGCCACATTCTGGGCTACGACTACGCCGACCACTATTCCTACTACAACGGCGGCGGCATGGTCACTGAAACCTACCTGCAATGCGCCCGCATGGGCCTGATGAACCTGGTGCTTATGGGCATGGGCCTGTGGTTCTGCCTGAAAGTGCACAAAATGCCCGCCCTGCCCTGCCTGGCCGGGCTGGAGATCCTGCTGAGCATGGTGCTGTTCACCCGGGTACAGACCACCGGTTCCCAACATATGCTGCTGTTTTTACCCGGCTGGTTCCTCCTGTTCCTGATCGGCGCCGCAGCCCTGGCAGAGGGCATGAACCGCCGCCGGAACCTAAAGATCGGCTTCTGGCTGTTCACCATCGCCTTTGCCACCTCGGTGCGCTGCTCCCCCCTGACCACCGTGGCTCTGCCGGATTTTCTCATCGGCCGTACTGTTCTCTCGGCTTCTCCGCAGGAGAGCGCCCGCGATTTTGCCGCCATTGATGACCTGGTCTATGACCGCAAGGATCTGCCGCAGATCAAGGCCATTGCCAACTGGATCGACACCCACTGCGCCGAGGGCGAGATCAGCTACATGATCCCCCACGATATGCTGTACTGCCCGGATCACTTCAAGAACTGCCAGCTGCCCGCAACCCCCATCAACGATAAGCTGGCCTTCGGCTTCTCGGTGCCGGGCACCCACAACTTCCCCATGCAGTTCTTCGAGGCCAAATATGTCCTCACCGCCGACCCCTTCCCCCAGACCTTTGTGGGCAACGGCGAGATGTCCCACAAGCTGAACGAGCGGTTCCTTGCGGTGCGGGACGAGTACTTTGCGCTGGAGGCCACCTTTGATATGGGCAACGGCACCACCTTTACCATCTGGCGGCGCACCGTGGCCCCCACCCGCGCCGAGGTGGAGTATTACCTGAGCGCCTTTAAGGAAGAAGATGCCCAGTACCCGGAGATGTTCTCCCAGATCGCAGAAAGCTGGCTGGCCGCCCGCGGGCTGTAACGCCGCTTTTATAAAAAGGAGTGTTCGACTATGGAACAAACTGCAAACACCATGCCCGCTGCCGCTTTGGGGCAGTACAAGGGGCTTGCCTTCACCCGCCGGGTGCGCCCGGTATCGGATAAGGCCGTAGAGGCGGATATCGGCAATCTGGCGCGGGTCCACGCGCCCTTTGTGCCCACTGACGCGCCCGCCGCCCGCGGGATGCGGGTCACGCTGGATTTCGAGGGCTTTCTGGAGGGTGCTTCCATCCCGGACAGCCGGATGGAAGCCGTGACCGTGGTGCTGGGCACCGGGCAGCTGATGCCCGCCGCAGAAGAAGCGGTGTACGGCCACTGCGCGGGCGAGACTTTCCGGTTCGATTTCACCTACCCCGCCGATTTCCGGGTGCCGGAGCTTTCCGGCAAGACGGCGCAGTTTGAGATCTGCCTGCACACGGTGGAGCGCAAGCAGGTGCCCCCGGTGGACGATGCCCTTGCAAAATCGCTGGGCTTTGCAGACCTTGATGCCCTGCGGGAGAGCCTGCGGGAGAAAAAACGCCTTTCCCACGAAGCCAACGCCGACCGCATTGCCGGGGCGGCGCTGCTGGATATGGCAGGCGCGAACCTGACCGTGGAGCTGCCCGCAGAGCTGCTGGCGCAGAACGCCGAATACCAGATGACCCAGCTGCGCCAGCGGCTGCGCAAGAGCCAGATGACCATGGAGCTCTACTGCAAGAGCGCCGGGCTGACCCCGGAGCAGGTGCGGGAGGGCTACCGCAGGGAAGCCGAGCGCCAGCTGCGGGCAATGCTGGCGGTGCGCGCCATCGCCGAAGCCGAAAAGATCACCGTGACCCAGCAGGAGGTGGACGCCGAGATCGCCCGCCTTTCCAAGCTGCACGACACCCCGGAAGAAGAGATCCGCAAGGTGCTCAGCCGGGACGCCATCGCCGCCGCCGTGACCAACCAGAAGGTGCAGCGTTTCCTGCTCGACCACGCCGCCCTTACCTCTGTTGTGGAAAAGGAGTAAGACCATGGGCTTTTTTACCAGAACTGCAATGGATGCCCTGATGAAGACCAGCCATCCTGAGATCAACCGCCGCCAGTGCTGGAACCTGCACCCCCACCGCAAGCCCTGCACCACCTGCAAGGACATCTGCCCCTATGGCGAGGAGATCTTTACCCGCCCGAACCTCGTCAAGGACTGGGACCCCTGCACCGACTGCGGACTGTGCGTTTCCGCCTGCCGCAGCGGCTGCATTGCCCCCTCGCCCGAGCAGGTGCAGCGGGATACCGCCGCGGCGGACTCCGACAACGATACCATCTGGATCGGCTGTGAGAAGTCCAGCCGCAAGAACACCGTGGTGCGCAGCTGCATCTGTGCCCTCTCGTGGGAGGCGCTGGCGTATCTGGCACTGAACAAAAAGATCGTGCTGGACCTGACCCCCTGCGGGCAGTGCGAGAACGACCTTTGCGCCGAGCAGCTGCGCAAAGAACTGACCCGCCTTGTGGACTTTTTCGGTCAGCCGATGTTCGAAGCGCGGTTCTCGCTGGCGTATGAGGAAAAGGAGTACCCCTACCATGTGCAGGAGCTGACCCGCCGCGAGATGCTGGAACAGGTGAGCCACGGCTCCAAGAGCGGCACCAAAAAGCTGCTGCAGATGCTGCCCGGCCTGCGCAGCGAGGAGGACAGCGGGGTGGACTTCCGCCTGCTGCTGCACCAGCGCACAAAGCAGCTGAAAGCCGCCATGGAAACGCCCCTGCAGTACGGCTACTATATGCCCAAGTTCACCGACAACTGCTTTGGCTGCGGCCGGTGCGAGAAAGCCTGCCGCGCCAATGCTTTGAAGTTTGAGGAGATGCCCAACGGCCAGACCCGCATGGTGCTTACCCCGTGGAAGTGCAGCGAGTGCGGCGTGTGCATGAACGTGTGCTCCAACAAGGGCTTTGACGGCATGAAGCTGTACCAGCTTACCACCCTTGGCCCCGTGGTGCTGTACAAGTGCACCAAGACCCTGTGCAAGCAGTGCGGCAAGCCCATTGCCCCGGACAGCGCCGAGGGTCTGTGCTCGGTGTGCCGCATCAAGGCGCGCACCCTGAAACGGCAGGAGGAGGCGCGTCAGCGCGCCGAGCAGCTGAAGGCCGAGCGCGCCGCCAAGGCCGCCGAGGAGGCCGCCAAGGCAGCGGAAAACGCTGCGGAGACCGCTGCCGAAGCCACCGCCGAGGCCGCAGCCCAGACCGTGGAGACCGCTGCCGCCCTGCCGGAGACCATCCCCGCCGGGCAGAGCGCTGCCCCTGCCAATGTAACTGCACCTGCTCTCGGAGAGCCGGTCTCCGAATGATGATAAAGAAAGGTCTGATCCTATGATGGAAGATGGCAAGGAGCCGGTCTACGCCTCCAAGGCAAAGCCATGGCTGAAATATTATGAGGAAAAGTACATCCATCAATCCGTGCCGGAGTGCTCGGCCTTTGCGCTGGTCTGCCGCAACAACGAGCGGCATCTGGGCGACACCGCGCTGGAATACTACGGCCGCAAGTTCAGCTACGCCGACCTGATCGTGCAGATAAAAAAGACCGCCGCCGCCCTGCAGGCGCTGGGGGTGAAAAAGGGCGATATCATCACGGTGGTCAGCGTGATGACCCCGGAGGTGGTCTACACCTTCTACGCCGCCGACCTGCTGGGCGCTACCCTGAATCTGGTAGACCCCCGGTACAGCGCCGAGGGCATCCGGGAGTACATCGAGGAGGTGGAGTCCCGCCTGCTCATCTGCCTGAACGTGGTGTACCCCCGCTGCCATCAGGCCGCAAAGCGCACCAGCGTGGAGCGGGTGGTGGTGCTCAGCCCCGCCGACAGTCTGCCGCTGGCCAAAGCCGTGGGCTACAAGCTGACAGAGCCGGATAAAAACCGCTACGCCTCCAACGTGCTGCGCTGGAAGGCTTTTATCGCCGCAGGCAAAGGGCACAGCCCCGCCGCCGTGCCCTACGACCCCCAGCACACCTGCGTGGTGGTGCACACCGGCGGCACCACCGGCTCGCCCAAGGGCGTTATGCTGACCGACTACTGCTTCAACGCCCTTGCACAAGAGTTTGCCGCCCAGAGCCGTCTGTTCCACCGCGGGCAGAAGCTGCTGAACGTCATGCCGCCCTTCATCGCCTACGGTTACAGCTGCGGCATCCATATGCCGCTGGTCATGGGGCTGCATATCATCATCATCCCCAATCTGGACCCGGATAAGCTGGGCGCACTGGTGTGGAAGTACAAGCCTGCGCACATGTTCGGCGTGCCCACCCACTACCAGCAGCTTGCCGCCGACCCGCTGCTGAAAAACAAAGACCTCTCCTTCATCCGCAACTACGCCGCCGGAGGCGATTCCCTCTCGCTGGGCGCGGAACAGACGGTGAACCGGTTCCTCAAAGCCCACGGGGTGGAGTACCCGCTGGCAAAGGGCTACGGCATGACCGAGGTATCCTCGGCTGCCACCATCGCCGCCGGCAACGTGACAAAGCCCGGCAGCGTGGGCATCCCCATGGTCAACACGGTTGTCTCCATCTTCGAGCCGGGCACCGAGACCGAGCTGCCCATCGGTCAGCGCGGCGAGATCTGCATCTGCACCCCCACCGCCATGAAGGGCTACTACAACAAGCCCGAGGAGACCGCCTACCTGCTGCGCCGCCACGCCGACGGCCAGCTGTGGGCGCACACCGGCGATATCGGCTATATGGACGAGGACGGCTTTGTGTATCTGGACGCCCGCATCAAGCGCATCATCATCCGGCACGACGGCTTCAAGGTGTTCCCCTCCATGATCGAAAACGTCATCAGCCGCCACCCCGCCGTGCACCAGTGCTGCGTGGTGGGCTACGCCGATACCGACCACACCCAGGGACGTCTGCCCTTCGTCTTTGTGGTGCTGGAGCCTGCCGCCACCGGCAAAAAGCGCCAGATCCTGCGGGAGCTGCGCCAGCTGTGCCTGGAGGAGCTGCCGGAGTATGTGCAGCCCGCCGCCTCGGCCTATAAGATCATTCCCGAAATGCCCCTGACCCCCGCCGGTAAGGCCGACTACCGTAAGCTGGAAAAAGAGGTGGGGTAACCCCCCTGCCCTTGAGAAAGAAGGAATCATCCATGAAACATCCTCGTTTTACCGCATGGCTGTGCAGCGCCGCTGCGCTGGTGCTGCTGGCTGTGCCTGCCTTTGCCCAGCAGCCCGACGCCCTGCCGCCGGAACAGACCGCCCCCGCCGCGCAGGAGCAGACCGCCGAGGCAGCTGCTCCGGACGCGGAAGCCCCCACTGAGGAAGCTGCCCAGCCCACTGCGGAAGCCCCTGCCGCCGATCCTCAGCGCACCTATGTGGCGCTGGGCGACAGCATCGTTTCCGGCGTGGGTCTGCCGGATGTCAAGTACACCGAAGCCGCCATCGGCATAGACGTGGCCCCAAACTTTGAGGGCTACCCGGAGCAGTGCTATGTTTCGCTGGTGGGCAAAGGCCTTGGGCTGGACCGCCAGCACGCCATCAACCTTGGCCTGCCCGGCCTGACCACCGGCGACCTTGCGGATATGCTGCACACCGGCGCAATGCCCCAGATGAACCAGCAGGCGGGCACCTACTACGTCTACCCCCAGATGCTGGACTACCTCAAGCGCGCGGATGTCATCAGCGTGCAGATCGGCTCCAACGATGCGCTGGTGCCCGCCCTTGTGGCGCTGGGCAACGCCACCAACTGGAAGAGCGAGCAGCTGGTAGCCACCATGGTCAGCGGCGTGCTGCGCGAGCCCAGCTTTGAGAATCTGCAGCGGCTGAACAGCGACCTTTCCCGTCTGCGGCTGACAAGGGAAGAAAAACAGGCCACCACCCAGCTGCTGCTGGGCGGCGGCACGGACGCCATCTGCGAGCAGGCGTATCAGGAAGCAGCCGTCAATATGCCGCAGGTGGTAGCGGAGCTGCGGGCGCTGAACCCGGACGCGCAAATTATACTGGTAGGCTACACCAACCCTGTGCCCCTGCTGCCGGAGTGGACACAGCTGTTCCGGCGGCTGAATGCCCTTAGCAAGAGCCTTGCCGCCCAGAACGAGAATGTGACCTATGTGCCCATCCCCTTTGCCATGACCGCCACCGACGCCCACCCCACCGTGAGCGGGCATAAGTACATCGCCAACCGCATCCTGCGGGCGATCAAAAAATAACCACAACGCACAATGCCGGGCAGCCTGCAAGCTGTCCGGCATTTGCATTTTCACGGGGAGGGGCCCCCCTTCAGGCGCTCCCGCGCCAGCTCCCCCAAGGGGGAGCCAAGCCATAAAGTTCATCACTAAAGTTTTAGGTGCAATGAGAAATCTTCCGGCAGTGCTCTTGGCTCTCCCTTTGAGGAAAGCCTTCCCCCACTCCGGGGGAAGGCTTCAGCGATGGCGGGAAACTTTGCGGCAGCACCAAAAGGCGTCCCCTTGGGGGAGCTGGCTTTGCGCAGCAAAGACTGAGGGGGTATCCCCGGGAGCTGGCAAAGCCGTCAGGCTTTGACGGAGGGAGTCTCCTCCTCTTCCACCATCCGCTCATAGTCGGCGGTAAAAAGGCGCTGGGGCAAAGCGCTGGTCATGGCAAGGGCGGCGTTCCACTGCTCCTCGTCCGTCAGCTCCCCGCTCACCGGCGGGAAGTGCGCCAGAATGGCGTCCAGCTCCTGCTGCACCCGCTTTGCCACCCAGATGCCGCGGTCGGTCAGGTAAATTTTACCGTAGTACTCCTTTACGATCATGCCCTGCTCCATGAGCAGGTTCAGAATGCGCACCACCGAGGGTTTTGTCACCCCCAGCTTTTCCGCAATGCTGCGGGAGCTGATGTCCAGATGGGTGCGGCTTACCTCGTAGATGGCCAGCAGATAGCGCAGATGCGCTGCGGTCAGCTGCATACCGGTCACTCTCCTTTTTACGCGCCGGGGCCTGCCCGGTGTTATCACAAGCTAACTTTATTTCACTTAAAAAAGGAGCGCGAGCCGAGAGTTTCAGCCCGCGCTCCTAAGGTGTATCTGAAAACAAAGAAAATGACGGATATTTCGCAAGCACAAGCGGGATTTAAGGCAAATAGCCGCAGGAATCCTTTGTGGATTTCAAGGCTGTTTAACGCAAAAGCCAGCTGTGCTTGTAGAAATAGACTAAATTTTCGACTTTTCAGATGCACCCTGGTTCAGTGTTTAGTGGCAGCCCTTGCAGTGGCTGCAATCGCCGCCGCAGCTGCAGCCGCCGCCGTGCTTGTGGGTGTGCCATACGACCCAGCCCAGCGCGCCGAACACCAGCGCTGCCACGATGATGGTGGGCAGATTAAAGTTTGTAGCAATAAATTCCGTCATACAGCACACACCCTTTCGTTTCTATCAGATACGGGAAGTATCCAGCTTTACTTCGTTGTTGTCGGCGTACTTGTTGGGGCGCACCATCAGGTAGATGAACGCTGCCAGCACCACAACAGCCACCACGGTGAACAGGCCAAAGTGCACCTCGCCGGTGATAAGGCCGCCCAGCTGATACACCATCAGCGCTGCGCAGTAGGCCAGTACGCACATATAGCCGATGGCAAAGGCCGTCCACTTGCCGTTGTTCATCTCGCGCTTGATGGCACCCATCGCAGCAAAGCAGGGGGCGCACAGCAGGTTGAAGATCATGAAGGCGTAAGCGGACAGGGCGGTGTAGTCCTGTGCAACCGCTGCCCAGATCTCGTCGCCGTTCTCGGAAAGCTCGCCGCCGAAGTGGTACAGCACGCCGAAGGTGCCAACCACATTCTCCTTGGCGATCAGGCCGGTAACGGACGCCACAGTGGCTTTCCAGTTGCCAAAGCCCAGAGGTGCAAAGATCCATGCGACCTTGGTGGCGATGGCAGCCAGAACAGAGTTGTCCTGATCTTCGACCATGCCGAATGCACCGTTCTCGAAGCCAAAGCCCTGCAGGAACCACAGCACGACGGTCGCAAGCAGAATGACGGAACCGGCACGCTTGATGAAGGACCAGCCGCGCTCCCAAGTAGCACGGAACACGTTGCCCCAGGCAGGCACATGGTAAGCGGGCAGCTCCATAACGAAGGGAGCGGGGTCACCGGCAAAGATCTTGGTCTTTTTCAGGATGATGCCGGAGCAGATGATGGCAGCCATGCCGATGAAGTAAGCGGAAACAGCAACCAGCGGAGAGCCGCCGAACATGGCACCTGCGATCAGGCCGATAATAGGCATCTTAGCGCCGCAGGGGATGAAGCAGGTGGTCATGATGGTCATGCGGCGGTCACGCTCGTTCTCGATGGTACGGGAAGCCATGACGCCCGGCACGCCGCAGCCGGTGCCCACCAGCACGGGGATGAAGCTCTTGCCGGACAGGCCGAACTTGCGGAAGATACGGTCCATGATGAAAGCAACACGGGCCATGTAACCAATGTCTTCCAGGATGGAAAGCAGGAAGAACAGAACCAGCATCTGGGGAACGAAGCCCAGAACCGCGCCGACACCGGCGACGATGCCGTCCATGATCAAGCCGTACAGCCAGCCAGCAACGCCAACGCTCTCCAGGAAACCGCCCAGTGCATTGGGAACGATCTCGCCGAACAGAACATCGTTGGTCCAGTCAGTTGCGAAGCTGCCGATGGAGATACCGCCATCTGCAATGGAGGTACCCATGGACAGCGCGTACATGAGGAACATGATCAAGGCAAAGATTGGCAGAGCGAAGATACGGTTGGTAACAACCTGGTCGATCTTATCGGAAACAGTCAGGTGCTCAACGCGAGCTTTCTTTCTGACAGCCTTCTCAACAACAGTGTTGATGTAAGCATAACGCTGGTTGGTGATGATGCTCTCGGCGTCATCGTCCATTTCCTTCTCGCAGTCTGCGATGTGCTGGTCAATGTGGTCAACCAGCGCCTTGTCCAGCTTCAGCTCCTGCTGAACCTTGTCATCACGCTCGAACAGCTTGACG
>ERZ773147.3809-NODE-3809-length-11087-cov-3.500363_pt1 | contig 11087 bp, 9 predicted proteins | sample MGYA00580851_ERZ773147 | MGnify/ENA primary metagenome ERZ773147 (study PRJEB29015, sample SAMEA2737818) | human gut metagenome | biome: human gut; feature: human-associated habitat; material: faeces | place: China | collected 2012 ... | reverse complement strand
TTCTGGTTGTATTTTCTTTGCCGGTTAGCTCTGCCGTGAGATGCAGGGTTTTATGGCGGAAGACCATTGGAGCGGGAACGAGGATCCGGTTAGGTTTTCCGAACGCCCGACCGGTGGTGTCTGAGCGAAGCGAGTTCCGCCGGTCAGTGAAGGAAAGCCTAACCTGACCGTTCCAAACGAACCAATCTGACGGCACAAAACCCGGAATCGGAATAGAATAAACCTACATTTTAGGTATCAGAAACTATATCAAGGCAACCATTTGTACGGTTTTAACGGTTTCCTGACTCAGATATTCCCCATCCGCCGTGTAATAAACGATCAATTTATTGCGATCGCCTTTCAGAATCAGTTTATAGACCGAATTCTCTTCAAAAGAAAACTGTTCAATAGCGTAAGCGACATATTTTGAAATCACAGCCGACTTGACAGCCTGGGGCAATTCTGTCCGTACTTCGTTCTTTTTTTCCACTTTCTGGAGTAAGGATTCTGAAGTAGGGACCAGATCTACGGCAAATGCAGATAATGTAAACGCCCCAACCACAATAGCGATCCATAATGTTCTCTTTATATTTTTCATGCTCCTTGTCTTTTAAAGTTTTTTCTGTTTTATATAGAAGACAAGAAAAATATATGCCACAAAAAACAGCAATGGTCAGAGCGGATACAAAAGCCTAAAAATCAAATCATTATCCCAAACGATATATTTCAAAAAATGGGGAATCGATTCCCCAACAGTGTGGAAAAGTGTGGAACTATTCCATTAATTCTGCTTCTGCCCGCCACACCTGCTCCGGCTTCCATTCCGAACTATGGCGTTCAAATTTCTCCCGAATCTGCTGCAAACACAGATTGCCGATACTTCCTTCATGGGTATGATGTAAAGGCCGGGAAGTATCCCCCCTATATTCTCCGAGCTGCACTTTTTCAGCGACCATCCGGTAAGCTTCGCGAAAAGGAATCCCCGCAGCGACTCTGTCATTTACTTCTTCAACCGTAAAGAGATAACTGTATTTTTTATCCTGAAGAATCAGCGGATTCAATTCGATTTCTTTCAACACCATCTCTGTCATAAACAGACAATCGGTCAGTTCTTTAAATGCCGGCAAATATATCTCCTTACTCAACTGCATATCCCTGAAATACCCGGAAGTCAGGTTCGCACAAAGCATAGCCATCTGTGTAGGCAGAGACTGAATCCGGTTGGTCTTCGCCCGGATCAACTCGAAGATATCCGGGTTTTTCTTATGAGGCATAATACTGGAACCGGTGGTAAACCGATCGGGAAGTCTGAGAAAACCAAAATTTCCACAAGCAAACAAACACACGTCTGCAGCCAGTTTCCCCAGTGTCGTCGCAACAGTAGCCAAAGCAAAGAGTACATTTTTCTCCATTTTCCCTCTTTGCATCTGGGCGTAAACTGAATTATAAGCCAGATCGCCGAATCCCAATAACCGGGTCGTCATCGTCCGGTTTAAAGGTACAGAAGAACCATAACCGGCTCCCGATCCCAAGGGATTGGTATTGACCATATCGTAAGCAGCTTTCAACATCAACAGGTCGTCTGCCAAAGACTCCGCATAAGCGCTAAACCACATGCCGAATGAAGAAGGCATAGCGATTTGCAGATGGGTATACCCCGGCATCAGAATATCTTTGTTGGCTTCTGCCTTTTCCATAAGCAAATGAAACAAGGAGGTCACCTGTTGCAGCACATCGATCAAGGCAGTACGGGTAAACAGTTTCAGATCGGTCAGTACCTGATCATTACGGGAACGCCCTGTATGAATCTTTTTACCGGCTTCCCCACACTTTCGGGTGAGGAGGCATTCTATTTGCGAATGGATGTCCTCTATCCCCGCCTCTATATGAAATTTTCCCTGTTCTATTTCAGCGAAGATATCTTTCAACCCTTGCGCCAAATCTTTCAATTCACCATCGGAAATCAGCCCGATATGATGCAGCATTTTTAAATGAGCCATATTACCTAATACATCGGCTTTCGCCAACATTACATCCAACTCTCTATCTTTACCGATCGTAAATTCTTCGGTGAAACGATCGATGTCGTATCCTTTATCCCAAAGTTTCATATGAGTATCATTTTAATTTTAACGATCCCCTGTCAGCCTCCCTCCCAGATCATTTTCCGGAGGATACCAGTAGGGTAACCGACCGATTATACATAGGCTTAAAAACAAAAGCCATCCAACAATTTAACAAAGAGCATGATTCCTTCCTCTATTTCATCCAATCCGATATATTCATCGGCCGTATGGCTACGGGCACTGTCCCCCGGTCCGATCTTCAGCGACGGATAAGGGATAACGGCCTGATTGGAAGTTGTAGGCGATCCGTAGGTTTTCAAGCCTAAATCCTTACACCGCAATACGATCGGGTGATCGATAGGAATAGCCGAAGAGTTGAGAGAAAAAGAACGGGGCCGGACTTCACTTTTCACATTTCTGCGAATCGTCTCGTAAATATCGGAATTCGTATAATATTCATTTACCCGGATGTCTACCATAAACCGGCATTCAGCCGGTACAACATTGTGTAAGGTTCCGGCTTCGATTCCGGTCACAGTCATTTTTACTTTACCTAATAAAGGAGATTCCTTCCCGAAGCGGTAGGACCTGAACCATTCGATATCGGATATCGCTTCGTAAATAGCATTCAGTCCTTCATTTCTTGCCGCATGTCCGGATTTTCCTTTCGCGACACAATCGACGACCATCAAACCTTTTTCAGCAATAGCTGCCTGCATGCCTGTGGGCTCACCGATCAGGGCCAAATCGATTTTACCTAAGTTGCCGACAATACGCTGTATGCCATTTTTTCCGGTATTCTCCTCCTCTGCCGACTCGAGACAAACCAGATTATAGGCCTGTTTCTTTTCTGCCAATTGTAGAAAAGCGGCCATCATGGCAACTACACTACCACCGGTATCGTTACTCCCCAAGCCGTATAATTTTCCATCTTCCACTACGGCAGTAAACGGATCTTTCTCCCAGTTTCCATTCGGCCGAACGGTATCCAAATGAGCATCCAGCAGAATCGTCGGTTTTACCGGATCGAAATTCCGGGATTTTACCCATACGTTATTTCCACTTCGTTCTGCGGAATATCCATGTTCTACCCACGTAGCTACCATCAAATCGGCTACCCGTTCTTCATTCCCGCTGAACGAAGGAATAGAAATCATTTTCTTTAAAAGTTCTATGGTCTCCATATTTCGTCTTTTATCTTAAAACCGTTCCCCCGTCCAAATGGCAGGGATCCGTCAAACGCACCGATTTTACTCCGGCCTTTATAGTTTTAAAAGCATTATCGAGTTTAGGGATCATCCCTGCATGAATCGCTCCTTGTTCCAAATATCCGGCATACTTTTCTTTATCGAGCACCGGGATCACCGAATCCGCATCGTTTACATCCAGCAATACGCCGGGTTTATCGAAACAAAATATCAATTCGGTATCATCGATCCGACTCAGAGCAACCGCCACAGCTCCGGCAACACTATCGGCATTGGTATTTAAGAGTTGTCCCGCTCCATCGTATGTAATCGGAGAAATGACCGGCATCACCTGCCGATGCAACAGACCGGCCAAAACCCCGGTATCCACGCGATCGATATCTCCGACAAATCCCCAATCGATTTCTTTCACCTCCCGCTTATGTGCCAGAATCACTTTTTGGTCACATCCTGACAGGCCGCAGGCATTCACATTCCGTACCTGTAAAGCTGCGACCAGTTTTTTATTCGCCCATCCGGCATAGGCCATCACGGCAACCTCCAGGGTTTCCCGGCCGGTAATCCGCCGGCCATCGATCATACGGGTCCTGATCCCCAAACGCGCAGACAATTGTCCGGCCATACTTCCCCCTCCATGTACCAATACACTATCCCGGTAGCAGGCGGATAATTCATCACACAAACCGTTCAATACAGCATCGTTCTCGATCAGTTTACCACCGATTTTTATTATTCTGATCATAAAGAATTTATTAAGTTTATAAAGTGATCCGTACCCCGAAGACACCAGGCTGCCAGGTACCGATCAGCGACTACAGGTCTCGCCGACCTTCTCCTGTAACCGAGCCATCCCATTGTCCATCGTTTGCCGGAAAGCCTTCAAAAATTCATCCACTTCTTTCCGGGTAATGATCAAAGGCGGAAGTAAACGAAGGGTATAATTTCCACTATATCCTGTCATTATCCGGTGTTCGGAGATCAATCTCTTCCGGACCTCTTCCTGTGAAATTTTCACGTCTACTCCTATCATCAAGCCTTTTCCCCGTACTTCCTTCACCCCCGGCATATTCTTCAATTCCTGAATCAGATATTTCCCCAAGCCGGCAGCATTATTGACCAAATATTCTTGTTGTATAACCTCCAATACTGCCAGAGCAGCGGCACAAGCCAGATGATTTCCGCCGAAAGTAGTCCCGAGCATTCCTTTACGGGCTTTAATCTTAGGCGAAATCAACAAACCACCTATCGGAAAGCCGTTGCCCATCCCTTTAGCCATCGTGATGATATCCGGTAAAACACCGGCATGCTGATGAGCGAAGAATTTACCTGTACGCCCATATCCGGATTGTACTTCGTCTACAATCATCAGAGTACCTGTAGAGGTGCAAAGTTCGCGCATCGACTGCAAGAAACCGGTATCGGGCATTTGTATACCACCGACTCCCTGTATACCTTCGACAATCACAGCAGCATAAGCACCGGTCTCCAGCTCGCTTTCCAATGCCTTCCGATCGTTCAATCCAATAAAAGTCACCTCATGACATCGGTTCAAGGGTGCTTGAATGGCCGGATTATCCGTCACCGCCACCGCCACACTCGTCCTACCGTGAAACGCAGCTCTCATAGCCAGTATTTTGGACCGGTCTGTAATGAAAGAGGCCAGCTTCAACGCATTTTCGTTCGCTTCGGCTCCACTATTGCAAAGGAATAAGTTGTATTCCGGATAACCGGAAACTTTTCCCAATAGCAAAGCCAATTCATCCTGTAAAGGATTCCTCACCGCATTCGAATAAAAACCGATCCGATTCAGCTGGCGAGTCATTTTCTCCACATATACCGGATGGCTGTGACCGATGGAAATCACGGCATGTCCTCCATAAAAATCAAGATATTTATCCCCATTTTTATCCCAGAGGTAAGCTCCTTTGGCTTTTACCGGTTCCAAATCCAATAAACTATAAACTTCGAATAATCCCATAATAAAAAAGGTAAAAAGCTGAAAGAAACAAACGAGGGAGAGATAGAAGGATATGCTAAAGAAACATCGCTTCCAGGCTTTCAGTCAAAAATAGTTGGCCTTCAGACGGAGACCGGTTGTTTCTTCCAGGCCAAAAAGCAAGTTCATATTTTGAACTGCCTGGCCGGAAGCCCCCTTCAGCAGGTTGTCGATCACTGAAGTGATCAGCATTTGTTCGCCTTGCTTAGAGATATGAATATAGCAGTAGTTCGTATTCACTACTTGTTTCAGATACAACGGTTCGTCAGAGACATATACAAAAGGATGTGTATTATAATAAGCTTTATAAAGGGCTGTAATGCTTTCGATCGTAATATCCGTACGAATCACCGTATTGACCAGTATCCCCCGGGTATGGCACCCCCTCACCGGTACAAAAGCCAAATCGGGGAAGCCTTTTGCTCCTGCTCTCACCAAAGTCTCCCGGATTTCATCCAAATGCCGGTGGGTGAAAACCTTATAATTGGAGAGATTATTACAACGATTACTGAAATGAGTATCTGCTGTCGGCTTTTGGCCGGCACCGGTCGATCCGGTAATCCCCACAACAGTAATCTCTTCCGGTAAGCGCCCGATCGAAGCCAACGGAATAAGTCCCAGCTCGATGGCTGTAGCGAAACATCCCGGGTTAGCTACATATCGCCCCTTTCTAATCTCTTCACGGGACAACTCAGGCAGGCCATAAATAAAACCGTTGGACTCCTTTTCCAAACGAAAATCATTCCCAAGGTCGATAATCTTCACATTTGCAGGGATCGGATGAACATTCAGAAATTTTCCCGACACCCCATGTCCCATACAGAGAAAGAGTACGTCAATATCTGAAAAATCGATATCCGAGAAAACAAGCCGGGAATACAACAAATCTTGATGTACTTTATATACCGGCAATCCCTGGTGGGATTCACTCTGAATATATCTGAGTTCTGCTCCGGGGTGACCGATCAGTATCCGGATCAATTCCCCCGCTGTATAACCGGCAGCTCCGGCAATTCCTACTCTCATTGCAATTTATTTTCAGGGTTATAATCCATTTACTACATTGTATATCCGCAAAGGCATCGACAATATTTTAGTAAAGCCTTTCACATCGTCTGCTGTCCAGGCCTTATTCATTTCACCATACTCGGCAAATCCCGAATTCATGAGATCATATTCCGACTCGATACCGATCAGATCGAAATGATAAGGCCGAAGGCGAATGAATACTTTGCCGCTTACTTTTTGCTGACTATTTTCTAAAAATCTTTCAATATCCCTCATCACAGGCTCTGAGTACATCGCTTCGTGGAGGAACATCCCGTACCAATTACCCAGTTGTTCTTTCCAATATTGTTGCCATTTCGTCAGTGTATGTTTTTCGAGCAATTCGTGTGCTTTAATGATCAGCATCGGAGCAGCAGCCTCAAACCCTACCCGTCCTTTAATCCCGACCAGGGTATCTCCCACATGGGTATCCCTACCGATCGCCCAGGCGGCACCGATCTCTTCTATTTTACGAATGGCAGCGATCCGGGAAATTTTCTCCCCGTTTACTCCTACGATCTCTCCCTGCCCGAATTCCAGCTCAAGTGATTCACAACCTTCTTTCACGAGAGGAGAAGGATAAGCCTTATCCGGTAAATTCGTATTGGAATGTAAAGTTTCTTTTCCCCCGACAGAAGTTCCCCATATACCTTTGTTTACCGAATATTCCATTTTCTTCCAATCGGAATGGACACCATGGGCTTTCAGGTACCCGATCTCCGTTTCCCGGGAAAGTCTCAGATCGCGTGTAGGAGTAATTACTTTCATCTCCGGGGCAAAAACAGCAAAACACAAATCGAAACGCACTTGATCGTTTCCTGCTCCTGTACTCCCGTGAGCGATATATTGTGCTCCCACTTTTTTTGCATAGTTCACGATAGCCAATGCCTGGAAAGTCCGTTCGGAACTCACCGATACAGGGTAGGTTTTATTCCGCAAAACATTACCGAACACCATATAACGGATACACTTCTCATAATAATCCTCTGTCACATCCAGGTTAACATGTTCCTTCGCCCCCAATGCATAAGCTTTTTTTTCGACAGTTTTCAGCTCGGCTTCGGTAAATCCTCCGGTATTTGCCAAAGCGGTATATACTTCCAGGCCCAATTCTTCACTCAGGTATTTTACACAATAAGAGGTATCCAATCCTCCGCTATAGGCCAGTACTACTTTTTCTTTCATGGTTTTATCCTGATTATTAAATCACTTTTTTCAACAATTTTACAATTCCGTTGCTTTGTTTTTTCTCTTCCAGCTTTTTATCCGCTTCTCTTTTTGCAGCAACTTCGGGATCGTACACCATACCGGTACACAAGCATTTCGTCATATTCGTCCGGAGCAGGATATCATAATTGACACAGGATTTACATCCCGCCCAAAACTGTTCGTCGTCCGTCAGTTTAGCAAAGGTCACCGGTACATATCCCAATTCGGTATTGATACGCATCACTTGTTCACCGGTCGTCAAACCGAATAATTTTGCATGGGGGAACTTTTTTCTGGACAAATCGAAAGCAGCTTTTTTGATCCGCTTAGCGACTCCCATTCCCCGGTAAGACGGCTTTACAATCAATCCTGAATTAGCCACAAACTTTTCATGTCCCCAGGATTCGATATAACAAAATCCTACAAACTCTTCCCGGTTTAGAGCAATAATCGCTTTTCCCTGATTGATTTTATCGGCGATGTATTCGTCGGTTCTTCGTGCAATACCCGTCCCCCGGGCTTTTGCAGCCTCATCAATGGTATCGTTTATTACTTTTACATACTTCAAATGCCCGACCGAAGCAACCATAACATCTATTTTCATCTCACCTGAAAATTTTAATGATTTATATTGATATTTCTAAATTGTGCCTGAACGAACCTCTTCATTCAAACAACAGGACAAAGATATGCATAAATATTTATTATAAACAAATATTTATGCAATTATTTCATCACCATCCCGGAAAAACACTTGAATATAATCGAATTATTATTTAAAATAAATGCATAATTATCCACAAATCAGATTTATACCTTCTTTTTTTTCCCGTCATTTGCCGAGAAGAAGAGCGACAAAAACTAACAATACCTAAAAATAAAAGAATTTTAACTTATAATTTGTTACGCAAACGTTCTCGATTTAGAAAAATTTTCATAGTTTTGCTCCGTAACTGTTAACAAAGGATTTATGGAAGGAAATACGATACTTAATCCCAATCCACTGGTGAAATTCTTGAATAAGCCTCAAAAAGAGTTCACCAAAGCGGATATTATTCGATATGTGACGAAAAACGATATTGAAATGATCAATTTTCGTTATGCCGGAGCAGACGGACGATTGAAAACACTGAACTTCATTATTAACAGCCTGGAACACCTGGATAGCATTCTGACCTATGGTGAACGGGTGGATGGATCCAGTTTATTTCCTTATATACAGGCCGGTTCAAGCGATTTATACGTGATACCCCGTTACCGGACTGCCTTTTTGAACCCTTTCAGTGATATTCCTGCACTAGACATTCTTTGCAGTTACTATACGAAAGACGGTAAACCTTTGGAGAGCGCTCCGGAGTATACCCTTCGCAAGGCACACGAAGAGTTTAAGAAAGTTACCGGTATGGAATTTCAGGCTATGGGGGAACTGGAATATTATGTCATCAGCGAGAAAGAAGACTTATTCGAGACACCGGATCAGCGAGGATACCATGAATCTATGCCTTTCTGCAAATGGGCCAATCTCCGAAAGGAAGCAATGCGTGCCATCGCACAAGCGGGAGGACAAATCAAATACGGCCATTCTGAAGTCGGGAATTTCACGATCGGTAACTTGCAATACGAACAGAATGAGATCGAATTTTTGCCGGTCGATATAGAAGAAGCTGCCGACCAGTTGGTTATCGCCAAATGGATACTCCGGACACTTGCTTATCAATATGGGGTAGACCTGACCTTCGCACCCAAGATCACGACAGGAAAAGCCGGAAGCGGATTACATATCCATACCCGTCTGATGAAAGAAGGAAAAAACATGTATATCGAAAACGGTCAACTTACGGAAGCGGCCAAAAAAGCTATTGCCGGTATATTGGAAATAGCTCCTTCTTTGACAGCTTTCGGTAATACAAATCCGACATCTTATTTTCGTCTGGTACCGCATCAGGAAGCTCCGACCAATATCTGCTGGGGCGACCGTAACCGTTCGGTGCTGGTACGTGTACCTCTGGGTTGGACACAGGGAGCCAATGAAATGATCACCGATGCCAATCCTCTCGAGCAAGCAGGCCATGCAGACCTGAGTACTAAACAAACCATAGAATTTCGTTGTCCGGACGGATCGGCCGATGTGTATTTGTTATTAGCCGGACTTGCACGGCATGGTTTCGAAATGCCCGATGCCCTCCCATATGCAGAGGAACGGTATGTCAATGTCAACATTTTCGACGATGCCCATAAGCATATAGCAGAACGATTGAGCCATCTACCGACTTCTTGTGCAGAATCGGCCGAATGCCTCGCTAACCAAAGAGCCATATATGAAGCTCAGGGCGTTTTCAGTGCCAGCTTAATCGATGGAATGATCGACAAACTAAATTCATATCACGATAAAACCTTACGGCAAGACATCAGTAACCATCCTGAAAATATTCAGGCACTGGTGAAGAAATTTATCAATGCCGGATAAACTTATAACCAATTACTACTATCTATACCACAAACTTGAGAGACTGCCGGCAACGGCAGTTTTTTTATTCTCACCGAACCCGGATCCGGATAAAAGCGTTAAACAGAGAAAAATTCAACGCTATGAAAATTTATAAACGACCGGGATTATTACTTTTAGTTTTCTATCTGACTATTTCTGCTGTCTGGGGGCAGAAAAATGTAAAAGGTTCGGGATATGTCCTGACACAACAGCGTGAAACAGCAGATTTCACCAGTATCGAAATTTCCCGGGGAATCGATGTCGCTATCGTCCGGGGAGAAATGGAACCGATCACCGTAGAGGCTGACGATAACCTGTTTTCTTATATTAAAACTACGGTCAAAAACAAGGTATTAAAAATTTATATTCCGGACAGCGTAAATATCGTCAAATACGCTTCGATGAATGTATTGATCAGTATGCCGACCCTCGGGAGTCTGAAAGCCTCCAACCATTCCAGAATAGATGCCTGGCCTCAAATCTGGAACCTCCGGACAATCCGTCTGGAAGCAACAACCGGAGGCCAGATCCGGATCAGACTAAAAGCCGAAGATATTCAGGCAGAGGCACGCACCTCCGGAATCCTGGAGATCAAAGGAGAAGCCCAAAACTTACAAGCCATTTTGAAAACAGCAGCCCGTCTGGAAGCCCGGGAATTGGAAACTCAAAATGCGGACATCCAATTATCCATCGGAGCCAAAGCCGAGATACAAGTAAACCAACGGTTGACCTATGATTTATACGGGCATTCCCGCTTGGTTATAAAAGGGAATCCACAAATCGAAAATTCACATAATTATTCAGGAAGCAGAATCATAAAAGAAAAATAGTTAACCTAGAAAGTTGTGTATTTTGCTTAAAAATTATTGTCTTTAAAAAAGTGAACCGGAAAAACATTGATAATCCGTTAAAGATAGTATATGTTTGCAAACAAAATACGGAGTCGCATGAGCAAACCTATCTTTCTCACTTTTATACTGACACTGATAATTTCATGTGCAACCCACACCCCTAACCCGTCTTCATGGCTAGACAAGCGATCTACACCGGTAACTCAGGATTCGATCTGCCGTCTCATCAGCTATTGTCAA
>ERZ773147.3798-NODE-3798-length-11103-cov-3.229001_pt1 | contig 11103 bp, 20 predicted proteins | sample MGYA00580851_ERZ773147 | MGnify/ENA primary metagenome ERZ773147 (study PRJEB29015, sample SAMEA2737818) | human gut metagenome | biome: human gut; feature: human-associated habitat; material: faeces | place: China | collected 2012 ... | reverse complement strand
CAGATATTGCTTTAATCCCAGAAATACCATATGATATACAAAGTGCTGTGAAAAAAAGTTGAAAAAAGTGTTGACAGGCTTCTTTAATGGGGCTAACTACGAGATAACACAGAACACAAAACACTGATTTCGGAGGTATTAAAAATGACAAGAGCAGAAAAGAACGAAAAAAGATTAGACGCTTTATTTGAGGAACTGGTTCCAATGGAAGGTAAGGCAGATACAGTAGCAGGAGAGATAGTAAGAGCTATGTGCAAAGTTGGGTACAGATACTTTAATGACGGAGATTACATTAATCGCGGCTATGGCAAAGAAACCTGTAACCCGGCTGCACGTTATCTTAAAGCCAATGCAGGAAAAGAAGTACAGGATCTTATTGAGATGTTATGGAACAGTAGCTGTTCAGATAAGCTGTATGAAAAAATGCTGAACGAACTTATAGAAGCTGTTATAGACTATATCGACCAGAACCCGGAGTTAAAAACTACAGTTAATGAAGACGATATGTGGAAGTACAGAACAAGGGAAGATGTTGACGACAGCTACCTTTGGGAAGAAGAATGGTGTTAATTCTCGGAAAGGCGCTCATGCAGGGCGTCTTTTTCAATGATTTTTAATTGGTATTAGCGTATTTTTATGCGCTTATATGCGCTATTTTATAAGATTTCATCAAGCTGATACCGGTGTCGGCGCATAAAGAGAAAACAGCCACCGCATATATACGCAGTACGAAAAATATTGTGAAAATCGTAAAAAAAGATATTGACTGCTGCTTACAACAGGGATAACTACGAAACAACAGTTGATATAAAACACGATTTTCCGGGAGGTAACGATATGAACATTAAGAAAATGATAGGGGATCACAAGCTTTGGCTCAAAAGCAGAGGGAAAAAGGGAGAAAAGGCAGTTTTTACAGGTATGGAACTATCAGATGTGGATTTTTCAAATACTGATTTGCGAGAAGCAGAATTTCATAATTGTTTTATGATAAGAGTCGATTTCTCTGAGGCTAATATGGAAAAGTGTATTATAAAGCATTGCTTTATGCCTAACTGCAAATTCATAGGCACAGTTCTGAGAAGTTCGCAGATAACAATGACAGCCTTAAATGACTCTGTATTAGATAAGGTAGATATGTCTTTTTCAAATATAGGTTTATCAGAGTTTGACGCTGTGACTTTCAGATATGTACATATGATAAGTGTTAAAGCACATGGAGCTACCTTTAATTCAGCTGTATTTGATAAGGTTGATATGAGAACAGCAGTAATGTTCGGCGTAAATATGACAAATGCAAAGGTCAATGCAAAAATATCAGGAACAAAGTTTACTGGCGCAATACTGTATGATGCAGACTTTTCAAATGCAACAGGAAATGCCAGCTTTTACAAAGCAAGAGGTTATAACCCGGCAAGGAGCTAAATGAAATAGTGAAAAATTAATGTAATAATAGTGAAAAGGAGATTAGAAATGAATATAAATTATAAGAGCGTAGTAGCAGCATTAAATGAACACCTTAGAATTAACGGCAGGCCAATGTATGAAGGGGAATTAAGCTTAACTGTATTCAATGACGGAATTCTGGCGCTAACAAAGGAAGATAATGAGATTACAGCGGAAGTATATGATGTGGCAGTAGTACCGGTGGTATTGGATATGGACATATTTGAAGTTCGGAAGAAAATTTAATCTTCCCGGATAGGCACTCTTAACAGGGTGCTTTTTTCGTGGAAAAACTCTGAATAAAGTTGAGAAAAAATGTTGACGCACTCGAATGCAGGGGATAACTACGAGATAACAGATAAAACAAAACACTGATTTCCGGGAGGGTATGGATATGTTTAAGAAAATCAACGCATTTGCAATAGAAGAAACTAGAACTTATCAGGAAGCTGATAATGACGGTAGAGTCTTTTCGAGAGAAAGAGCTGCTGTTCAGTTCCTTAATATGTTTGCCGGCTATAAGGCATACGCTATCGTTGACTACAACCTCAACGAGTTCGGTGAGAACGAGCAGTATGTTAAGGAGTACATTGTACTTCCAAAACACATAAAGCTGCCGGCTAACAGTATTGAGTGTTGTATGTGGGCGTAAGAAAGGAGTGAGTGATATGAGAAAACTTGAAATAGCACTGGAACAGACAATAGAAAATTCAAACTTAGCTTGGCAGGCTAAGACGGAAGACGAAATGAAAAGCTATCGTAAAAAGGCTGACAAAATCATTGTTAAAGGCGTTAATGTTAGAAAAAAACATATTAAAGCTAGAAAACAAGGAGATGAAAGTGGAATTATAGCAGTAGAATGCAGTATTCCAGCAGCTAAAGTTAATGTAGTATGTTCTAAATGTGGAAAAGCTACAAAAGTTGGATATAGCGAAGAAAAAGGCGTAAAAGTTCGTGTTTGTAAAAAATGCGGTGCAAAATTAAAATAATAGAGAAGGGAGGACTAATTCATAATGGAAAAATTAAGAGAACAATATGAAAAAGAAGTAGTTCCAGCATTAATGAAAAAATTTAATTATAAATCAGTTATGCAAGTTCCAAAACTTGATAAAATAGTTATAAACATAGGTTTAGGTGACACAAAAGAAAATCCTAAATCATTAGAAAATGCAATTAATGATTTAAGCATTATTACAGGTCAAAAACCAGTAATAACAAAAGCTAGAAAATCAATCGCAGCATTCAAATTAAGAGAAGGTGCAAACATAGGATGTAAAGTAACATTAAGATCAGACAAAATGTATGATTTTGCTTACAAATTATTCAATGTAGCACTTCCAAGAGTTAGAGATTTTAGAGGAGTTTCAGGAAATTCATTTGATGGAAGAGGAAACTACTCAATGGGTATAAAAGAACAATTAATATTCCCAGAAATCGAATATGATAAAGTAGACAAATTAAGAGGTATGGATATCATATTTGTAACAACAGCTAATTCAGACGAAGAAGCAAAAGAATTATTAAGATTAATGGGAATGCCTTTTAAAAACTAGTCAAAAGGAGGAAAATAAAAAACTATGGCTAAAAAATCAATGAAAGTTAAACAAGCTAGACCACAAAAATTTAGTACTAGAGAATACAATAGATGTAAATTATGTGGTAGACCACATGCTTATATCAGAAAATATGGTATTTGCCGTGTATGCTTTAGAGAATTAGCACATAAAGGTGAAATTCCTGGTGTTAAGAAAGCTAGTTGGTAAAAAAGAGATATACAAAAAATATTAAAAGGAAAAGGAGGAAATAGAGTTGAATACTACAGATCCAATCGCAGATATGTTAACAAGAATCAGAAATGCAAACACATCAAAACATAAAACAGTAGATATACCTGCATCAAAAATGAAAACAGGAATAGCTGAAATATTATTCAAAGAAGGATATATTAAAGCTTACGAGGAAATAAAAGATGAAAATCAAGGAATCATCAGAGTTACTCTTAAATATGACGAAAAAGGAAATAGAGTAATTGATGGTTTAAGAAGAATCAGTAAACCAGGATTAAGAGTTTATGCTTCAAAAGAAGAATTACCTAAAGTATTAAATGGTTTAGGTATAGCTATAATCTCTACATCACAAGGTTTAAAAACAGATAAAGAAGCAAGACAATTAGGAGTAGGTGGAGAAGTATTAGCATATGTTTGGTAATATCCACTAAAAAAGGCGAAAGCTATATGACATAATTCAAAATAAGGAGGAGAAAAAAATGTCAAGAATAGGAAATAAACCTATAACAGTACCTGATGGTGTAGAAGTAAAAATAGACGGACAAAAAATTACTGTAAAAGGACCAAAAGGAACATTAGAAAGAGAAATACATAGAAACATTTCATTAGAAATGAATGATAATGTAATTAAAGTAACAAGAAAAAATGATGAACCAGCTAACAGAAGTTTACATGGTTTAACAAGAACTTTAATCAATAACATGATAATTGGTGTTAAAGATGAATACACTAAGGAATTACAAATCAATGGTGTTGGTTACAGAGTAGCTAAACAAGGAAATGATTTAAATATGACATTAGGATATTCACATCCAGTAATATTTGAAGCACCAGAAGGAATCACTTTTGATGTACCAAATGCAAATACTATTATTGTTAGAGGTATTGATAAAGAATTAGTAGGTCAAACAGCAGCTGTTGTAAGATCTAAGAGACCACCAGAAGTATATAGAGGTAAAGGTATCAAATATGCTGATGAAGTTATTCGTCGTAAAGAAGGTAAAACAGGTAAATAAAATAAGATTTCGATTAAATTACTCATCTTGCACATTTTTAACATTTATTACAAATCTTGGTATGCAAACGTATTGCCTTGCCTTGTAATAAAGAACAAAAATTGTACAATATAACCAATTTAATCAAAATTTGGAAGGGAGTAAAAAATGGTTAAGAAAACAGATAGAAAAATGGAAAGAACAAGAAGACATTTAAGAGTTAGAACAAAAGTATCTGGAACAAGCGAAAGACCAAGACTATGTGTATATAGAAGTAACACAAACTTATATGTACAAATTATAGATGATGTTGCAGGAAACACATTAGTTAGTTGTTCAACATTAGATAAAGATATAAAAACAAAACATGCTAATAAAGAAGCTGCTAAAGAAGTTGGAGCAATGATAGCTAAAAAAGCATTAGAAAAAAATATTGATACAGTAGTTTTTGATCGTGGTGGATACATTTATCACGGTGTAGTAAAAGAATTAGCAGAAGCTGCTAGAGAAGGCGGATTAAAATTCTAGAATAAAAAGAGGAGGAAATAAAACCAATGGAAGAAAAAAGCGAATTAAAAGAAAAAGTTGTTGCCATAAACAGAGTTGCAAAAGTTGTTAAAGGTGGTAGAACATTCAGATTTAGCGCAGTTGTAGTTGTAGGAGATGGTAAAGGACATGTAGGTGTTGGAAATGGTAAAGCAGCAGAAGTTCCAGATGCTATCAAGAAGGCTATAGAAGATGCTAAAAAGAACTTAGTAGAAGTTCCAATCGTAGGAACAACTGTACCACATGAATACATCGGTAAATTTGGTAGTGCAAGTGTTATGATAAAACCAGCATCAGAAGGTACTGGACTTATCACTGGTGGTAGCGTAAGAGCTGTATTAGAGCTTGCAGGATACAAAGATGTAAGAACAAAAATATTAGGAACAAATAACCCAAGAAACGTTGTATATGCTACAATCGAAGGATTAAAGAGCATGGAAACAATCGAGGAAGTTGCTAAAAAAAGAGGAAAGAAAGTAGAAGATATTAGATAATTTCTTTTCAGATATAATAAGTAATGAACAAGGAGGTGTAATCCATAATGAAACTAGATGAATTAAAACCAGCACAAAAAAAGGCAGCAAAGTTAAGAGTTGGTCGTGGAGTTGGTTCTGGACTTGGAAAGACTTCTGGAAGAGGTCATAAAGGACAAAAAGCAAGATCAGGCGGCGGAGTTAGACGTGGATTTGAAGGTGGTCAAACACCATTATATAGAAGATTACCAAAGAGAGGCTTCAATAATAAATTTGCTAAAAACTACACAGAAGTAACATTAACAATGTTAAACAAAGCTACAACAGATGTTGTTGATAGTGAAAGCCTAATTAAAGATGGTATAATATCTAAAGCTAACGACGGAATCGTAATTATAGCTACAGGAAAATTAGAGAAAAAATTAACTGTAAAAGCTGTAAGATTCACAAAAGCTGCTAAAGAACAAATCGAGTCTTTAGGTGGAAAGACAGAGGTGATATAATTGTTTACAACCATTAAAAATGCGTTAAAAACACCTGAAATAAGAAAAAAGATAATGTACACATTTTTACTTTTAGTATTATTTAGACTAGGTTGTTATATCACCATACCTATGGTAGACATGGTAAAATTACAAAGTACAATGAGCCAATACACAAATAGTGTTACAGGAATGATTAACATGATTTCTGGTGGAGCATTTTCAAGACTTTCAATATTTGCAATGTCAATAACACCATATATTACAGCCTCTATAGTTATTCAATTACTAGCAATGGTAATACCAGCACTAGAAAGACTAACTAAAGAAGGTGGAGAAGAAGGAAGAAAGAAAATTGATAGATATACAAAATTAATATCATTAGTGCTAGCTCTTGTAGAAGGACTAGGAATCTTCTTCTCATATAGATCATCTGGAATATTCGTACAAAATGGAGTATTAGCAGGATTTGTAGTAGTTTTATCACTAATTGCAGGAACATCTTTGTTAATGTGGTTAGGAGATAAAATTACATCAAAAGGAATTGGAAACGGAATTTCAATGTTAATATTTGCAGGTATAGTATCAAGTGTACCATCTGCTATAGTATCAATAGGTAATTTAATTATTGTTGATGAAGCATTTAGTACAAAAGGATTAATAACAGCAATTTTAATGATATTAGGAATATTACTTTTAGTTGTTGGAGTTGTATTTGTACAACAAGCTGAAAGAAGAATTCCGGTTCAATACTCTAAAAAAGTTGTAGGAAGAAGAATGGTGGGAGCACAGAATACACATATACCAATTAAGCCAGCAATGGCAAGTGTTATGCCAATAATCTTTGCATCATCATTCATGACATTCCCTGCAATGGTAATTCAGTTATTTGTAAATGATATTGAAACAAAAACTGGATTTGTAAGAGCATTATATAATTTATCAATAGCAACATCATCATCAAATGTTGGATGGCAATATACAATAATCAATGCGATTATTTACTTACTACTAATCATTGGATTTACATATTTTTATACATATGCAACATTCAATCCAGCAGAAGTAGCCAACACTATTAAGCAAAATGGTGGTTTCATCCCAGGAATAAGAGCTGGAAAGCCAACAGCAGATTACTTATCTTCTGTACTTTCTAAAATAGTATTATTCGGAGGAATCTTCCTAGCAGCAATAGCAATACTACCAATGTTAGCAAGAGGAACAGGATTAAACACAGCATTTGGTGGAACATCAATACTAATAGTAGTTGGTGTTGCAATAGAATTAGGAGATCAACTAAAATCTCAACTTGTAATGAGACATTACAAAGGATTTCTAGATAAATAAACCGCTACTGGTTAAAGAGAACTAAAAGCAGAAATGTGTTTAGTTCTTTTTATTTTTATAGGAAAATAACATAAAATGCTTAAAATTACTAAAATATCTTGAAAAAAAACAAAAAAAGTTATATAGTATTATGGTAAAAAGTACATTAATCAGAAAGGAATGATAATTAAGATGTATATAATAATGTTAGGGGCACCAGGAAGTGGCAAAGGAACAATAGGAACCGAAATATGTGATGAATTTAATCTAGTACATGTAGCAACTGGAGATATTTTTAGAGAAGAAATGAAAAATCAAACAGAGCTTGGAAAAAAAGCAGAAGAATATATTAGCCAAGGAAAATTAGTACCAGACGAAGTAACAGTAGGAATGGTAAAAACAAAATTAGATAAATTAGAAAATGTGTTATTAGATGGATTTCCAAGAACAATTGATCAAGCAAAAGCTCTTGAAGAATATCTAAAAGAAAAAGGAAAAGAGATTACAGCTGTTATAGACTTAGAAGTTCCAGATCAAGATATAATAAAGAGAACTTCAAGCAGAGTAATATGCTCAAATAAAGAGTGTGGGGCATCATACAACACTGTATTCATGCCACCAAAGGTTGAAGGAATATGTGATAGATGTGGATCAGCTCTTACAAAACGCAAAGATGATAATCCAGAAACTATTAAAGAAAGACTTGATGTATATCACAAGAACACAGAACCATTAATTAACTTCTATAAAGAAGAAAATAAACTTGAAACAATAGATATTGATATATATTCACCAACAACAAAAGAAGATACAACAAAATCTGCTATTGAAAAGATTGAAAATCGTATTAAATAATTTAAAGGTTTATAGGTAAATATTCCAAAGAAAGTAAGCATAATAGCTTACTTTCTAAAAACCTAAATGGATATAAAAAGGAAATGATTTATAATGGTAACAATCAAATCAAAATATGAAATTGAAAAAATGAGAGAAGCCGGAAGAGTTGCAAATCTTGCTCAAAAAGCAATAGAAAGAGCAATAAGACCAGGAGTATCTACATACGAATTAGATAGAATTGCAGAAGAAACAATGAGACAAAATGGTGCAATACCAGCAGAAAAAGGATATCCAAGTGGAATGAGAGGAGTACCAGATTTTCCAGGTTCAATTTGTGCTTCTGTAAATGACAACATAATTCATGGAATACCATCAAAACATACAATCTTACATGAAGGAGATATCATAAGTGTAGACTTAGTTGCATATAAAGATGGATTTAATGGAGACTGTTGCAGAACATATGCAGTTGGAAATATATCAGATGAAGCAAAAAGACTAATGGAAGTTACAAAACAAGCATTCTTCGAAGGAATTAAATTTGCAAGAAAAGGATATCGTCTAGGCGATGTATGTCATGCAATAGGAAGCTATGTTGAAAGTAATGGATTCTCAGTAATAAAAGAATTTGAAGGACATGGAATTGGAAGAGAAATGCATGAAGATCCAGGAATTCCTAACTATGGAAAACCAGGAAGAGGAATTAGACTTGAACCAGGAATGACTCTAGCAATTGAACCAATGGTAACAGCAGGATCACCAGATATATGCCAAGGTGATGATGGATGGTCAATATGGACAGTTGATGAAAGTCTATCAGAACACTACGAAAATACAATTTTAATTACAGAAAAAGAGCCAGAGATATTGACATTGTTATAAAATTATTATATAATATAATAGCTATGACGGTGTTTTATCTCCGTGATAGTCTTAAACCGTAAACGGAGGGAAAGAAATATATATGTCTAAGGAAGATGTAATTGAAGTTGAAGGCATTGTTTCAGAAGCATTACCTAATACTTTATTTAAAGTAAAATTAGAAAATGGACATGAAATTTTAGCACATATCTCTGGAAAATTGAGAATGAATTATATTAAGATTTTACCAGGTGATAAGGTTAAGATAGAGCTATCTCCTTATGATTTAACTAAAGGAAGAATCACTTGGAGAGCAAAATAGATTTTGCAAATGCCACAAGCTAAACAAAATCAAACCAAACGAAAATCAGCCTAATGTTGAGGTGTGAAGTGAGGTGTATTAAAAAGTACATTTGACTTCACATATCAAACATTAGAAGCAATTTTAAAATAGGAGGTGTATCAGAATGAAGGTAAGACCATCTGTAAAGAAAATGTGCGATAAGTGCAAAGTAATCAAAAGAAAAGGTGTCATCAGAGTTATATGCGAAAATCCAAAGCATAAACAAAGACAAGGATAATTATTTTAGATATTAACACAAGTCTAGCAAGCGGCTGATTTAGATTTGTGTTTATATATATTTCTCAACAATTTTTTAAAGATTAGCAATATAGATTACGTTTAATGAAAACCTTTCTAAAATTAAACTTATGAAATAAAGCTAATGCATTTCACCTTTAAAAACTTGTAGAAAAAATCAAAATCATAAACCTTTAGTTATGATAAATAAAAACTTAAAAAACAAATTCTAAGAAAGAGGTGCAAAAATGGCTCGTTTAGCAGGAGTTGACCTACCTAAAGAAAAAAGGGTAGAAATAGGACTAACATACATTTATGGTATAGGTTTAAAAAGATCTCAAAAAATACTTAAAGATGCTGGTGTAAATCCAGATATAAGAGTAAAAGATTTAACAGCTGATCAAGAACAAGCTATAAGAAAAGCAATGGCTGATTATACTGTTGAAGGTGATCTAAGAAGAGAAGTTGCTCTAAACATTAAACAACTAGTTGAAATGGGTTGCTATAGAGGAACAAGACACAGAAAAGGACTTCCAGTAAGAGGACAAAGAACAAAAACTAATGCTCGTACTAGAAAAGGACCTAGAAAATTAGTTAGCAAGAGTAAGTCTGACAAATAAGATTTTTAAGGAAGGAGAAATATAATGGCTACAAAAAATGTAACAAAAAAAGCTACATCAAGAAGAAAAGTTAGCAAAAATATAGAAAGTGGTAAAGCTCATATTCATTCAAGCTTTAACAACACAATAGTTACAATATCTGATGTTCAAGGAAATGTTATTTCTTGGGCTAGTGCTGGTGGACTAGGATTCAAAGGTTCAAGAAAGAGCACACCATTCGCAGCTGGAGAAGTTGCAGAAACAGCAGCAAAAGCAGCAATGGAACATGGATTAAAAACAGTAGAAGTATTTGTAAAAGGACCAGGAGCAGGACGTGAATCTGCAATAAGATCTTTACAAACAGCAGGTCTAGAAATTACATCAATAAAGGATGTAACACCAATCCCACATAACGGATGCAGACCACCAAAAAGAAGAAGAGTATAATTCAAAGGGAGGAAAATTTAAATGTCAAGATATAAGGACGAACAGTGCCGTATCTGCCGTAGAGAAGGACAAAAGTTATTCCTAAAAGGCGAAAGATGCTATTCTGACAAATGCAGCATAAACAGAAGAAATTATGCTCCAGGTCAAAATGGTCAAAAGAAATCAAAACTTTCTGAATACGGTACACAATTAAGAGAAAAACAAAAAACAAAGTCATTCTATGGTGTTGGAGAAAAACAATTCAGCAGATATTTTGAAATGGCTGCAAACTCAAAAGGAAAAACAGGTGAAACATTATTAACTCTATTAGAGAGTAGATTAGATAATGTTGTATATAGACTAGGATTTGCAAGTTCTAGATCACAAGCTAGAATGCTTGTAACACATGGAGCTTTTGACGTAAATGGAAGAAAAGTTAATATTCCATCTTACTTAATCAAAGCTGGAGATGTTATTTCTGTTAGAGAAATCAAAAAAGACAATGGAACAATAAAAGCTGCATTAGAATCAAATTCAGATAGACCAGTTCCAACATGGCTTGAAAAAGATTCAGAAAAATTAAGTGGTAAGGTTGTAAGACTTGCTGCAAGAGAAGATATTGACTTACCAATCGAAGAGCATTTAATAGTAGAGCTTTATTCAAAATAATAATTTTTTTGATTTTAATTGATGTTAAATTATTAGGAGGTAAAAATGATAGAATTTGAAAAGCCAAATATTGAAT
>ERZ773147.3796-NODE-3796-length-11105-cov-14.851041_pt1 | contig 11105 bp, 10 predicted proteins | sample MGYA00580851_ERZ773147 | MGnify/ENA primary metagenome ERZ773147 (study PRJEB29015, sample SAMEA2737818) | human gut metagenome | biome: human gut; feature: human-associated habitat; material: faeces | place: China | collected 2012 ... | reverse complement strand
AAGCCATAAGGGGCTGCGGCCCCTTATCAACCCCTGGGTTTTTCGACAGTCTCAAGCGCCGGCATTTCTGCCGGCGCTTCTTTTTAGCCGTGAGGCTACATGATTTCGAAGGAGCTGAGATAGTATTCACCGTCGAGCCTTGTGAACATTGCCGAGGCGGAGGCGGCTGCCGCCGCGCCCGCGTCCCCGGGCGCACCGCTCATGAGCACGCCGGTGACGGTGAGTATGCCGTTCTCCTTCAGAGTGGCGTCCTCGCTTTGGAAGCCATAGAAGGGCGTGACGCGGGTGAGCTTCACCGTGCCGTCCCCCACAAACTCCACGCCGGGGCTGTTTTCCTCCGGTGGCATCCAATGCGAGAAGGGAAAGCCATAGGCGGAGAGAAACTCATTTTTCGTCACGGTGCGGCTGTCCCGCCCCCGGAGCCAGTATTCCCGGCAGTAGGCCGGGCCCAATTCGCCTTCCGGCATTAACAGGCTGGCAAAGTCGGGGCCGCAGGCGGCGGCTGCGGCGTTGAGCATGGGCAGTATCTGGGTATACTCATCGGCGGTTATGACGTCGCCTACAAAACCCGGGTAAAGGGCGCTCTTGCCAAAGCTGAATTCCTGCTCCCCCATGGATTCGTCGGCTACAGCGCCGGCAGGAAGGTATACGGTATAGCCCTCGTCCCCCACGGAAAAGCCGTTGTACAGGTCCAGGTGCTCCTCTATGTCCTCCTGGGTAAGGTCGCTGTAATAGCTTCCGTCGTCAGCGATTATGTTCCATATCTGCTGGGCTACGGTATCCTCCGGGGAGTAAAGGCCGGATACGGAGGCAAGGCTCTGCTCGTTCCCGTCGGAGTCCAGCACTATAAGGTGGCGGCCGCGCTCCGGCTCGCCGTCCTCAAGGAAGGACACCGTCTCGGTAAACATAATGTTCGTATATTCTCCTTGAGGAAGCTCCGCCCTGAATACCGAAAGCTCGACTTTCGTATTGGGTATAAAGCTGTCCGTCCGCTCAGATAGCGGCAGCTGTTCGGAGGTTATCCTGGTGTTCAGCTCGTCCTCGTATTCGGTTATTGCCTCATTCATGGCGGTGTTTTCGAACACCGGGAGCTGTAATGCCAGCATAAACTTTGCCGTATCCTTATCCGAACCCTCGGGGTAGTATACGGTCTTTACTTCCACGGTATAGCCGTCGCCGCAAATGGCGGCGGTTTCCTCAGGTGCGGGGGCTTCCGTGGCGGTAACGTCTGTTACAGGCTGTTCCGCCGGCTTTGCGCAGGCGGAAAAAAGCAGGGCCGCTGCCAGGACGGGGGATATTATTGCGAAAAGGGCTTTACGCATGTGTACGTCTCCTCGATGATACTGATTTACAATTCAGGATAACACAAAAACGGAGCGCGCTTCAACGCATACCAGAAAAATTAACAAATATCACGGAAAGGAGCCAATATGGGAGAAGATAAAAAGCAGGATACTTCACAGAAGGACAGGAACGAAGCACTGAATTGTCTCCGGGACATATGCGCCAACGGAGGCAAGGATTCAGACAGAATATCCGCCGCCAAGCTGCTGCTGGAATACGGCGAGGGCGAAAGCGACGACGCGCTCACCGTCATAATGGAAGGCGCGGCAGGGGAGTATGGGAAATAAAAAAGGGGGTATGGCCCCCTTTCAGTCTTTCAAAAAAGCCCGGGGTTGATAAGGGGCCGCAGCCCCTTATGGCTTTATTCGGATTTGGCGACATGTGCGGCAAATCCGCAAAAGGCGCTTGCGTAGCAAGGCTTTCCCTGCATGAGGTGCTGGCCGCGCCATAGGCGCAAGCACCGAATGAGAAAACTCAAAAAAGTGGCGTTCAGCCACTTTTTTGACAGTATTAATACTGTTCTCTGTTCCTCTGCTCCCGGCGCATCTGCCGCTCACGGGCGGCGCGGCGGCGGGCAGCCTCGCGGCGCTGCTTCTTTTCGAGGGAGGTCAGCACTGCCATGGCGATCACGGATATGACAGTCAGCACCGCAAGCACGATAAGCGCTATGGTAAGGGCCTTGCTTATGGAGTCCCCTACCGTTGCCCCAAGGGTGCTTATGGCGGACTGCTGCGCGTCGTCGGTCTCCTGCACGTTGCGCACGCCCAGCACCTCCGCCTTTATGTGGGCGGTATAGGTGTATGGGTTGCCCGCGGGGTCGTTCATCTGCACGGCGAAAGTAAGGTCACGGGGTTCGCCCACGTATACGGTCTGGGTAGTTTCAAAGCTGCCGGTAGGCACCACGTCGGTACGGTATATTTCGTTGAGCTTGGTCTGTTCCGTGCCGTTCTCGTCGGTATAGGCTTCCTCCATGGATATTACGAGGTTCGTCATGGTCATGGTGCCGGTATTGTTTATATTGAAACGCACGCCTATGGAGCCGGCGGAGTTCAGCGTCTCCGTCACGGCGGCGGTGAACTGTATGCCAAGAAGGTCGGGGTCGATGTACTTGCGCACCACGTAGCTCTTGGTCTTGTCCTCGTACTTGTCGCCGGAGGTGGTAACGCCGGTTATGCTGAAGGTGACGTACCGCTCCTCCTCGGTGACCACGTTATAGGTGAGCTGGCGGTTCTCTCCTATGGCGAGGGCGAAGGAATCCCCATTGACGCGGTTGCCCTGATCGTCGGTTATCTTTATGTCGCTTATCTTCTGGTTGCCGTTGTTGGTGAGGTTGAGAGTGAAGGTGACGCCTGCGGCGGTAGCCTCACTCTGTATCACCTCGACGGATATCCTGGAATTTACCATGCCAAGGGTTATGGCTGCGGCTGAGGCGGTTCCCTCTTCCTTGGTGACGGTATCCTTGTATGTGACCTTCGGCTCGGAGGTCACGGTGCTTTTGCCCATCTTGTATACATACTGCACCTCGGCGGAGGCGCCGGCCTCTATGGTCTGCTTTTCCTTCAGCATGGAGTCTTTGCCGCCTATCTCCCTATCCACCAGGGAGGTGACGGTGATGGGTGCGTCGCCGGTATTGGATATCCTGTAGGTAAGGGTTATCTCCTCCCCCGGCGACGCCTGCTTTGTGCTGGCGGAGCGGGTAAGGGTGACGGAGGAGGCCTTCGCGGTCTGTACCTTTACGGATACGTCCTTGCTGCGGGCTCTCGTCCCCTCGGTGTAGCTCACCGTGAAGGGGATAGAGGCGTTGAGCATATCCTCGGAAAAATAGCAGGCGGCGGAGAAGGACTTGCTTTCGCCGGGGGCTATGGACGCGCCCGCCGTGTCAAAGTATACGTCGGGTATGGAGGGGGTTATGGATATATCCGTTATGGCCGTGCCGGAGCCGTCCTCCGCCGGCTCGTTTGTGTTTTTCAGGGTAATGGTTATGGTGCCGTCGCCCGCGGATATCATGGAGACGGGCAGCACGGAGGCGGAGACCTCCGCCGCGTAGGCCGGGCTGAATATGGTAAGCAGCATAAGGCATAACACCGCCGTAAGCAGCTTTTGAAATTTCAGACAGCGCATTTCAAGCTTCATATTCCGTAAATAACTCCCGTGTAAAAATTCATAACAAAAGAGTGAGTATACACACTCACACTAATTATATAATACAATCCTTTTATACGCCAGTATTACCGACGAAAATTCATATTTCTTCTTTCTTCATATAGCCTGTGCCGATTGTCACGGGGGTGCAGCGGCCGTCGGACCGTTCGGTCACTTCCTTCATAAATTTAAGGAGATTTGTGTCCTCCACCGCAACGGTGACCACCACGTTCTGAGCGAAGGCAACGTTCCGTACCTCCGCATTGGCCCGTATAAAGCCCTCAAGCGCGCCGTAGCGGGAATAGTCCATAGGTATATCCAGTATGGTGCCGGGCAGGTAGCTTACTACGCCGGCCTTGGTCACGGCGTCCGCGGCGGACTTGGAATACGCCCTGACGAGGCCCCCCGCCCCCAGCAGTATGCCGCCGAAATAGCGGGTGACTACGCATAGCACGTTGGTGAGCCCCCTGCCGGTCAGAACGTCCATTATGGGCTTGCCCGCCGTGCCGCCCGGCTCGCCGTCGTCCGAGAACCTTGCGGCGGCGTTCTCGCCTATGCGGTAGGCAAAGCAGTTGTGGGTGGCGTCCCAGTGCTTTTTTCTTATATCGCCCAGCAGACAAAGCGCTGCCTCCTCGCTTTCTACGGGGAAGCAGCGGCCTATGAACCTTGAACGGTTTACTGTGTACTCAGCTTCTGAGCATTGTTTTACGCTTTTGTAGGGCTTCATTAATTAAAATTACGCCTTGACTATCCGGACAAAGCCCTTCTTGCCCTTCTTTATGACCACGCCCTCGGAGAGGTCCCCCTCGTTTACGGTGGCGTAAACGTCTGTTACCTTTTCGTCGCCGATGAGCACCGAGCCCGCCTCGATAAGCCGGCGGGCGTCGGACTTGCTCTTGGAAAGCTTGCCCATTACCAGCAGGTCGGTTACCTTCAGGCCGGTAGCTTCTATGTCCGCGGGGGTAAGCGCAATGGTGGGAATATTGGAAAGGTCGCCGCCGCCGCCGAAAAGCGCTTCCGCAGCCTGACTGGCCTTGCCGGCCTCCTCCTCGCCGTGTACCTGAGCGGTAAGGGTATATGCCAATACCTTCTTGGCGTTGTTCAGCGCGGCGCCGCCCTCGGCGCAAAGAGAGCGTATCTCGTCCATGGGTATGAAGGTGAGCAGGCGCAGGCACTTTTCCACGTCCGCGTCGTCTATATTGCGCCAGTACTGATAGAAATCGTATACGCTGGTCTTGTTGGGGTCGAGCCACAGGGCGCCCTTCTCGGTCTTACCCATCTTCTTTCCCTCGCTGGTGGTGAGGAGGGAGGTGGTGAGGCAGTATGCGGGCTTCTGCTCCTTCTTGCGGATAAGCTCTACGCCGCCCAGCATGTTGCTCCACTGGTCGTCGCCGCCCATCTGCAGCACGCAGCCGTACTTGCGGTTGAGCTCAAGAAAGTCGTAGCCCTGAAGCAGCATATAGCCCATCTCGAAGAAGGTGAGGCCTTTTTCCATGCGCTGCTTGTAGCACTCGAAGGTGAGCATGCGGTTTACGGAATATTGGGTGCCTATATCCCGCATGAAATCTAAGAAGTTGAGGCCGCGGAGCCAGTCGGCGTTGTTGGCGATTATGGCCTTGCCGTCAGAGAAGTCTATAAGGCGGGCCATCTGCTTCTGGAAGCAGGCGGCGTTGTGGTCTATCTCCTCGGTGGTCATCATCCGGCGCATATCGCTCTTGCCGGAGGGGTCGCCTATGCAGGCGGTGCCGCCGCCCAGGAGGACTATGGGGAGATGGCCTGCACGCTGCATGTGGGCCATTGTCATCAGTGCTACATAGTGACCGATATGCAGGCTGTCGGCAGTAGGGTCATAGCCGATATAAAAGGCTACCTTTTCCTTTCCCAGGAGCTCGCGGAGCTCTTCGGGGTGGGAGCACTGTTTGAGAAAGCCACGTTCAGCCAGTATATCGTATACGTTTGTCATCGGGACATACTCCTTTTCGGTATATATTATTGTAGATACCGAAATTCTACCATACAACCCCTCTTTATTCAAGGGAAGGCGGGGCAAAACATAACTTGTTTTGTTACGACACTTTACGCGCCCCAAAACCGACAGCATAGTACAACGCCCAACGGTTATTATATGCGTGAAATAACCCATCCATGCAGGGAGGTGAAGGGGGCATGGCGCGGCCTGCACAGATGATAAAAAAATACGCGGCGGGGGTGGATATAAATGCCGCGGATATCCTATGGGCCCTGCTGTGCGCCCTGCTCTCCTCCTGCGGCACCGGAAGCTTTGCGCCTCTTGGCCCTGCGGCCATATGCGCGGGAATGCTCACGGGTATGGGGAGCCGGGCTTTTTTGGGGGCGGTGATAGGCAGCGCTGCCGCATACCGCTGGGCGGGACTTGCCCACAGTCTGGTGTTTGCCGCACTTTGCCTCATATGGGGCGGGCCAATGAGAAAAAGGCGCAGGGACAAGCCGGTGCTGCTCATATCCGCAGGCGTGCTTATAGCGCCGATATTTTATATAGATTCACTTGACGCCGCCATGACGGGATTGGGACAGCTTTCCGCAAGCCTTTTCTTTTCCGCGGTGTTTTACAGGGCGGCGGTGGCCTTGAACCGGGCCCACTTGGGAAGGGGCATAGGCGAGCGGGACATGACTGCGCTGTTCCTTACGGCGGGGGCCTGCTGTGCCGCGGCGGCGCCATACTGCATGCGGGGCGTCAGCCTGGGCGGCATATTGGCGGCGTTTACTGCCCTCATACTGAGCGGCAGCGTTGGCATATACGCCGTAGCGTGCGCTGCGGTAGCGGGAGCCGGAGCTGCAATAGGCGGGGGAAGCGTGGCCTTCGCGGGGGCGGTGGTCATAGGGGCGCTCAGCGCCTCGGCATTGCGCAAGGGCAAAAAGATGGGCGTGTGCTGCGGCTTCTTAGGCGTGTGCCTGGTGTGCGCATATTTTGGCGACTGCGAGCTGACCCATGGCGTCGAAGCGACAATAGCCGCCATACTGTATGTTATAATACCAAATAAAAAGCTCAAGCAGTTAGCCGACTTATTCGAAATGCAGGAGCAGGAGGCGGAAAGGCGGCTGGACAGCCTTAAAAGCCGGGTGAAGGAGACGGCGGAGGTATTGGACAGGGTGTCCAGCCTGTTTGAGGCCAGCCCGGAAAGCGAGCTGGAGCTGTTTGCGGGAAGGCAGCTCCGCTGCATGAGCGAGGCAATGGTCAACATACCGGATGAGGGGGAGCGGCGGTATACGCTGTTCTGCGGAACTGCCGCAAGGCCCAAGCAGGGTGTACGGGAGGCGGGGGACAGCATAGCCATCCGCGATACCGGCAAGGGGAAGCTGGTAATACTATCGGACGGCATGGGCAGCGGCCCGGTAGCCCGCCGTGAAAGCCAGACGGCTGCCGGGCTTGCGGGGGACCTGATGAGCATAGGGGTGAATGAGCTGGACGCGCTGGACTGCGTGAACAGGCTGCTGATGTACAAGAGCGAATACGACATGTACGCAACCATAGATGCCTTCACCTTTGACTGCGAGAGCGGCATGGGGCGGTTTTTGAAGCTGGGCGCGCCGCCCAGCTATATACTTCGCCGGGGCGAGGTGATAGAGCTAAGGGCGGAGACGCTGCCCATAGGCATAATAAAGGGGGCTGCGCCCGCCAGGCAGGAGCTGGAACTGTCTGAAGGGGACAGGATAATAATGGCTACCGACGGCGTGACGGACGCCCTCGGGGAATCCATGGCGGAGCATATCGCGGCGCTGTACGAATGTAAAGATCCCGAAAAGATGGCGGAGGAGCTCATAGCGCTTTCGTCAGGAGAAGGGAAAATAAATGACGACATGAGCGTTGCCGTAGCGCTGGTACAAAAGGAGAAAAAGGACAGGAAAACAGACGTGTAGGGCAAAACTGATTTGTTTTGCTGCAATAAGTGTATTAAAAGTGAATTTTCATGGAAAGCTATTTATTTATCAAAAATCAAATGGTATAATTAGCCGCCGGCATGTGAGAAAGGGCGGGTGATTTTCGTGAAAAATCTTTGCGTTTTCGGTGCCTCCTGCTCAAATATAGACAGTGAGTTTCTTAACGCGGCCTATACGCTGGGTCAGGTGATGGCACAGCGGGGAATAGGCCTGGTTTTTGGCGGCGGCAACACCGGCCTCATGGGCGCGGCTGCCCGCGGCGTACATGACGGCGGCGGCAGGATAACCGGCGTAATACCGGAAAAGCTGAACAGGCCCGGAGTTGCGTACCCATTCTGCGGCCGGCTGATAGTAACGCCGGATATGCATACACGAAAGGCCAGGATGGAGGAATTGAGCGACGGTTTTATAGCCCTCCCGGGCGGATACGGCACGCTGGAGGAGCTCATGGAGGTGCTGACGCTGAACCAGCTTGGTTATATAACCGCGCCTGTGGTAATATTGAATACAAGGGAATACTATTCGGACCTCATCGCGCAGCTGAGGGAATGCGTGAATGAGGGCTTTACGGCGGCTCCCTGCCTGGATATTTTTTCCGTAGCGGGAACGCCTGAAGAAGCGGTCCAGCTTGCACTTAACAAAGAGCGGCCGGATATACCGGATAAGCTTGCTGACGCCATTCGCTTTGCGGCTGGAGAAACGGGACGATAGATGAAACACAACATAATGGTATGCGTCACAGGGCCCAGGACCTGCGATAAGCTTATCGCCCGGGGCATGGAAAGAAGCGCCGATGCCGAGATACACGTGGTACACTGCGTGGAAACCGGTCGTAATTTTATGGGTACCCCCTTCGAAGGGGATGCGGTGGAGTATCTCTTTACTGCGGCGCAGCTGGCAGGGGCGGAGCTTATACTCCTACGGGCGGACAACGTGGACGACGCGCTGGTGGAATACGCCGAAAAGAACGGAATAGACATGATAATCATGGGAGCAAGCCCCATAAAATTGGACCACGAAACAATAGTGACCCGGCTGCAAAGGCGGCTCCCCAATGTGGAATTTGATATAATAGGGCAGTAATAGTTCACAAATGACCGGAGCGCCGGTCATTTGTGATTGTCGAAAAAGTGGCTGAACGCCACTTTTTCGAGCTTTTACAGGTTTCGCCTCTCGCATTCGCTCCCGGGCGGCGAAACCCGCAAAGTACGAAAACCCTTGGGTTTTCATCCGTTCTGACGCACATGTCGCCAGAGCCGGATTGAATATAAGGGGCTGCGGCCCCTTATCAACCCCGGGATTTTTCGACAGACTGAAATGACCGGAGCGCCGGTCATTTTTTATGATATAATAAAATTAAAGCAATATGGCAAAATAGATTTAAAGCGCAAAGGAGACAAATATATGGCGGCTGAGCTCAAGGCACGTAAGGATATGGACAAAAGGTATATGTGGGATCTTACACAGATATACAAGACCAACGAGGACTGGGAGAAGGCATTTGTGGAGCTGCAGGCCAGGATCCCTGAGGTGGGCAGGTACTCCGGCACCATGGGTACCCCGGCTGGGGCAAAGGCGGCGCTGGACGGCTTTTACGACCTGGTTTACAAGTCCATGCTCATGTATCTTTATGCGGAACTCAACAAGTCGGGTGACAACGGCGACCCGGAGTACCAGGCCATGAACGAGCGGGCCATGATGCTGCTGGTGCAGCTGAACACGGCCGCAAGCTACATAACCCCCGAGCTTGCTACGCTCCCCACAGAGACCCTGCAGGCCTACCTTCATGCCCAGGAGCTGGAGCTGTACCGCCACCAAATAGCGGATATAATCCGCGTGCGCAAGCATGTGCTCTCCCCTGAACAGGAAAAGATGCTCTCCATGCTGGCGGATGCGGCTCAGACCCCGGACAACAGCTTTACCATGCTGGAGAGCGTGGATATGACCTTTCCCACCGTAAGGGACGAAAATGGCGAGGAAGTGCAGCTCACCCACGGCAGCTTCGGCGTGTACCGCGAGAGCGCCGACCGCCGGGTGCGCCAAGCCGCATTCGAACAGTATTTCGGCGAATTCAAGAAGTACATAAACACCTTTGCGGCCATGTACGGCGGCAGCGTGAAATTCGACAATTACTTCGCTGACGTAAGGGGCCACGAGAGCGCCCTTTCCGCCGAGCTTTACGGCAACGACGTGCCGGTGGCGGTGTATGACAGCCTTATTGAGGCGGTGCATGAGGCGCTGCCCGCCATGGGCAGGTATATAGCCCTCCGCAAGAAGGCGCTGGGCCTTGAAGAGCTGCATATGTACGACCTCTACAATCCTATGGTAGAGGACGCGGGCATGAAGTTCACCTTCGAGGAAGCAAAGGACATAGTAAAGAAGGCCCTTGCCCCTCTGGGCGAGGGATACGGCGGGCTTCTTGACAGGGCCTTCAGCGAGGGCTGGATAGACGTATACGAGAACAAGGGAAAGACCACCGGCGCATTCTCCTGCGGCGTTTACGGCGTACACCCCTATGTGCTGCTCAACTTCACCAACGAGCTGGACGACGTGTTCACCCTTGCCCATGAGCTGGGCCATGCCATGCACTCATATAAGTCCGACCATGCCCAGGCTTTCGCCAACCACGATTATTCCATAATGGCGGCGGAGGTGGCCTCCACCGTAAACGAAGTGCTGCTGCTGAAGTACCTCATATCCAACGAGACCGACAAGAAGCGCAGGGCGTACCTGCTGAACCACTTTATTGAGGGCTTCCGCACCACCCTTTTCCGCCAGACCCTGTTCGCGGAATTCGAGAAGGAGACTCATGCCATGGCCCAGTCCGGCCAGCCCCTGACTGCCGACAGCATGAACGCACTTTACAGGCGGCTCAACGAGCTGTACTATGCCGGCGCGGTGGTTGATGAGCTTCAGGATATCGAGTGGGCCCGCATACCCCATTTTTACAACGCCTTCTACGTATACCAGTACGCCACGGGTTATTCTGCGGCGGTGGCCATCGCCGACAGGATACTCGCCACCGGCGACGCCTCGGATTACCTCCGCTTCCTGACCACGGGCGGCAGCGACTACCCCATAAAGGAGCTGCGCATAGCAGGCGTCGATCTGGAGAAGCCCGAGGTAGTAAGCAATGCGCTGAAGGAGTTCGGCAACAGCGTGGACGAGCTGGAAAAGCTGCTGGGCCAGCTCAAATAATACAAACCAACGTATAATTATAAAGGAGATATATACATGACATACGATGTTGATCTTAATGAAATGAAAGCGTACATACTCAATAAGTTCAAGAACGAGGGCGATTTCGATTTTCTCAAGGAAGGCCTTATGGAGGAACTGGTGGACGAGATGATGTCCGTGGATCAGGCCTATCTGGCCAAGCTTTCGGAGGACGACGATTACGAGGACGACGACGTATACGAGATGCTCATTGCCGCCCTTCAAAATAAATACCCAAATTACAAGATGTATGCCATGCGCCTTGCCGAGGACTATCTGGACTTCTCCGAGGAGTACCTCGTCAGCGTGGATGCGATAGAGTGGGAATAAATTTTTAGTGCTTTCTGAATCCTGAAAAGCGCTGGTAATACAGCGTTTTTCAGGATTTTTTATTTTTACTGGCTACAAATTGGCTACATTTACAGCAATTTTTGTAGCCAGAGGCTCACGGCATAATGCCGTCAAGCTGTCTGGCTACCTCC
>ERZ773147.3782-NODE-3782-length-11135-cov-6.263899_pt1 | contig 11135 bp, 12 predicted proteins | sample MGYA00580851_ERZ773147 | MGnify/ENA primary metagenome ERZ773147 (study PRJEB29015, sample SAMEA2737818) | human gut metagenome | biome: human gut; feature: human-associated habitat; material: faeces | place: China | collected 2012 ... | reverse complement strand
CAGCAGCTCGCTTTCAGATGGCGGCCTTTTATTCGCGGCTACGTTTGACGGTTACCCTTAAGCCCTTTATTTTTGGATATCATGCACACATCTGGCGTATGGACAGAGGTAAACTGCGTTGCCTATGGCAGGGTATACGCTGCGCTCAGTTGAGGTACAGTCTGTAGCGCACCCGTCAATCCATTACATAGCCTGGTATGAAAAATAATAGTAACGGAACGTCACACAACGTTCCGTTACTATTTTATATAAGGGATGTCAAGATAATGAACTCAAAATTGGATACTGTGCGAAGCTGTAAGAGGTTTGATGGCTACCGGAAAAGATCAAGCATTTCATTGTTGTATAAACCATAATGGGATGATCTATGCATCCTTTCCTGCGATGTCAGAGATTTCGAAACACAATATATACGCGCCTTCGGCTCCAATCCCTTGAACATTGCTGTCAATTGAGATGGCGGGTGTTTCGCATTCTAATCCAGTCTTAGATCCGTCTGCATAGTACAATTTCCAGTTAGCGAAAGGCACACCATCGGCATCTTCGGTCATTCCAGCAGAGATTACAGTTAGTTTTGCACCGGGGTACACGACAAAAACATCAAATTCACTAGTCTGGTTTTCATCTAGACGCATATTCCCCTTTTTAACCGTGTGAACATTAGTTACTTGGACAGTCAAATCATTGTAAGAAAATGTCTCTGTACTTGCATCGGGATATGTCATAGGATCATTTTGACTGTCACCTTGTTCCTCTGCAGGGGGCCGACTGTTATCGGGGATTTGGGTTAGCTCAGGGGTAGTGATGTCATCATTATTTTTGCCATTTTCAAGGTTGGTGCAGGCTGTCAGGCAGTATATGAGAGACAGCGTAAGGATTGCAATAATTAGATATATTCTTTTCATGTTAGTAGGTCTCCTGCCTATTGCTAGATTCGACTATTGTGCAAGGTTTTAGGTCATGGTGTTTACCCAGTATCCATAGGCGTATGCAGATGCATTGGGGTTATTGTTCGGCTGGAAAAACTTTGCGGGAGCAAACGCTGCCTGACTTACCCCGCTACGAGTTAGACGAACCATCCAATATACGTTTGTTCCAGCAGGATAGATTCCCTTAAAACTATAAGAGTAAGTGTCTCCGTTTTTACTCATAAGGCCACCGTCAGTCCATGTTCCAGACGATTTACTTCTGTAATAGATCCTAACTTCAGCCATGTCGCGCTTAACACCATCGTCTCTAATATATGCAACAATAGATGCCGTATTATTACTCCATTTAGCCTGAGAATAAATGTCTAAATCTTTACCAGAAGCCCACTTACTGGAGGCGAGATAGCTGTAGTTTGGCTCATTCCGAAGCCATTTCAGCCCGTTGTTTTTAGAACAAATGCCAAAGTGAAGATGAGCGGGAACATTTCCTTGGTTTCCGGATTTGCCAATTAACTGTCCCTGATTTTTATAGCCATCCGACTCACAGGCATTCATGTGATAAAAACGGACATAGTAGTCGCCGTCGTCTTTTACTTTATTCCGATTTGCATCGACAAGAAATTCAATATCACTATGTCCCACGACAGGGTTTTTTGTTGACCACCCATAGTATGGTGCATATACATTTGTGTTGATCGAAGCATTCAAATCGACTCCGTTATGAGGGTTAGTTCCGACGGAGCGCGGCTGGTTCCATTTGCTATTAACGAGAACAAAACCTCCGGAGGATCCTGTTGACATCGGAGAAATGAAGCTGACAACCTTAAGAGCGGCATCTTGAAATACGATGTCGTATGCAGCCCGAGTGGACACGGCAGGCGATACGGTTTCTTCGTGGCTAATCAGCATAGTATCTTCGTTAAGCCAAAAGCCACGTACTGCAGAGTTTGTCGCAGCTTGTACACTCTGCCCAACTTGTGTTGTTTCGTTAAGAGAAATAGCCCTCCCATTTAAAGCATCAACAATCTTGATATCATTCATACCAATATCGGCGTTTTCACCGTATGAAATGGCTAGCTTTGCCCCAGACATAGAGAACGAAGGCGTTCCATCCAAATACCCGCGAACAGAGGTGATTTCACGCAGCTTCCCAGTCTCGCTATCCAGATCATTAATGTAAGCCGTAGATGTCGAACTGCCATCTTGGTAAGTTGTATAGATGAGTTTTCCGTATCCAGCTCCCTTGACGCAAACATTGGGCAAATCCGGAATATCAACAGAATTGATGGAGCGATTTACAACGTTTACAATCCTCGTACTATCGAGTGAACCAACTACAACTGAATTATCCGAAATAAAACCGACAATATCATTATTAATTGCAGGCGAAATCAACTGAGCTTCTGCTGGATTCTGGAGATTGACTTTCCAAACGGATGTTTCGTCCGGCTCTACCGCATCACGGTTTGTACGGTACACAACATATTGCCCAGATGGATCTAACTCAACATTGTCAATCCACAACAAATAACTTTCAGGGTTTATTGCTTTGATTTCGTGTTCAATTTCAGAACGGTTTTTTCCAGCATAAGTATCGCTTGTAAGCTTATTCGTGCTTCCGCTACTTGCATTGATGCTCCAAATGCCAATATCGGTATAAGCCAAATATGTACTCGTTTCGTCGGCATATGCAAAGCCAAATTCATGGCGTCCCCATTCGGAGGGGAAAATAAATGTGTCTGAACCAATGCTGCAACGATACATTAAAGCGTCAAAAGCCCCGTTGCTCCGGTCTTCTAAACGGAGGGTAAAAGGTGTGAGCGGGACTTCGGTTTGAGTGCTTCCATTGTACGCATATGCCTTGGTATGATTGGCAATATACTCCGCACGGACAACGTCCGCGTCAGCGATAGCATCCATAGATTGCCCCTGCTCATTGAATATCCCATTAGGATATAGAATTGACGTAAGTTCTTCATACTCAGCCGTGCTTACGGGTTTTACAAGCAATGTAGACCCACTGGCACCGTGCATAACATATTTGTTGTCATTTGAATCAACGACAACTGTTGGTGTAGAGATGGTCTCATCAATATTCGCATCGATTTGTCCTGCACTTGCTTGTACAATAAAAGATAACATAAAAGCAAGCAACAAGACTCCGCTAACCAGTCGTTTTTTTAGGCCGTTCATAAGCTTTCCTCCTCGTATTTCTTTAGTTGCTGTTCTTAGCTGTGATGGCTGGTATTTTGATTTCCGGTTGAAAGAATGCGTATGTGATTGTATTACTGTAGTCTCAAGTATAGCTGAGAGTACTTGGCTTACGAAACTAGTGCACCATTGTCAATGGTAAGAACTTGATCACATATGGAAAGAATATCTTCTTTATTATGGCTTGATAACAGGATGGTTACTCCTGAGTCTCTCAATGTATGAAGTAGCGCCCGAACACACAAAACACTTTCCTCATCTAGGCCGCGAGTAGGTTCATCCAAAATCAGCAACTCCGGAGACTCCATTATCGCCTGTGCGATAGCTAGTTTTTGCTTCATACCTAAAGAATAAGTCTTAACTTTTCGGCGATCATCTGGATCCAGGAGTACATTCTCCATTACCTGCCGGATATGTGCGTCAGAAATGATGCCTCGAAAACTGGCTAGATAGCGAAGATTATCAAATCCCGTCAAATCATTTAAGAATGCGGGGTTTTCAATGATTACACCTTTTGTCATAGGTCGATGATAAATGATTGATCCTGAATCAAGATGAAGGAGACCGGCAATAGCTCGGAGGAGCATGGTTTTACCTGATCCATTTGCGCCTACAAAACCGATAGAAGCACCTTTTGAAATAGACAGATCAATATCGCATAGTATATGCTTATCCTTGATCCATTTGTTGAGTTTTACTATATCGATGCAGTTCATAGTTAACGTCCTTTCTGCGTTTGCACTTACCTATTCTTCCCGATCTATATTCTCTGGAGAAAAGAGAAAGTCTTGTCGTTCAATAATGTAACAAAAGAAAAAGACACATAAGAAGATAATGCATAACCAATAAATTGTTGGATATAGCAATGAGTTTAAAGAGCCGGATGTTCCATATTCATTAATGTAATTTAGAAAGTAGTTCTTGTGAGGGAAGATACAGCGAATGGCCTTTCCCCTGAACCAAAAGTCAACTTTGATTAGAACTAGAAGTAAGAAGTTGAGTATAAAAGGTATGCTAGTCGAAAAGAGAGATCTGCCGAATCTGATAGAAGAAAGCATAACAAGTTTCGCAAAAATGAGATATTGAAAAACAGTACCAAGAAAAATAAACAATTCTAATTCCGGAAGAAAAGAACAAAAATCAAAACCTAGGTTAAACCAGTTTTGCAAAGGAGCCGAGAGTTCAAAAGCAAAGGCATTGCCGATATCATTTATATGGCCTACAAGAAAAATTGCAGCAACGAGAAATACCTCGAAAAGGTGATAAAAAAGGGTAAATGCAGTCAAATCGATCAAGCATCTATTTGTAAATAGTCTTCTGCTGGTAAAACGGGTGATAATATATTCATATTCTTTTTCGAATCTAAAAAGTTTCTGAGAAACAATAATAAAAAGGGGCAAACGGAACAGATAAAAAAGAGGATAGGAATTAAACTGAAACAACAAATTACCCCAAAACGTTAACCGGGATTCGCCACTAATGGTGAGTGCTTGCCTTTGCGAGTATGCTGTAACAACGCAAAGGCAAACGAAAACCATTGCACTTCCCAGTTTAGCTTGGTATCCTTTATATATAATTCTTCGAGCCAACTGCCTCATAAAATCTCCTGACTGTCCCGCTTAATCGCACTGAAAATTAGCGCAAAGGACACTACACAGATAAATATGTCTTTTAAGAGAATTAAAGGGAAAGAGCTGGAGGTGCTCTCAAATGGTAGAAACATGGAAAGAAAACTTGCTAAATTAAATGGGTAAAACCCAGATAGAATCGCATTGGCTATGTAAATTATAAAAGGCAATGCAATTACAAGCCACTTACGCTTTACAAATAAAGTTATTGCGGTAAAGAGAACAAAAAATACGGCAGATTCAGCAACATTAAGTACAATTATCAAAAGCACATATAAAAGGGGGGAATACTGATAATACCCTGAAAAGGCTCCCGACGGAGCATAATTTGTTTCTCCAACTGGCAAATTGAATGGATAAAGGATACTACATAAAAGGAACCAAAGCGTTAAAATTGAAAAAAACAGAACCATAGTACTAATTAATCCAACTTCAATCTTTTTTAGAAAATAGTTTTTATATGTAGTCCGGACGGTAACTAAGTGAATAAAAGAACTGTTTCTTTCGGTGTAAATTGAGCCGAGGTAGGGAGCGCATATTAAGATGGGAATCATCACCTTGTAAAAGCTGCCTTCACCAACTCCGAGACAGTACAACCAAGCTTCATAGCATGAAATATCAGAAGGGTTATGGTAAAACTGAGCGTCCAAATGAAATGCAATAAGTCCGCCGATACCAGAAGCTATTCCCAAGAAAAGCGTTACAAAATAGGCGCGATGAAAAGCACGCCGAAATTCATAATTAATCATAATACATACCTTATATTTGCATACGAGCTATTTATGTACGAGCAGGATATGAATGGCTATGTCATATCCTGCTCGTTGTTATTTAAAAGAAATAAACTCTTTTCAGTTTTATGTATGCACGCGTGATAGCGAGTCACAAGGGCATGGCACTATAGTTCCTTCGGAATCCAGTGTCGAATATAGACATATTTATTTGAGGTTGTCAGCACTGAAATCCAAATGAACTGTAAAGGCAGTAGAAATAAGATCAGAACTAAGCTCTGCGCGATATTCATAACCAACCTTGGCCCCGTTTTCGGCGGCATAGCAAATCTTTCCAACTGGCAAGTCACGAGCCCACTGAGAACGTGCTTCATTGTTGGAGTTGATCAGCCGTGCATCAACAAAATTATTAGGTTGTTTGGATGTAGCTTTAAATGAGGCAGTCAAAGTTACAGTTCTCTTAACATTGTGTTCTTGGGTATAGCCGCTACCGTTCCAACCAGGAACGTATACTTCACAATCCTCTGTCCACGTTGCAGCGGCAAGCGGTGCAACATTAGCGAGTTCTTCTGTAGCGGGAGGCGCGGCAGATGCCACACCGCAAAGCATAAGTGTTGAAATAATAAGTGCCATGGTCAGCACGATTCGTTTGATTCCTTTCATTTGAGTTCTTTCCTTTCTTTAGAATTTTGAGTCAAAATGTTTCTTATTTCTTGATTAACCATCTACGGTTACGGCTTGTTCAGGGAGTTGCACGCCATTCAATTTGACGGAAAGCGTCAGCGTATAAGGCTTGCCTGCTGTTATTTTTTCTCTTTGCTTAATGTGACAAAGCTTTTACCGGTTGCATTCTAGGTATCAACAACAGTTGACCCTTGTTTCAGTACAAGTGTTAGAGAAATGTCCGTACTGCTGTCGCCGCACCGATATGATGCCATACAATATGCAGTATTGTTATCTATTCGTAGCGATGGAAAACCGCTCTTTGCACGCGGAGCAGCAGATGCAGACACTACGAGTGTAAGTGCCAATAGTACAGACAAAGATACCACTATAAGTCGTTTCACAAAAACACCTCCTTTCTGCGAATAGTTAAGGTATTGAGAACCTCAACTATATAACGCATTAAGGAGGTGCTTTCTTTCAAATTATTTAAAATTTACAATTACTCCAAAATTTCAACCACACTTTCAGCAATATGCAACAATTCGTCTCCATCTAAGAACGCGTCTATAGAGAAACACATATTATCGCGCTCATTCATCCAAACAATCATATTACTTTCTTCCCCGTCGGCATAGATGTATAATTGCCCCGTGTGCCCGTTGACGGTAATATCAGTTACAGTTGTTAAATCGAGATGTGTAACTTTTGCAATATTTTTTCCTTTGGAAAATACTCAAAGTAAAGCTCTTGCTGCCTAGGCCCACTGTAAGTAATAGCTGTAGTGTTGGAAATTTTATCTGGCTGTATTACAAATTGACCGTGAGGATTGTAGCCCTGTGGGAAATATGTGATTTCATAATTGTGTAAAACAACTTCTTCGGATTCTCCTGTAAAAAGATAGGAAATATGTGTCTCATACCACTCTGTTATCCAATTCACTACGGCAGCATAAGCTTTAGGGCTAATTAACGTCAGCATTCCAATGCTTAAAATACAAATAAGCAGAATTGCTGCCGCCATTTTGACAGCCTTCTTCCAACTGGGATTTTGCTTCTGCTTAGCCCACTTCGTCGGATTGTTGCAAAGTGACTGCATAGATTTCTGAAATTTTCGAGATGTTTCAACAGGCTCTGTGCTCAAAAACTCAGGAGCGAATTCTTCAATATGAAAGTGTTTCACAATCTTTATCCATGCATTTTGAACAGCAGCTTCTAATGCCATTTGATTGGTGGGGAAATACTTTTTGGCAATGCGTAGCATGACCTCGTAATGTGTGTTATAGCGCACCATAAATTCACTTTTTTTATGATCGGTTTCTAATGGTTTCTAATACAGATAAATAAATTAGCAAGACAATGCCTCCATTTATGTGTTGTTCCATAGTGTAAGCGGATAATTGCCACGAAGGGATTATTATCAAAGGAATTCGTTATTGTGAAAGTACTATTCCTAAAAATGAATAAATCTCGATGGTTTACGCACAAGCAGAATTAGTTTTATAATTACAAAAAACACTGGTACCCAGGACAATCCCCAAAGTGATATTCAAAATAAATCCGTCTTTCGATAGGAAATTCGAAAGGCGGATTTATTTTGGCAACCAGAGAGTTCCACGGTTCTGCCGCAAGTCCCATTAAGATAGCCAGAGGAGTTAGTGTTGGAAGCTGCGCCGCGCAATCTAACATCGGCATCTAAGAGTGATTTTTGGAGATGTGGTGCGGAAGGATCATGATTTCGTCATATTTGCTCATAATATATTCCGCCTTCCCTTTCAACAGTAATCCCGAAGCCATTATTCTTTCTATTAGTTCTTGGCACCGTCTGCGTGCACTCCTGTATCAACATATATCTACATGATAGTTTCCGTTAATATTGAAGAAAATCGTTTTGGCAGGGAAAAGATTAATCCCCATGGTGGCCACTGCAACAACATAGCAGGCCCATTCACTTAGTTCATCTGGAAGCCGAAAGCACTCGGGCTCTCCATCTTTCAAAATTGTTACTGTTGGAATAGATTCTTGGCTCACGCCAACCGATAATACGTCGAAAGTCTGAAAACCTTCATGTAGGGGCAAAAGAGGTTGCCGCTTCGAATCAAAATATTCTTTCAGCCATTCACATGCAAAAGCATTGAAGTGTTCACCCTTCATTCCTATATCAGATTGAATTTGGTCAACGGATTCAAATTGATTCATGAAAGCAAACAGGGCATAAAATGCAATTAAATCGTCCAAATAGATACCAGAGCAGGATTTGTAGTAAGCCGGCTGACATTTACAAATAAGCCAATAAAGCTTCCTATAGAGCCTTAATTGAGTCTCATTTAGGCAGAACCATTTTGTATCCAGAATCTTCTTATTTACACCTTCTTCAAGAGATTGGTATCGCAGAGAATCGCTTAGTCCTTTCAACAGCTTGGATATGATACCTGCCATCATATCTGCCATTCGAAGCCCAGAATATTCTGCAGAATCAGCTTCTTCCAAATTATTTAAGCCAATCTCTTGAGCCGCTTTTAAGGTTCTGCTGATTTCACCTTCTTTGCCTTCTTTGTCAATAATCAAACGGTAGTCCGTTATGTTTTTTTCTGCCAGATACTTTCTGAAGCCATCAAAAGGCATGTGATAGTCCCAAGACAACTCTGGCCTGTTGGCAATTGTATCTAACACATCTAGTATTTTTCTAAAAGTCGCTGTCTCGGCATACTTCAGCTTTGGGTTCTTTTTGTTGTTCTCTATCCGATTGCGCAGGAACTTTCTTAGTGCTTCTAAAAAGTCGTTAGGTGATTCATCGAGGATCTTAATGATTTCTTTTGGGCGATACATGACGAGGGCCTTCGTAATGGAATATTTTATCAAGTCTGCATCAACAAGGAAATCGCCTCTAACTTCTTGGAAAATTTGTGATATTAGGTATTCTATTTTGCTGCAAGTGGAAAATATAACATGACTATTATCATCAAAAAGTGACAGAAAGTCATCTACAAACTGTACATTCTGTTTGTTGAGAGACGCAAAACCGTATTTGAACTGTTTTTGCTGTAACGTCGTACTTTTAATTTCACCATTATGTTTTTTTCTATCGGCATACTTAACTTCAAAAGCGGTATGCCGCTGCAGAATATCATTCTTATCATCTGGCCACCCCACAATCATGGTTACAAAATTGTCATAGTAATTGGCGGCACTTATCGTTTTGTAGTTAATCTTTCGACTATGCTCTGCCTCATCGTAGAAAAAGCTATATGTAGGCATTTGTAACACCTCACTATTATGATAAGTTTTGGTTGGCAGTTTAGGCAAGAGTCGGACTTCCTTTCTGGCTTTTGCCTAAGCTGCAATACCAGGAGCAACTGGCTGACCAACACCTCTTTGGGCTTCTATGTCCGTAGTTTAGGATGTCAACTATCCTATATTGCAGCATTCGATTTGAGTGGGTTGAACCTTGGAGTTCGCGTTACCGAAATAGATTGAATCGGCAGTGAGAAAACGATAAATTCCGGTTGCAAATTTGCTTGTTTGCCGTGTGCCTTTTCACCACTAAGCGAAAACGATTCTTCCATTTTTGCAGTTACCCTATGCTATGATATAGTATATTATAGATAAATACGCTATAGATGGTCAAGCATGTTTTAAGTAATTAGATAACGCAAAGGGTCAGTCATAATTGAAGGATCCGACAACGAGACCGCTAATCTCTCATGGAAGGAACAGGCGGTGCGGAACGCTATCGCGTCCATATCTATCTTTGAGTGACAGGTGTAATCCAAATCCTTAAAGTACAGAAGTGCCCCTCAGATTATCTGAGGGGCACTTCCTGTTTTCATGTGATATTGTCATACAACTTGATAAGAAAGAAGGCTACTACAGCAGTTATAACCGGTATGCTACAGAGTATTCTTTTCACGAGCTGTCTCCTTAATCTTCGATCCATGCACAGTACACCACATACCTCTCCCGCCCACCCGAAGCGTAGGGATGGCAGGTCAATAGCGTCAGCAGGTCGCGGCTTTGCTGTATCTTGATCTTATCCACCTCATGGGGCTGGATGATCTGAATGTCGGCCACTGTGTAGGTCAGCGTTTCCCATAGATTTGTCAGCGTAACGGTATCGCCAACATGTAAGCGGTCTATATGCCGGAAATAGTCCGCACCGCGCCAGCCCCGGTGGCCGGCGATGACACAGTTGGTGTTATCCCCACCGATGGGTGCGGAGGTATTTCCCAACACCGCCGCACCTGCGGCAAGGTGGTCATCGGACGCGCCCAAGTAGACCGGCATGGTCAGCTCCATGGCGGGAATTTCCAAGACGCCTATGATCTCATCCTCGATGCCGTAGGCAGTCAAGTCGGCGGCGGGTTCTTCGCAGGCTTCCAGATCAATAAGACGGGATTGCTTTTCTGCGTAAAGCTGGCGGTTATACTCTTGTAGAGCCGCCAGCAGTTCGGGATATTGCTGCTCCGGCTTCCGTTCTTCGAGGAAGCTCTGCACGGCCTCATCCGTGTTGGCTTGCAGCCTGTACCCTGTAACCACCGGCCACAGCATGACGCAGATACCTACCACCGCCAACAACGCCGCCAGCGCAAAAGCCATCTTACGCATGGCGCACCCTCCTTACCAAAAAGTAAGCACCACCGATTACCGCCACCGCGCCAAGGCCGATGGCCAGGCCGGTAAGGTAGTGCCGTGTCCACGAGGATGCGGCTGGTTTTTCTGCGGCGGCAGTGGTTGCCTGTTCGGGGGTGTACGGAATGCGGTGGCCTCGTACCAGCAGCCGGTGGGTGTTGACCCCGAATGGCGTACAGGTCACCAGCGTTACATAGTCCTTGCCTTCCTCAATTTGGAGCAGCCGCGTATCTGTGGGCAGTACCGTGTTGATGGCATCCACCTCATAGGCCAACACCTCACCCAGCACATGGATGTAAAACGTGTCGCCCTCTGCAAGCTGGTCAATGTCCGAAAACAGCTTGG
>ERZ773147.3778-NODE-3778-length-11147-cov-7.161828_pt1 | contig 11147 bp, 12 predicted proteins | sample MGYA00580851_ERZ773147 | MGnify/ENA primary metagenome ERZ773147 (study PRJEB29015, sample SAMEA2737818) | human gut metagenome | biome: human gut; feature: human-associated habitat; material: faeces | place: China | collected 2012 ... | reverse complement strand
GCAAGACGTCCGGAAAATGGGAGCCTTCCTCGAAACAGCCCTCGCTTCATCCACCACTGGCGGCGCTTCGCCTGTTTCCCCTTCTTGGGTTATCTCCGCGCCAAGAGCCGCCTTGCGGCGGTTGCGCTCCGAAACGCGCCTGCGGGCGCAGTCCCGCGCACACCCTTTACCCGCAAGGGGTATGCAGCATCCGTAAAGCGGCAGAGCCGCTAACGGCTGCCCTACCTTACCGTCGCGGAGAATTAACCGCTTTATCGACAGTCTCAGGGGCCTCGCTTTCAGCGAGGCCCCTTGCTTATGCCATATTCCGGTATTTTTTCAGCTGCTTTTCAAATTCCTCCGGCAGACCGCAGGTCAGCTCCACCAATTCTCCCGTGCGGGGATGGATAAATTTCAGCCCTACAGCGTGAAGGCACTGTCCCTGCAAACCGGGGACCGGTTTTTTGTTGCCGTATACGGTATCTCCCAAAATCGGATGGCCGATGTAGGCCATGTGCACCCGGATCTGGTGGGTGCGGCCGGTTTCCAGCTTGCAGCGGATGTGGGTATAGCCCTTATAGCGGCGCACCACCTCCCAATGGGTGACGGCGTTCCGTCCGCCCCGCTGGGTGACGCACATTTTCTTCCTGTCCGTGGGATGCCGCCCGATGGGCGCGTCCACGGTGCCGCAGTCTTCCTTCATAACGCCGCAGACAATGGCCTCATAGGTTCTGGCCATGGTGTGGTCTTTCAGCTGAGAGGCCAGCATGGTGTGGGCGTAATCGTTTTTCGCCACGGCCAGCAGCCCCGACGTGTCCTTATCGATGCGGTGGACGATCCCCGGGCGCAGCTCGCCGTTGATGCCGGAAAGGTTGTCTCCCAAAGCGTAGAGCAGGCCGTTGACCAATGTATCGTCGGCGTGTCCGGCGGCGGGATGCACCACCAGCCCCTTGGGCTTGTTGATGACCAGCAGATCGTCGTCCTCGTAGACGATATCCAGCGGCATTTCGGTGGGAACGATGTCCACGGGTTTTGCTTCGGGGATCGTGTACTCCACCCGGTCGCCGACGTTCAGGCGGTCGTTTTTCTTACCGGGGACGCCGTTTCGCGTGACCATGCCCTCTTCAATGAGTCTCTGCGCCGCGCTGCGGCTTAAATTTCCGGGCTGTCTTGCCAGAAACGCATCCAGACGCTCCCCGGCGGTGTCGGCAAATAAGGTCATTTTTTCTTATCCTTCCAGAATGCCTTGTTGAACAGCACCAGATGTCCCATCAGCAGCACGCAGCCGCAGGTTATGAAGCAGTCCGCCACATTGAACACTGGGAAGTCCATGAAGGCCGTCTCGATCATGTCCACCACGTAGCCCATGCGGAGCCGGTCAACCATATTGGCAAAGCCGCCGCCGTAAATCGCCGCAATGCACCAGCGCTCGAAGGGCGTAAAGGCCATCTTCTTTTTGAAATACTCCCAGACGATCAGCCCGGTAAAGAACAGAAAAATCAGGGCAAACAGCCACTGCTGCCCCTCAAAGGAGGAAAAGGCCGCGCCGGAATTCTGCACGTAGGTCAGATTCAGGACGCCGGGGATAAAGGAAATGTCCGTGTAAAGGGGAATGTACGCAACGGTAAAATACTTGGAGAGCTGATCGACCGCCACGATGCCGGCGGCAAACAGGGCATAGTATAGAAACTGCATCGGAACGCCTCCTGTTAAGATAGGGTTATGATACCATGAAGCGCAGGGATTGTCAAACATCCGCCGCCGAAGGCGTAAAAAAACCCGCCCCGAGTATTCCCAGGACGGTGCTGCTAGAGCCATATTTATTTGATCAGGAACTTTTCGACATCACCGCAAAAGGCGGCAAGCTCCTCCTCACTGCAATCCGCATCCACCCGCAGGGGGCCGCACAAATCCAGACAGAACATTTCCATGAAGCTCTTTCCGTTGACCTTGTTGTTGGCGTCCCGGATAACAACAGGGAACCCCCGCGCCGTGGACAGCGACACAAATTCCTGAACATCCTGAACCGACTGGAGCCGAACCTGAAATTCCCGCACAAAAGTACCTCCTGCAACTGTACAAACCTGTTCTTTTCGTGTATAATTGGGGGGAATGATCCGGCGGTGGCACTAACTTCCCCGTATCATCGGTGGATGACAATTATTATAGCAGTTTTCCCCGAAATTTCAACTGTCGGTTTGGACGATTAATACAAATTCTTGACATCTTTATTGGTGGATTTGACATATGAGATTTGCATTCTATACCCTTGGCTGCAAGGTCAATCAATACGAAACTGAGGTGCTTTCCGCCCGCTTTGCCGCCGAAGGCTTTGATGTCGTCCCCGGGCACGCCCCCGGCTGCGATGTCTATGTGGTGGGCAGCTGCACCGTCACCGCCGAAGGCGACCGCAAGACCCGCCAGGCCGTCCGCCGCTTCCGTCGGGAAAATCCCGGCGCCATCGTGGTGCTCACCGGCTGCTACCCGCAGGCCTTCCCGCGGGAGGCCGCCGCCGTCACGGAAGCCGATATCATCACCGGGGCACGCAACCGCGCCGCCCTGCCGCAGCTGGTGCGGGCGTTCTCTCTCGACCGTCAGCGCATTGTCAGCATCCCGCAGCACGAAAAAGGCGAGGATTTCGAAAGCTGCTCCGCCGCCGATTTTGGCGTGCGCACCCGCGCCTTTCTTAAAATACAGGACGGCTGCGATAACTGGTGCAGCTATTGCATCATCCCCGCCGCGCGCGGCCCCGTCCGCAGCAAGCCCATGCCGGAGCTGCAAAGCGAACTTCTCACCCTTGCGCAGAACGGTTACCGTGAGATCGTCCTCACCGGCATCAATCTTTCCAATTACGGCAGGGAATGGGGGTTGCACCTCTCCGATGCCGTCTTAGCGGCAGCCGCCACCCCCGGCGTCGAGCGGGTCCGTCTCGGTTCCATCGAACCGGACCTCCTCACTCCGCAGGAAATTTACCGCCTGGCGGAGGGCTGTGGGGGCAAGCTCTGCCCGCAGTTCCATCTTTCGCTGCAAAGCGGCTGCGATGCCACCCTGCGCCGCATGAACCGTCACTACGATACCACCCAGTACCGCGCCGTGGCTGAAGCGGTGAGAAAGGCATTCCCCGGCGCCGCCCTCACCACCGATATGATGGTGGGCTTTGCCGGCGAGACCGAAGCGGACCACCGGGAATCGCTGGCTTTCGCGCGGGAGATCGGCTTTGCCAAAATTCACGCCTTTGCGTACAGCCAGCGCCCCGGTACCCGCGCCGCCGCCATGCCGGATCAGGTCTCCCCGGCCGATAAAAAGCGCCGCTGCGCGGAACTCATCGCTGTGGCCGCCGAACTGCGAAAAACCGCCCTCACCGCCATGCTGGGGCAAACCCAGCTGGTACTGTTCGAAAGCCGCGGGCAGCAGGGCTGCACCGGCTACACCCCCAATTACACCCCCGTCACCGTCTGCGACCCCGCCGCCCACCCCGGCGACATCCGTCCGGTGCTGCTCACCGCCATCTCCCCCGATGCCGACGGCTGCGAGGGCATCCTCACCGATTGATCTTCGGGAAACTTTCCACTTTTCCGCAGGGCCTTGTTTAGAATATGATCCCCCTTGTTAAAGCCTCTGCCAATCGCAAAATACGCCCGCAGGGCAGCCGCCAAAGGCGACTCTGCGGCTTCGCCGCAAGCTCCGTCCTCCGGGACGGAGTGCCCTGCGGGCGCCTCACCAGCTCCCACACCTACTTAAAATCCCGAAAGGAGCCCCCATGACACTTCTCTACCTCATCACCGCCGTATTCACCATGCTGTCCCTCGTCCTCAGTGTCCGCCGGGTGCCCCGCGCCGTTACCGTGCTGCAGGCGGTCGCCTTTGCCTGCGCCGTTGCCCTGTTCATCCATTACCTCGCTAAATAATAAAGGAGTCCCCATGCTGTTCCGTCCCGCCGCCGAATCTGATTTAGACGCCATTGAGCGCCACTATACCGAGCTGCTCACCCACGAAGCCGAAACCGGCCGCAGCACCACCAATTGGTCCCTAGGGGTCTACCCCACCCGGCAAACTGCCGCGGCAGCCCTGGCCGCCGGCACGCTGTGGGTGCTGGAACGGGAGGGCGAACCCGTCGCCAGCGTCATCCTCAATCATCACCAGGATGATTTCTATGCCACCATTGGCTGGCAGTACCCCGCCCCGCCGGAGCAAGTGCTTGTGGTCCATACCCTCTGCATCCCGCCCCGGTATGCCGGGCAGGGCCTTGGCCGGGAGTGCGTCTCCCGCATCAAGCAGCAGGCCGCCGCCATGGGCTGCGCCGTCATCCGGCTGGATACCTGGGCCGGCAATATTCCCGCCGCCACCCTGTACCAGAAAAATGGTTTTTCGCTTTGCGGGCGCGCCCAGGTGCTTTTTCAGGGCAAAATACCGGAGGAGCTTGTTTTTCTCGAATACCGCTGCCCGCCCAGCACCAATCCCCCGGCGGTCTGCGGCAGCTAAAAATGGGCCCTGACCGCGTCGCGTGCCTTGACAGGCATCAGCCCGCCTTCACCGGGCATAAGCCTGCCTGCGGCCCCCTCCTTGTCATTTTCCCATTTTTATCTGCCGCCCCGCCAATCTCACTTGCTTTGGAGAAAAAAACCATGTCCATTCTCATCGATAGCGTCACCCCGCATACTCCCGCCGCCAAAGCCGGCATCCTGGCCGGCGACCGCCTGGTCGCCGTCAACGGCAATCTCATCCACGATGTGCTGGATTACCGCTTTTATATGATCGATACTGCCCTCACCGTCGAAGTGGAACGGGACAGCAAACCGCTCACCTTTCACATCAAAAAAGAGGAGTACGACGAGCTGGGGCTGGAATTTACCGATTACCTCATGGATCGCCAGCACCACTGCGCCAATAAGTGCGTTTTCTGCTTCGTCGATCAGCTGCCCCGCGGCATGCGCGAAACCCTCTACTTTAAGGATGACGACAGCCGCATGAGCTTCCTGTTCGGCAGCTATGTCACCCTCACCAATATGACCGATGAGGACATCGCCCGCATCATCAAAATGCACATCAGCCCCATCAATATCTCGGTCCACGCCACCAATCCGGAGCTGCGGGTCGAACTGATGAAAAACCCCCGCAGCGGCGAGGTGCTCAAGTATATCCCCCAGCTGGCCGCGCACCACATCCGCATCAATGCCCAAATCGTTGTCTGCCCCGGCCTCAATGACGGCGAGGAACTGCGGCGCAGCCTGTGGGATCTGGGTCAGTACGCCCCGGAGGTGCAAAGCATCGCCTTAGTACCCGTCGGGCTCACCGGCCATCGGGAGGGCCTTTATCCTCTGCGCATGATGACCCCCGAGGAAGCCGCCGACTGCATCCGCATCGCCGATGAATTCGGGGAAGAGATGCTGCGCCGCCATGGCAGCCGCATCGCCTTCTGCGCCGATGAGCTCTACCTCATCGCCGGGCTGCCCCTGCCGGATTACAGCTACTACGAGGACTTCGACCAGCTGGGCAACGGCGTGGGCACCACCGCCCTTTTGCGGGATGAATTCGCCTCCGCCCTTTCCATGGAAGACGGCGATGAGGAGAAAAGTCACTTCTCCCTTGCCACCGGCGAAGCTGCCGCCCCCCTCCTGCGGGAGCTTTTGGAAACCGCAAAGGATAAATTCCCCCACCGGCAGCTTACCGTCTACGGCGTGCCCAATATCACCTTCGGCGGCGGTGTCAATGTCACCGGGCTGGTCTGCGGCCGGGATATCATCGAATATCTCCGGGATAAACCCCTCTACCAGGGCCTTATCCTCCCGGAGATCATGCTGCGGGACGAAAAGGATAAGTTCCTGGATGACACCACCCCCTACGATGTCGCCGCAGCATTGCAAACCACCGTTCATGTGGCCGGCATGGATGGCGCTGATCTCTTAGACGCCCTGCTGGGGCTGACGCCGCCCCTCGCCTGATCCCTGCAAGCCGCAAAATTCGGGCCGCAGGCCAATCCGTCCTCCGGACGGATTCTGCGGACTTCGTCCGCAGCGGCGGCTCCGCCGCCGGGCCTGCGGCCCGCCCCACTTCCCCCTCGCACCTCATCAAACCACCCAAGGAGGCCCCCATGATCCGTTTTGCCACCATCGGCTCCGGCCCCATCGTCGAAGCCTTCCTCACCGAAGCCCAAAAGCACCCCGATTTCACCCTCACCGCCGTCTATTCCCGTACCGCCGGGCGCGCCGCCGAATTCGCCGCCCAGTGGGGCGCCCCCCTCACCTTCACCGACCTAAACCAACTGGCCGCCTGCCCCGAGGTCGATGCCGTCTATATCGCCAGCCCCAATCTCTGCCACGCCGAGCAGGCCATCACCCTGATGAAGGCCGGCAAGCACATCCTGTGCGAAAAGCCCATGGCCACCACCTACATCGATTGCGACGGCATGGTGCTGCAGGCGCACAATAGCCATGTCATCCTGCTGGAGGGCATGCGCACCCTGTTCGCCCCCGGCTTCGCCCGGCTGCACCAGCTCATCCCGGAGATCGGCACACTGCGCCGCATCACGGCGGGCTATTGCCAATATTCCTCCCGGTACGATAGCTACCTGGCCGGCGGCCGCCCCAATGCCTTCGATCCCCGCCTCAATAATGCCGCCGTCGCCGATCTCGGTGTCTACTGCATCGCCCCCACCATCGCCATGGCCGGCGAACCCCAAAAGCTCCTCTCCTGCTGCAATAAGCTGGGCGAATTTGAAGCGCAGGGCAGCGCCATAGCGCAGTACCCCTCTTTTTTGGCGGATTGGCGCTGGAGCAAAATCGCCGATAGCCCCCTCCCCTCCGCCATCGAGGGCGAAAAGGGCGCCATCCTCATCGGCAAATGGGATACCATGTCCCCCCTCACCCTGTGTCTGCGTGGCCAGGAGCCGAAGCCCATCCCCATCGAGGATGAAACCTCCCCTCTCTACGCCGAGCTGGATGCCTTCATCAGCATGATCAAGCGCCGCGGCGGCAATGAGGGCTACCTCTCCATCTCGCTGGCCACCTGCCGCGTGCTGGATGAGATCGCCAAGCAGAATAAGATCACCTTCCGCCAGACCTGCTGGAACATGGTCGTCCACCGGGATGACTGACCCCACGCAAAAAGCTCCCCTTTCGGGGAGCTCTTTTTTGCCTTATGGCGGGCACCGCACACAAATGCCCGTTCGCTTTAGTTCAGTTTATTTCTTGCGGATGACCGCAGCAGCGCCCAGCAGGGAAACCACCGCCATGGCCGCAGCCACGCCCACAAAGTCATTGGCGCCGGTGCTGGGGTTCTTGGTGTTATCGGTGCTGGGGGTGGTAGTGGTGCTACCGCCCTCGCTGGGCACGATGATGGTAATAGTACCGGGAACGGTGTAGGATGTTTCGGGCTTAACGTCATTCCCGTTAACTCTAATGGTTGTGTTACTATTGTTAACAATAGTAATGCCAGGCTTAACATTAAGTGCTTCGCCTTCGCTAGCAGCCAGCACCTCAAAGGAACCGCTCTCTGCATTTTCAACGGCATTTTTAGCAGTACTACCAACATAATATTTGCCGTTGTTGTCCTTTACAGTAGGAGAGGCGTGGACATAATCAGTAACATCGGAATTAAAGCTGCCGCCCATAACACCAAGGGAAGAACCGTCCTTTGGTTCAGCTTTACAAACCATACCTTCAAAGTTGCCGCCATTTACTATAATACCAACCTGCTTGGTCGCCTCTTCAGGGTTTTTCTGCGGGTTGCTCTCAAGAAGTGCCGCTGTACCTTTGAATGTGCCTCCATTGATTTCTACATGAATGGGCAGCCTGGTTGTGTGCTGGATAACAGCAAGTGCCACATTGTCGGAAGTCGATCCATTCCCATTTGCATTTGTTGTAACGCTTCCATTGCCTCCAGTAACATTACAGTTGTTTAGGGTCAGGCTACCGGCGCGAATTTCGATGCCGGTGCAGCTGCTTGTTACAGAACCGCCATTAATTGTGGTGTCGGCTGCGCCCGCAAGATACATGCCATCACCTGTACCGGACAGAGCCACATTCGTAAGAGCAATCTTTACATTAGCATTAATAGTACCATTAACATAAAGCCCAACACCAGCGTCGCCGTTGGTATCATTTTTGCCCGTCAGCGTTGCATTTTCTGCATTGAAAACCATACCATAGTTATTTCCCTTGTTCTGGTCAATAAACATTCCAGCCCAGCCCTCAAGGGTAACACCATTATTAACATTAACAACACTGTAGTTTTCAGATCCGGCAGGGCCGCCCGTCATAATAATTGGTGCAAGATAAGCGGCTACTTCCTTGATGCTTCCGCTGCCGTTAACGGTAAATGTTGCATTATTTACATAGAAGAACATTCCTAATGTCGAAATGGTAACATTGTGACCACCCAGATCCAGAGTGATATTCTTCCCGTCACTAATTATAATCTTATTCTTTACATCTGCATCGTTCAGCAGAGTAATTGTAGTGGCATTAGTAGTTGTAACAGCAGTAAATGCCTCTTCGAGGGTAGCATATTCAGTATCCCCGATCTTGGCTACATTTGTACCCTCCGCCATCGCCATGACGGGCAGCATTACAGCCACCATAAGCAGGGCCAGCGCTATGCTTATTACTTTTTTCACGTCAATCTCTCCTTTTTGTTTTTGGTTTTTTGCCCGCAGGGAGGGGGTCGTGTTTGTGTGCAAACACGAGCAAGCCCCATGGGGCTTCGGACACGCCCATTTTAGCACCATTTTGTCCGCAGTACCAGTACCATTGTGCTTTTTTCTGTATAAATTTCCCCCTCATTTTTGTGCATCATGCAATATTTGGTACACATCCTGCAAAAAAACGCCCCCGAAAGCTGATGCCTTCGGGGGATTTTCCTAATTTTTCGGTTATTCCTCTACCTTGATAACCTCTACGCCCTTGTAGTAACCGCAGGCGGGGCATACGCGGTGGGGCAGCTTAAAGGAGCCGCACTGGGTGCAGCGGCACATAGCGGGAGCTTCCAGCTTCCACACATTGCTGCGTCTTTTGTTCTTTCTTGCTTTCGAGCTTTTTCTCTTCGGTACTGCCATCTTGTTTTTCCTCCTACGCTTATTTCACTTTGTTTTTGTCAGAATATCAGTTTTCCAGCAGCCTGCGCAGTACATCCATCCGGGGGTCGCCGCTGTCCTCACGGCAGCCGCACGGGCCCTCGTTCAGGTTCTTGCCGCAGGTCGGGCATAGCCCCCTGCAGTCCTCCCGGCACAGGTAGCGCTGGGGCAGCTCCGGCAGGATGTCGTTGGTAGCAAGCTCCTCGAGCTCTACGCATCCATTCTCGGCCACCAAAAAGGTCTCGTCGTCTTCCCCGTTCACCTCCCGCACCACGGTGTGGCTCACGGTTCGGTCCACGGGCAGCTCCAGCGGAGCCAGGCAGCGGTCGCACAGCACATGCAGTGTAAACCGGTAGGTGCAATCGAGTGTAACTACACCGGCACGGTTCACCGCCTTGGCGGTCACATTTACAGGCGCCGTAAATAGGGGCCGGCCTGCGTGTTTTACGGTTGTCAGGTCCACATCCGCCGTTACCACATCGGCTTCTCCCGGCAGCTCCAGTACACGGTTCAGGTCCAGCTTCACGGTGCCTCTCTCCTTTTCTTCGGGGAGATCCCCGCTGCGTTTAGGGGTCGCCGTCCTTTGGGGTAAAAGGGCGCACTGCTCCCTCCCTTGGACGGACACAAAAATATTATAGGGACTTCGCTCCCCCTTGTCAAGCCTTGGTTTGCATTTTCCCCCGGATTTCCGCGCTTTTTTGCATCAGCGGCACCCCCGGCGGCCATACTTTTGTCAGCTGGGCCACCCGGTGCCGCAGCCGGGCGACCCACAGGGCCGGCGGCGTGCCGCCGCCGTGGCGGCCTTCGGCCGCCCAAAGCCGCCCGCTTATTCCCCCCAGCAAAACTCCCCTCTCCCTCCGCTTCAAAAAAATCATTTTCCATGCCCAAATGGACCGGCCTCTCTTTCCCGCCCCCACCTATTCCACCCCGGAGGTGTTTCATGAAACATTCCCATTCCCGCTCCGCCGATTTTTGGCGCACCTTTACCCTCTCGCTGGCCGCGGCCGGCCTTCTTTTCGGATTGGGCTGGCTGTTCATCAGCCACAACGGCCCCCAGGAGGGCCCCCTGCCCGAATCCCCCCTCCTGCCGGATGAAAGCTCCCGGCTCACCGTGCTGGCCCTCGGCGTCAGCCCGGAAAATGAGCTCTCCCTCTGTGCCCTGCTCTCCTTCCAGCCGGATCTCATCGCCGTTCAGGTGGCTGCCCTCCCACCCCAAACCGTCTGGCAGACCGAAGCCGGCGAGGGCACCCTCTCGGCGGCCTGGCAGCAGGGCGGGGCCGCCTACCTGCAGTCGATCCTCTCCCAGTGGCTGGGCATCTCCATCCACCGCACCATCAGCCAGAACCGCCAGCAGCTTTCCGCCGTCATGGAGCAATTCGGCCCCCTGCCCTACACCCTCCCCCTCTCCCTGGCGGAGGACGCCCCCGGCAGCCGCATCCTGTTCCCGGCTGGGCGCTACTATCTGGATGGCGAAGCCCTGGCCGATCTCATCACCCTGCCTCTCCCCACCGATCCCGCCCGGCAAAGCGACCGCGCCGCCGAGCTGATTAAGGCCCTGGTCCGGCGGCATCTCCCCGCCGTGCTAAGCGAAAGCGGCGAAGAACTGGTGACTCAGCTTCTCATCCACAGCCACAGCGACCTAACCCTTCTGGATTACCTGGAGCGCCGAACGGCACTGGGCACCCTGGCCCGCCGGGAAGAGATCCCCATTTACTGCGTGTACTTGGATGGCACGGCCGGCCAGGCCGGCTACTACCTCTCGGAGGTCTCCCTCACCTGCCTGCGCGCGGCCTTCCCCGCAGGATAAATTCCGCCTGCCGGCAGGGCCTGCTTTTCTCCCATGAAAAGCAGTAAAAGAAATTTTAGACTAAATTTGTAGTCGCCTGTCGGCGTCGCGGAGCCTTTTGCAAAGGCATAGTAAGCACCGCTCGCCGCGGAGGCGTTCCTTTTACTCGTGTAAAAGGAACCAAAACACGGTCAAGGGGGACCGAGCTTCCCCCTTGACAAACCCCCTTGACGCTTAGCTGTGCTGGATACGGATTTGGATTTTTCTGGGGCGAAAAATCCAAATCCGTACTGCGCACAGATGCGCTCCAAAG
>ERZ773147.3775-NODE-3775-length-11152-cov-3.360097_pt1 | contig 11152 bp, 9 predicted proteins | sample MGYA00580851_ERZ773147 | MGnify/ENA primary metagenome ERZ773147 (study PRJEB29015, sample SAMEA2737818) | human gut metagenome | biome: human gut; feature: human-associated habitat; material: faeces | place: China | collected 2012 ... | reverse complement strand
TGGCGAAGGTGCTTCTATTTCTAATATTGATTAATTAAAGGCAAACACTAAGGTTACATTTACTAACCTTAATGAAGAAGGCTATGTATATACATTTGGCTTAAATGATGAAATGTCATTAAGAGCTGGTACATATACTGTAGCATTATCAGGCTATAACAAATATCCAGTTGCTCCTGGTCTTATCTCTAACTTAACAGTTACTGATGGTGCAGAGGCTACAAAGGATATTACTCTTAACAATGCAACTAAGTGGAGCTTCGGTTCTGCTTCAAACGATACTCTTACAAATGAATCAGCTTACAACGGTCTTGTATTTACAGGTGCTGTTAAGACTGAATCTGGTAAGGCTCATCTTGTTGCTCCAGCAGGAACAACAATCGAAGTACCTGTTAAGGCAGGTCAGAATGTAAATGTAGGTTACTACTATCAGGCAGACTTTACTGTAAATGGTCAGACAGTTACTTCTAACTCTGGTTCAACAAGCAAGTTTGAATCTAGCGACTTTACAGCTAATGCTGACGGTACATTAACTATTACAGTTAATACTTTAACTTACTTTACTGGTATTACAGTAGGTACAAAGGTTCCTTATGCTGAAAACATTTATGTTGGTGCTGATAAGGAATACAAGACAATTAATGATGCTCTTGCAGCTGTTCGTTTAATGGATAGACCAAATAGCGAAAGAGTAACAATCAATGTTGACCCTGGCGATTATCAGGAAATGCTTGTAATTGATGTTGATAATGTAACATTAAAGAATACAGCAGCTAACCCTGATACTGCTCTTATTAACAAGGGTGTAAACATTACTGAAAACGGTGTAAGAGTAACATCTTACTATATCCATGGTTACAACTACTTCTCAATGACTGACGATTGTAAGTATGATGAAGAAGTATTAAAGACAAACAAAGAAAATGGTTACCTTTCATTTGAAAACCCAGGTTCTGGTACTACAAAGAACTCTTACTGGAATGCAACAGTTACTGTAAGAGGTACAGGTTTCGAGGCTGATGGTATTATCTTCGAAAATTCTGCTAACCAGTACATTTCAACTAAGGAAGCTAACGATGTTGTTCAGGAATGGACAGTTGGTGGTAAGGGTACTAGACCTACAACTGCTGGCGATACTTCTGTTCAGAACAAGTCATTTGTTGAAAGAGCTGCTGCTATTGCTATTCTTGGCGATAAGGCATACTTCAACAACTGTAAGTTCGTAGGTAGACAGGATACACTTTACGGTGCATCTAATATTAGAGCTGCATTTAACAAGTGTACTGCTATGGGTGGTACTGACTTTATCTTCGGTGGTATGGTTGCAACATTCTACAAATCTGACATTATGATGAACACTTCTGAAGATAACAATGATGTATCTTATCTTACTGCTGCTCAGCAGGCATCTGGTAGAGGTTACTTAATGTATGATTGTAATGTAGTTTCTACTACTCCTGGTGTTGATACAGCATCTGAATATGTAAGTAAGCCTGGTTACTTCGGTAGACCATGGCAGGCAACTACTTCTGAAGTTGCATTTGTAAATACTACAGTAGGCGTAGCTAGTGATGGCACATCTCTTGTTACTCCAGCTGGTTGGTCAGCTTCTTTAGGTGGCGAGGCTAACTGCTATGAATATAATACTAAGGAATTAGCAGGCGTTGATAACTCTGCAAACAGAGTTGCTTGGTCAACTGTATTAACAGAACCTAAGCTTGCTGACGGTACTGAACTTGTACCATATACTTATACTCAGGGTACTGACGGTTGGAACCCAATTAAGATTGATGCTGGTAAGGTTTGGGGCGATGTTGACGGCAACGGCGTAGTTGAAGCTAACGATGCTGCTTTAACTTTACAGTATACATTAAGACCTGAACAGGTTACTGGCTTTGATTCAACAGTAGCTAATGTAAGTGACGGTACAGTAGACGGCGTAATTAATGCTTATGATGCAGCATTAATTCTCCAGAAATCTCTTGACAATAGCTTTAAGTTCCCATTTGAAAAGGGCGGTAGTGAGGATACAACAGAAACTACTACTGAAACAGCAACAGAAGTTACAACTGATGGTACAACAGAAACAACTACTAATGCTGAACCATCTGGTAATGAACCTAAGGTTTATGTAGTAGGTGACTCAACAGCTTGCCACTATGGCGATACTGATGATGTAAACTTCTACTATAAGAGAGTAGGTTTTGGCGATAAGCTCCAGAACTACTTAACAGGTGCTAATGTTGTAAACCTTGCTCTTTCAGGCAGAAGCTCAAAGAGTTTCGCAACAGGTATTAACGAAAACGGTGCTGTTGATGATTCAGCAGTAGCAAACTATACTCAGCTTAAAGAAAATATTAAGGCTGGGGATACACTTATTATTGCTTGGGGTCATAATGACGAAAAGACAGATTCTTACAGATTTACAGACCCTAACGGCGATAAGGATACAGCAGGTTCTTTCAAGAACTCACTTTACGAAAACTATATTAAGCTTGCTCAGGATAAGGGTGCAACTCCTATCCTTTGCACTCCAATCGTAAGAAGAACTACAAACTACAACGCAACTACAGGCGTTACAACTTGGGCTAACAATGATGTTCATGTTGCTAACAATGGCGATTATGCTCAGGCTGTTAGAGATTTAGGTTCAGAACTTGGTATTACAGTTATTGACTCACTTTCTAACACAAAGGCATTATACGAATCATTAACTCCAGGTGCAGCTCCTAAGGACGCTGACAATGGTGATAGCGAAACAGTAGCACCAACAGGTTCAGCAGCATTACATGCAACTGACCAGGGCCTTGTTGTAGATAATACTCATCTTAATGATTTTGGTGCAACTATGGTAGCTTATATGATGGCTAAGGATATTCAGGCATCTAACACTTCTCTTGCATCTAATGTTACAAATCTTACTGAACCAACAGTAGATATGCTTACAAGAAATGCAGGTTGGGCTAAGTTCAACGAAGGTGTTTGGAACAGACCAGTACCAGCAATTTGGAAACTTTCTTCTCCATGGGAAGCTATGGCATTTGGTTCAGGCGTAAGTGGTATTACAGAAGATAGTCATCCAAATCACGATGCAATTCAGAAAGATGCAACTACATTTGAAATCGTTGTTAGAAATAACAAGGGTAAGATTGCAGGTAGTGAAGATGGTATGATGATGGCATTCCAGGAAATTGGTCCAAATGATGACTTCACATTAACAGCTACTGCAACAGTAGGCGAAGGCTTCAAGGTAGGAAACCAGATTGGTTTCGGTCTTATCTGTAGAGATAATATGTTTATTGCAGACAACTACAAGACAAAGGCTGACTATGTAACAGCAGGTTACACTCAGCAGTCTGTAGGCGGTAACTCAACTCCAATTGCTCCATTTGCAAGATTAAATGGTGCTCTTGATAAGGCAAATGTTCTTGAATCTGCTCCAGCAGCAGGCGATAGCATTGAACTTAAACTTACAAGAAAAGATGGTGTTTACACAGCACAGTATGGTAACAACACTCCTGTAACATACTCTGATGTAAACCTTGCAGCATTAAATGCTGACCACGACTATGTAGGTATGTTTGTTTCAAGAAATGCTGATATTACATTTAGCAATGTTTCATTAACAGTTGATGCTAAGTAATTGACATATTAAATATGTGGAAAAGTGGTCAAATGAAAGTTTGACCACTTTTTTGTGTTTAAAAATTTTGTGAAATAAAAAAATCTCTTTATTTATAGAAGAAACGCATTTTATTTACAGAGTGTGTAGAAAGAATATTAAAATGTAGGGGAGGGTGTTGGGTGTGTACAAATGTTAGTTTGTGTATATTAAAAAATGTATTTGTGCATAAGTCAGAAAAATAGCTTTTGTGGATAAGTTCAAATATTTTCTTATGTGTATAAATAGAGAAATGTTACAATACCAAAAACAGTTTTGTAACATTTACTGTAAAAATAATGGCAATAAAAAGGGAAAAAACAATTAAAAAATACAAAACTGTCCGTAATGTTACGCCAATGTGGTTCAAAGATTACGATTGTGACACTAATGTTACAGCTATTTTACACTTACCCAAAACCCCTTGATTTTTGATTTTTATAGTGTTATATTATGTTCAAGCAAAACGACAGCAGTAACTACAAGGTATGTTACAGTAATATTACAAATTACCTTTTTAGTTGACTAGTTGTAGGTGTAATGCTATAATACTTTTGTAAAAGAGGTAAATATGCTAGCCTCTACACATTTATTTTCATAAGGAGGAAACAAAGAAATGAAAAAGAAAATTATAATGCGGGGGTTATTTGGCTTGCCTACGGGTATTGCTATTGGATTGGTTCTACTAACACAATTAGCGTTACAGCTAATGTTAAGACAAATGAAGCAGTTAAGGTTAACGGTGCGTTTACTCAGTTACAGATTAAGCCACTCGATACAATCGCTTCTAACTCATCTATCGTTCTCGACCTCGAAAACGGTGAATACAACGAAGATTACTTCAAAGAATGTGCATACAAGGCTCACGATGGTGAATCTTATGACACAGTTTACAACTACAATGCTAACGACCCAGAAGCTGGTCTTAAGGCTTATGTAGGTGCAAAGAACGAAAGAGAATTACCATACAAGCTTAAGTACATCAACAAGACTTCTATGGAAGTTCAGTTATACCCAATCGACGCTAAGTGGGTAAACCAGAACAACTCTGGTGGTGCTAACGAAGCTACAAAGGGTACTCCTGTATACCAGATTTCATTACCAGTTGACGCAACTGATGACGAAGGTGACATCAAGGTTACTGTAGACGCTAACTCAACTACAGTTACTGGTGGTGGTTCTTACACTATCGCTAAGGTTACTTCTGGTTCAGGTTCTACAACTTCTTCTGTAGTATCTACAGATGTTAAGACTCACAGTGGTAACATCAGCGTTCCACAGATTACAGTTAAGGAAGATGTTTCTGGCACTTTCACAACTGAAGGTGGTACAGTTAAGGTTAAGGCTAACGGCCCTTACAAGTTCAAGGCTGGTACTGTAACATTAAAGAGTGGTGTTAATGCTGCTGTTCCTTACACTTACAAGGACAAAGATGGTAAGGAAATAACTCAGACTTCTATTTTAGCTAGCCAGACTATCGCTGACGGTGCTAACGAAGTAGTATTCACACTTACTAAGGCTGATATTGCAAACATTGACAAGGATAAGTTATCTTCATTAACTATCGACGGTCTTGTAATGGTTCCTAACAACGACGAAAAGAACTACGGTGATGTATATGTAACAGTTTCTGGTACAGATATCACTAGCCAGCAGTTAAAGGTTGGTACAAGAGCTGACTACGGTTTCAACTTAACAGCTATGACTGAAGCTCCTACAATCTTCGCTGGTAGATCTCCATTAAGAGATGACGATCTTGATGATGACGATTTCAAGACAGCTAAGTTCAGATTTGAAGAAACTACTCCAGGTGCTTGGTTAACTTCAAGAAAGCTTGAATTCACTGTTCCTGATGGCGTTAAGATTATCGGTATGGACGTTGATAAGGTTGACAAGTTAAATCAGTCTAACTTCGAAGCTGGTGCTTGCCTCTCTAACGACGGTCAGACTTTAAGAATCGAAAAGGATTCTGACGTATTCAACGGTTTCTCAAGAAACGATGCTGCATACGTAGATATGTACCTTTACCTTTCTACAGATGCTGCTTTCACTGGTGATGTAACAGTTGCTGTTTCTGGTGCTGGTGTTGAAGCTGATACTATCACTCCTGTAACAGTTGCTAAGGTTGTAACTCCAATCACTGTTGAAGCTACTGAAACTAAGGCTGCTATGGGTTACCAGAACATTGATACTTCTGATATCACTATTACTGAAAATGCTGCAGGTGCATTACTTGATGGCAACACAGTTAAGTTAGCTATTGATTCATTATACGGTTCTAAGGAATTAGGTTTCGCTGATGCTGATAACCTTACTTTAACTACTGATGGTAACTTAGAAGCAAAGAACTTCAAGGTATCTGATGGCGAAATGAGCTTCAAGATTGATACTGCTTCTTACAGCACTCCATCTACAGTTAAGATTACAGGTGTTCAGGTTGGTACAACTCGTTCAGTACCTTACGGTGCATACGACTTAAAGGTATACGGCGACGCTGTAGTAAACAACTACGATGATGATGTTGATACTTACTCTAGCACAATCTGCTCAGGTAGCGTAAGTGATCCTGATACAACAGCTGCTGCTCTTAACAAGGATATCGACGATTCTGCAACTCACAAGCTTGATATGTTCGATGTAAACGAAGGCTTCAAGTTTGCTGGTTACTTAAACGTTGACGGTACTTCTAATGATTCTGTATTAACTAAGAAGGTTGAAGTTACTATTGGCGAAAAGAACGTAGTAATGGATGGCGAAAAGATTGATACTGACGTTGCTGCTTACATCCAGACTTCTAGCAACTCTACAATGGTTCCATTAAGAGTTGTAGCTCTTGCTCTTGGTGTTGACTCAGCTAACGCTGCTAACCCAGATGATACTAACGCTGTAAACTGGGATGCAAATTCTAAGACAGCTACTATCGTTTACGGTCAGGGTTCTACTAAGACTGTAATCCAGTTCCAGGCTGGTTCTAACAACATGAACGTTAACGGTTCTACTATCGCTATGGCTAACGGCGTAACTGCTGAAATCACTGACGGTAGAATGTTCGTTCCTTTCAGAGCTTTAGGTCAGGCATTCGGCGTATCTGTATCTTGGGATGCTGATACAAAGACAGCTATCTACAACGCTTAATTTATAAAATATAATTTCGATTATATATAAATTTCAAATTGGAGAATCCTTCGGGGTTCTCCTTTTTGGTAATACTAAAGACTGACATAGTTCGACAAGAAGTGTGCATAATTCTTGTCGGGTCATTGTCGGTCTTTTTGTATTTATGGCTTTCCCAGTTATTGGTCAGACTTTTACACATAAAAACAGCAAAATTAAACATAATATTACTATGTTAAGAAGATATTTTATTTATGGTAATTTAGGAATATTTATGGAAGTTTTTTGGACAGGTATGCAGTCTTTTATAAAAAGGGGGGATATTTGTTTAACAGGTACAACATCTGTTATTATGTTCTTTATTTATGGTCTTGTGGTGTTTATGGAGCCTTTGTTTAAACAGTTAAGGGGGCAAAGTGCCATTGTAAGAGGTATGACCTACGGTATTCTTATTTTTGCTATAGAATTTTTTAGTGGCACAGGTTTAAAGGCTGTAAATGCTTGTCCTTGGGATTATTCTTCGGCTATTTATAATATAAATGGACTTGTAAGACTGGACTATTATCCGGTGTGGATATTTGTGGGCTTGGTCTATGAAAGAATATATAGTTTTTTGAAGTATAATGAAAGGCGATTAAAAAATCGCCCATAAAATGATTTTTGGTAGCATATTTTATTATTGTAAGGCTATCCCCATAGGGCTTTACAGATTAATAAACTGGCTATAACACCTACAAAATTGGCAACAAGAGCACCGGCAAGGGTATATCGTGTCTGTTTTATTTTTATTGACATAAAATATAGGCTCATTGTGTAAACTATAGTTTCAGTACAGCTCATCATTACAGAAACAAATCTACCAATAAAACTGTCTGGTCCGTAATTTTTGAACACATCTAAAAGTATGCCTGTACTGGCAGAAGAAGAAACAAGTCGCATAAATGTTATAGGAAGTGCCTCTTTTGGAAAGCCTATGGCATCGGCAATAGGGGATAAAAAATTGCAGAGTATATCTAAAGCACCACTGGAGCGAAGAATACCTACAGCAACCATAAGCCCTATAAGTGTAGGCAATATTTCATAGGTTATTTTGAAACCCTCTTTTGCCCCTTCTACAAAGGCATCGTAAACATTGACTTTGTTGGCAAAACCATAGTAAAGAAAATACACAAATATTATGGGAATTATTAAGTCGGAAATTATAATTAGGAAATTCATTTATTATACTTCTCCATTATTTTCAAAAATATAATTGCAGTAATAGTTGATACAAGTGTTGTAGCTATTCCAGGACCAATAATTTCTGAAGGTGCTTGGGAATTGTACTGTGTTCTGTAGGCAATGAGATTGACAGATACCAACTGGAGTGAGGACATATTAAAAATCATAAAGCCACACATAGCTGTTGTTGCTCTTTCTTTGTGTGGGTTGTATTTTTGAAGTTCTTCCATAGCCTTTAAGCCGGCCGGTGTAGATGCCCAGCCTAAGCCTAAAAAATTGGCTATTACATTAATGCCTATATACTCCATAGCTTTGCTTTCTTTAGGTACAGAGGGAAAAAGACGGCTCAAGAAAGGCGTAATTTTACGGCACATAGATGAAACTATACCGGCTTTTTCGCCTATTTTCATAAGACCTGTCCAAAGTGAAATGACCCCTAGCATTGTTAAAGCTGTAGATACAGCTTCCCTTGCCGAAGATATAGCACCGTTTGTTACATCTGCCATATGACCTGTAAAGGCTGCTGACAATATTCCAATAAGTATCATACCTGCCCATATATAGTCTAGCATTGTTATCACTCCTTTTTATTTAATGGTATGTCCGACTTTTTTTACTTATGACAAAAATCGCCTGAAAGCTATGGATATTAAAGGAAAAATTCATTTATTTGTAATAGAAAAAAATAGTGATGTATGTTATACTTAAATTGGTTAATGAGAAAATAAGAATATTAAAAAGAAGGTGATGTTGTGAATGCTGAAACTATGAATCCTATGGATAATTTAATAAGAAAAATGAATTTGTCTACATTGAGCATTCCATCTGTACATATTACCGATATTATAGATATTATTATTGTTGCCATTGTTATTTATACAGTAATTCATTGGATAAAGGAAACTCGTGCGTGGTCACTTTTTAGAGGGCTTATGGTAATTGCCTTATTCTCTCTTTTAAGCTATAACCTCCACTTTTATACTATTACTTGGATAATAGAAAGAACTTTTTCAGTAGGCGTAATTGCCGTAATTATAATCTTTCAGCCGGAACTTAGAAAGGCTTTGGAGCAGATTGGTGCAAGTGGTTTTTCTAGCGTTACAGGGCTTTTGCAGACCAAATCATCTGACGATAGGCTTTCTCCTCAAGATGCTAACGAAATTGCAGAGGCCTGCGTCAAAATGGCAGAGGTTAAAACTGGTGCATTAATTGTAATAGAGCGAAATGTATCAATGGGCGATATTGTAAGTGCATCTGGCGTTGCAGTAGATGCTGTAATTTCCAGCCAGTTGCTTATAAATATATTTGAAGATAAAACACCTCTCCATGACGGTGCTGTTATTATAAGAGATAACAGAGTTGCTGCTGCATCTTGTATTTTGCCTGTTACACAAAGTGAAATAGGTCAGGAATTAGGTACAAGACATAGAGCTGCCGTTGGTGCAAGTGAAGTTTCTGATGCTTTTATTATTGTTGTAAGTGAAGAAACTGGCAAAATTTCTATTGCCAGAGATGGCAAGTTGGAAAAGGCTGTTAGTGAGGCAGTTTTCCGTCAGGAACTTTTGAACCTTTGCGAAAAAACAGCTCCAGCTGGAGCAAAAGCAATAAACAAAATATGGAGGGGGATGAGCAGACATGACAAATAAAACTGATGTATCCTCTAAATTTAAGAAGTTTATGTCAGACGATATTATGTTAAAGATAGTATCTCTGATTATTGCTGTTTTCCTTTGGTTTATTGTTATGAACACAATAAATCCAACAGAGGTAAGAAACTATCCTGCCTCTATTGTCTTTGAAAATGCCTCTGTATTAAAAGAGCAAGGTCTTACAATGGTAAATGAGGGAGATTTTGAAGATACAAAAATTAACCTTAGAGTTGAGGCAACAAGACCAGCTTTGGACGAGCTTAGTAAAAATAATTACAAAAATAATATTACAGCTCAAGTGGATTTATCTAAGATTGAACTTGACGATGACCAGAATTATCCCGTAAAAGTGCAAGAACCAGTTAAGCCGTCATTGCCGTCAACTTTATATACTTATACCTATGATGTGTCTAGCTATTATCCAACATATGTTGAAGTTGAAATTGATAGAATTGACAGTATAAAGAGAACTTTAAGGGTTTCTACAACAGGTAGTTTGGCAAATGGCTATACAGCAGATAACCCTGTATGTGATGTAACAAGTGTTACTGTTACAGGACCGGCTAGTCAAATAAGTAATGTAGCTGTTGTAAGAGCAGAGGTTGACTTAAATGATAGTGTAGGTACTATAGTTCGTGATGTTGTTGTAAAGGCTTATGATGCTAGTGGTAATGAACTTACTAATTTCACAAGTGACCCGGCAACGGTAACAGTAACTGTACCAGTATCTAAACAGGGTACAATAACTATTAATCAACCAAAGACAACAGGAACTTTGCCTAGTCATTTGGAAATAAGTTCTATTGATTGGGAACCTAAATCTGTAAGTGTTGCTGGTACTTCAGAAGAAGTAAACAGTGTCAGCTCTATTGATTTGCCTACTATTGATTTAAGTAAGATTACAGGAAATACTACTTTGACATTTGATATTTCCAAGAATATTTCCGATGCTGGTCTTCAGCTTAAAAACAGCAGTTCTTCTACAGTTACTGTAAATATTAAAACTGGGGTAACTCAGGCTAAGAAGATACAGATTAAAAATACTGACATTAATATTATAGGATTAAAAGAGGATTGTGTTGTAAAATTGCCAGACAGTGTAACCGCTGAAATTGGTGGACCAGATAACATTACAGCACAAAGCCTTAAACCGTCATTGGATTTAACAGGCTTAGATGTAGGTACTCATAAGGTTGAATTAAAATTGAATTTGCCTAACTATGCTACACTTAAAGCTCCTGTTACTGTAGATGTTACTATTTACGAAAGAGGACAGGGAACAACGGTTGCTCCGTCAGATGAGAGTGGCGAACAGGCGACTAATGAAAATGACGATAGTAGCGATGAAAAGTCAGAGGAAGATACTTGAAAACTTTGACGAAAAATAATTTATAAAAAATGCTTGACAAATCAGTCATTATAAAGTATAATAACTTTGTTGTGACTGATATTTGCCCAGATAGCTCAGTCGGTAGAGCAGAGGACTGAAAATCCTCGTGTCGGCGGT
>ERZ773147.3773-NODE-3773-length-11158-cov-11.209313_pt1 | contig 11158 bp, 9 predicted proteins | sample MGYA00580851_ERZ773147 | MGnify/ENA primary metagenome ERZ773147 (study PRJEB29015, sample SAMEA2737818) | human gut metagenome | biome: human gut; feature: human-associated habitat; material: faeces | place: China | collected 2012 ... | reverse complement strand
GAATATTCGGTCCTTTTTTATTAAGCTGAAACTTCTTTATCCGTTACAGCTCCTTTCTAATCGAACAACCACTTCCAAATTGGAACCACATCTATCTTTATTCCATCACAATTCAATTTTGTTTCCTCACTATTTGTAACAAGAAGACACTTTGTATCTGGGATAAATTGATTCAATTTCACAAATGCCCTAGTTTCACGTTTTAAAGTATCTACATCCTCTAATGCTTGCATACTCACCTGTATTGCCAAATTTTCACTTGGAACATAAAAATCTACTTCGATATTATTTTCAAAGAAATACACATTTTCAAATCCATATCTTCGAATCAGCTCAACCGCAACCAAATTTTCCAATTGAGCTGTTTTGCAATCCAACAACATCAATCCTAGTGATCCAGTATCCATGAAATAATACTTAGGAGATGTCTTTTTTGATGCATAATTCTGCAAAGAGAAGATAAGATATGAATCTAACATATGTCCTACATAATTGATCACCGTTTGTTTTCCAATAGAAATACCAGCACTTTTCACTATATTCGTTAATCGATTAAAAGACAAAGCTTTCGTTACAGACTCTGCAATCTTCTTTAAAATTAATCGAACCGCAAAATCATTTGTAATTTTGTTTCTTGTAATAATATCCCGTAAATAAACAGTTTGATAAATATTATTTAAAAACACTCTTTTATTTTTAATATCCACCAATTCAGGAAAAGCTCCATAAGTCACATACTGTTCATATTGACTCACAATATCTGCACGCTTTTTTGTACCTATTTGATCAAGCCGTACGTTCTCAATATGATTTGCACTCAAATATTCCTTAAATGAATATGGAAATACATTCAAAATCATGAATCTTCCACCTAAAGTAGAAGCTATTTCTTTACTTAGCATCTTACTATTGCTTCCTGTGATATTGATTCGATATTTCATATCCGCAACTCTACGAACAAATTTTTCCCAACCATCAACATTCTGAATCTCATCTAAAAATAAGTATGGTTTCCCTTTCGAGCCAGAAAATTCAATACCAATCTCTAATATAGTATTTAAATCATCCACACCAATCTCCAATAGACGCTCATCCTCGAAGTTAACATATATAATTTGTGACGATGAAATTCCATCATTCATTAAATCGTGAATCTGTTGATACATCATATATGATTTTCCCGTTCTTCGAATAACGACAAAACAATAGTTCACATTTTTCTCTAGATCATAATCCCTAGAAATCAATGGATTATCAAGATACATCTCCTTTTGATCTATTATTATTTGTTTCAAAACATCTCGATTCATATGCACCAACCTCCTTCACCTTATCCTATGTAGATATTGTCTTATTCACAAGACACTATTAGTACTTTTTTGTCTTATTCACAAGACATTATTTATATTTTTTTGTCTTACTCACAAGACAAAAGCCTTCCGAATAAGTCGAAAGGCTAAAATTCAAATAAAATTCCTGTCAAAATGATACTGAATCACTTTAGAAAAGTCCTCTAAATTTAGCGCATCATTTTTTCTCAAGCAGGAAAAAAGATTGCGTTCGAATGTTCGACAAATTCTTGCAGAATCGTTTTTTTACCAACTCTTCTTCGAGCATACATGACTAAATATTCAAAACAATCACTATTATATAATTCATTCAAATAATTTAATTCTTCTTTTCTTCCTTACATCAAATCACATCTTTTATATTTGTATACTTACGAGTAGTATACTTTAAAGTATACAAATATATTTAATAATTCTTTTACTGTATACTTTTTATTCTCTCAGTTCATCCAACATATCATCTACACCATCACGGTAATCAATAAAATTATAATTCCAAATTATTCAATCATTTTTAAATTTCCAAATATATCTTCTTCGAAACTCATTTCTTAATATGCAAAAAAAGACACCGATTACTCGATGTCTATAATTCTTCTCCATTTGTTTCAATCACATGTTTGTACCAGTTAAAGCTATCTTTTTTCATACGTTTACCAGTACCTTTGCCAAAATCATCATAATCTACATACACATATCCATAGCGTTTACTCATTTCAGCACTTGATGAAGATACAATATCAATAGGTCCCCAACTTAAATACGAGAATACATTCACGCCATCTAAGACAGCTTCTTTCATCTGTTCAATATGTGCTTTCAAATATTCAATACGATATTCATCATGAATAGAACCATCTTCTTCCACTACATCTTCTGCACCCAAACCATTTTCTGCAATCATCAAAGGCACTTGATAACGATCCCACAATTGATTTAGACAATTATAAAATCCAAGTGGGTCTGCACGCCATTCCCATGGTGTTGGTTTTAAATAAGGATTTTGTTCAGACTTAAATGGTACTCCTGTATCTGTTTCGTGATTAAATACATTTGTATAGTAATACGATAAAGCTAGGAAATCCATCGTATTATTTTTCAATAATTCTTCATCACCATCTTCAAAATGAATATGAATACCTTTTTCTTCGAAATGTCTTAACATATAAGTTGGATATTCACCACGCAATTGTGTATCTGTAAAGAAATATTCTTGTACACGATTACGTTTCATGGCTCCCACAATATCCTTTGGATTACATGTTTTAGGATATACGCACCCTTCTGCAATCATGGTTCCAATATGTGCCTCTGGATCTATTTTTTTTGCGAATTCTTTGATCTTTGCACAACCAATAAATTGATGATGCACAGCCTGATACATTGTTTCTTCCATTTTTTCTGGAGCAACCTGATCATCATAAATTCCTAAACACCCAAATTGTACATTAGGAATCAAATTCACCTGATTACAAACAATCCAATATTTAACTTTTCCCTTATAACGCTCTAGTAATACTTTTCCATATCGAACAAAAAAATCAATCACTTTACGATTTGCAAAGCCACCATATTCCGTTACTAAATGAAGTGGAATATCATAATGTGAAATCGTAATCACTGGTTCCATACCATCTTTAATGATTTCATCAATCAAATGATCATAGAATTCAAGACCCTTTTCATTTGGCTCCAATTCATCTCCATTTGGAAAAATTCTTGACCAAGAAATACTTGTACGAAATGCTTTAAATCCCATTTCTTTTAAATAAGCCAAATCCTCTTTATAAGTATGGTAAAAATCAATACCATAACGCTTAGGATAATATCCCTCTTTATCAGCAATCGCAGCCTTAATACCCGCTAATGTGCCACCACCTTCTTTTTCAATATGAGCACGATCCTGGTTTTTATCATATTCATGAATGTCTGATGTAGAAAGTCCTCTACCATCTACATCATATGCACCTTCCATTTGGCAAGCAGCACTCGCTCCTCCCCATAAAAAGTCTTTAGGAAATCCCGTTGGCAAACTCTTCATCATTTTTCTCCTTTTTACTAATGATATTCAATATAAAATCAACTAATACACCCGTTGTTGTCATAGCAATAATAGAACCCACACCAACAACTCCACCTAATAGCCATCCACTTACAAGTAATACAACATCCATTCCTGTACGGATCCATTTAAATGAAATACCTGTCTTATCTACAATCGCATAACTAATCGCATCAATTTGATTCATACCCTTTCTATACTTAATTAATAAAGCATAAGTAATTCCAAAACAGATTTGTCCTGAACAAACACAAATTAAGCGAATCATCATACCTGCACTTTGAATCTGCAACGGCTGCAACAATTTTTCAAAATAATCCATTGTAAATCCAACAGAAAGTGCATAAACAATTGTTGCCCAACCAATATTTTTTCTAGATACAATAAGAGCAATTACTAAGACAATTAAGTTGTAAATTCTTGATGCTGTTCCATAACTACAATTTAAAACTCTATGAAGTCCATCCACAAAAACAGTTAATGTATCACTTCCTAAATTTGCATGCACAAATAATGCAACACCCAATCCTGTCAATAAAATAGAAGTAGTTATAGCTAATATTGTCTGTATTGTTTTTTTCATTTTTGCGATACCTCTCTATAAAATTAGGTCAGAGACAATTATTCTCTGACCTTGTTTGTTGACTAATCTAAATCTTCACCATTTGTTTCAATAACTTTTTTATACCAATCGTAACTATCCTTTTTAATACGTTTACCTGTACCTTTACCATAGTCATCTAAATCAACATAAATAAAGCCATATCTTTTACTCATTTCACTTGATGAGCAAGAAACAATATCAATTGGGCCCCATGCATAATATCCACGTAAGTCTACACCATCTTTAATAGCTTCCTTCATTTGTTGAATGTGATCACGATAGTATTCTACACGATAAGGATCATGAATTTGTCCATCCTCTAATTTGTCATAATATCCTACACCATTTTCAGTAATATAGATTGGTTTTTGATAACGATCCCAGAATTCGTTTAATAAAATTCTCAATCCAACTGGATCAATTGTCCATCCCCATGGATTTGCAGGAAGTTCCTTATTACGCAAAGCTTCATTTCCATTTTCAAAACTGTCTTTAGTTACAATACGAGTATAGTAATATGAGAATGAGAAGAAATCAGCTGTATTTTTCAAATCTTCTTCATCATTTTCACCAAATTCAACATGAATATTACGATCTTCAAAGAAACGGAATGCATATCCAGGATATTTTCCACGAAGTAATACATCAGAATAGAAATATTCCATTTGATTGTGCTTCAATGTTGCTAATTGGTCTTCAGGTTTGCATGTTGCAGCATAAGCAGGACCTCCACAAAGCATCATTCCAATTTCCATTTCCGGATGATTTTTATGAGCATATGCTGTAGCACGAGCACAAGCTACCATTTCATTATGAACCGCTTGATATTTTGCACTTTGTAAATCATCCACTAAATCTTCTGCAACACCTAAGTGATTAAATGACTCATGTCCAATTAAATTAATTTGATTTACAATGATCCAATATTTAACTTTTCCAGCATAACGATCAAATAAAACCTCACAATATTTCACAAAGAAATCAATGACCTCTCTTGAATACCATCCCTTATAGTTTGATGTTAAACTCAATGGCATTTCATAGTGGGAAATCGTAATCATTGGCTCCATACCATTCTTTAAAATTTCATCAATTAAATCATCATAAAATTTCAATCCCAATTCGTTTGGAATAGCATCATCTCCATTTGGAAAGATACGAGCCCAGTTAATACTTGTACGGAAAGTTTTTAAGCCTAGCCCAGCCAATAATTTTAAATCTTCTTTGTAAGTATGATAGAAATCAATTCCCCATCTTTTTGGGAAAATACGTGTTTTACTTTCCAAAGCCTCTTTTACAAATGTACTAGACACTTCTTCATTATATTTTTTTGTGATATCTACATCATCTCTAAATTCATTAATATCTGCGATACATAGTCCTTTACCATCAATATCATAAGCGCCTTCTAACTGATTTGCAGCAACGGCACCACCCCACATAAAGTCTTTTGGAAATCCTGTTGGTACTCTTTTCATGTTATTCTCCTCTTTTTTGATTAAATGAAAGGATTTCATTGCTGAAATCCTTAGTTTTCTTATTTTTCTTCTAAAGCAGCAATACGAGCTTCGTAAGATTTAAATATTTTTAACAACTGTTTTGCAATATTGATTTCGCTATAAATTGTCATTAAAGTATCTTGTGCGTGAGCAAACAGTAATGAATACTCACTTTCTTCTCCACGTGTTTCTCCTTGAATCGCATCTGTTTGCACTTTGTGAGCAGCTGTGATTTTTTCATGTGATACTTTTAATTTTGCTTCAGCTGTTTCAAAATCAAAAGCTGAAATTGCATCTAAAGCCTCTTTACAGGCAACACGGGCATCACCTGCATTCAAAATAATAGACATTGCAGCCTGTACTGTTTGTTCACTCATCATAATATGAATTCTCCTTACTATTAATTATTCAGCAGCAGCTTCTTCTTCAAGACATTGTTTTTCATAAGCTTTGAAGAATGGATACCAAATTGCTCCTGCAACTAAGAATGTAATCACTACTAAGATAATACCTCCGATTGATCCTTGAGTAGAAATGAAAGTTGAAATTGGATATGGACAATACCATAAGTCAAATTGAATTCTAGGAATCGGTGCAAAGGCAATAACTTTACAAGCAATCCATGTGATTGCTGGAATTACGGCACCAATGATCCACATTGGAAGCATCATAATTGGGTTCCAAGCAACACAACCAAAGATAACTGGTTCGTTGATATTAAAGATTGCTGGACCTAAACATGCACGTCCTAAAGCTTTTAATTTTACTGATTTTGATTTTGCTAAAAATAGTACTAATGGGAATGTACAAGCAATACCACCAATCCACATGTAGCAAGTATACATCAATGTTTCAGTATACATACCCATATTTGCAACTGTAGCGGTTCCAGCTGTTACTAAAGCTAGGTTTTGTGCAATTGTTGCTAATTTTACTGGTTCTGTAGCTGGAGTTAATACCCAAGAAGAAATACCCATTGAGTAAATGAAGCAATAAATCATACCTGAAAGAATAAATCCGTACCATGTATTCAAAATACTTTGAAGTGGCATAAAGAAGCCAGTAACGATTTGATATAAGTTTACATTTAATACTTGAACAACAATAAATCCACCAAAGATTACTAATCCAATTGGTAATAAAGCATCAAACCATTGACGAACAAAATCTGGAAGTGCACTATCTTCTTTGAAGAATGAGAATTTTCCAAATAAGTTAAATACAATACAAGTAATCATACCTGTTACCATTGCACAGAACATACCACCTGCTCCAAAAGCACTTGATCCAAATCCTGCTTCACCTTCAGCAACGATTTCTGGAGTAATAGAAATAAAGAATAAAATTAAACCAGTTGCTCCTGCAATTAATCTTTGTTTTCTTAAACGTTTCTTTTCACAGAAATTAAATGGAATCAAGAATGCAACTAATACTGAAACCATACCCATTGTCCATCCAAATGGAGTCCAGAATGAGAACGGTAAAGTAACATAATTTTCAACAACAGCACCAACGCAGAAAACAGAACCCAACAAGATAAATGGTAAAATCTGCATTACAGAATCTTTAAGTGTTACAACCCAAACATTATGATTAATTTTATTCATCTTGGGTGCAAAACTTGTCTCTAACCAATTAATTAACTTTTGCATAATATCTAAATACTCTTCTATAATTATCTTTTTCTATTTGTTCATTTCTTCCATTAAATGAGCAATTGCTTTTTCTCCATTTAATGTTGAATAATAATCAGCCTTCATTAGAATAACCTTTACATTGGTTCCATGAGTATATTCATCAATATCATCTAAAATGTAAGCCAAGTGTGGTCCAACCATTAAAGCATCGATTTCATCAATGTAGTTTTCAATTTCAGATTCGCTACGAGCCTTAATATCAATTTCCAACCCTTGTTTACTAGCTGCTTTTCTCATGTTTGCAGCCATGAATCCAGAACTAGCACCAGATCCACATACCAATAAAACATTTAATTTTTTCATTATGATTCATTCCTTTCATAAGCTTTTTTTGCTTTGTTTGTTTGTCGACACTGACATTATGCAAGAGAAACAATATTAATTCTACTCAACATTTGCACCCCTAAGGTGCAGATAATTAATTGCACTGCACCCGTGCAACTTTTTGTTGGATTATTCATATTGTAAACTATATAATATGAAAGAAACAATTTATATTCTTTATTTTGAAAGGGGATACACCATGAGACCGAATTCAGAAAAGCTTATAAAACACTTATTAGAATCACAACCAAAAACTTCAAATCAATTAGCTGAGCTGTTACAAGTTTCTGTACGTTCAATCAAGAATTATGCCAAAGAAATAAATGAAGAACATCCAAATTTATTAACATCCTCAAATGAAGGATACTCTGTAAATATCGATCAAGCCCTTTCTTTATTTAATACTTCGAATGAACATATTCCCCAAACATCACAAGAACGCGTATTCTATATCATCAACAAATTGATTCATCATAATACTGGAAAAGATGAAAAAATCAATCATTCCCTAGATTTATATGAATTATGTGATGAATTATATATTTCTATGTCTACATTAAAAGTAGAATTAAATAAGGTAAAAAGAAAACTTAAGAAATATGATTTAGAACTTGAAACAAAATCCGATTCCATCAAATGTATTGGTTTAGAAAAGAATAAGCGAAAACTTTTAAGTTCCATTCTTTATAAAGAGAGTAATGTCAATTTTGTGAATATTGATTCCCTTCAAAAAGCCTTTACGAATATTGATATACATTACATTCGTAGTACTGTTTTAGAAATATTTGATAAATACCATTACTTTGTGAATGACTATTCCCTAATTAATTTAATTTTACACATCACAATTGCTGTCGATCGAATTCGTAATAATAACATTAACACTACTAAGGTAGATACTTTGCCGGCTGTACGTTTACACGAATATGAAATGTCTAAAGAACTCGCAAAACGTTTAGAAGAAAAATTTGACATTCAATATAGTGATGCTGAAATCTACGAAATGACACTTTTAATTATTTCTAGAGCAACAAATATTGATTATCAAAGTATTGATGCCAATAACTTAGAGCAATTTGTAGGAAAAGAATGTTTAGAACTTGTCAAAGAATTAATCAATGATATTAATGCATTCTACTATATTGACTTAAGTGAACAAGAATTCTTAATTCGTTTTGCCCTTCACATCAAAAACTTATTAGTTAGATCCAAAAATAACTACTTTAGTAAAAACCCATTAACTGAAAGTATTAAATTATCTTGTCCTTTAATTTATGATGCCTCTGTCAACTTGGCAAGAACCATTAAGAGTAAAACAGGAATTTCGATTAATGATGATGAAATAGCTTATATTGCCTTTCATTTAGGAAGTGCATTAGAAACACAAAAGAATTTAACTTCAAAAGTAAAAGCAGTTTTATATTGTCCTAACTACTATGGAATCAATTCTAGAATTACAGATGCCATTTATAATGATTTTGAAAATGATTTGTTGATCACAAACATTCTTACAGATGAAAGTCAAATTGATAAAGTCAATGACATCGATTTAGTTATCACAACGATCCCTTTGGCAACTCCTATTCAAATTCCAACAATACGAATCAATATCATACTGAACAATCGTGATATTTCAAATTTAAGAAATCGTATTTCTGAAATTCAAACACAAAAAAAGAAAAATGAATTTGAAAAACACTTAAAAGAGTTATTATCTCCAGAACTATTTGAAAGAAAAAACAATTTAGACACACATGAAAAATGTATTAATTACATGGTAAAAAAGCTTGTGAAGTTAGACTATGTAGACACTCATTTTAAAGATGAAGTATTAGAACGAGAAAAAATGTCTTCTACCGCATTTGGAAATTTTGCGATTCCACACGCCATGAAAATGCATGCCAATAAAACGGGTATCAACATATTAATTAGTGAAAATCCAATATCATGGAATGAACACCCTGTAAATCTAGTCATTATGATGTGCTTCAATAAAAATGAACGCTACATATTTAATGAAATCTATGATCCAATCACAATGATTTTAAGTGAACCGGAAAACGTAAAAAAAATACTACATGCTACAGATTATGATGATTTCATTAAAATCATGGTATCTCTATTATAAGAAGTGTTGTTGCACTTTTTTCATCAATAAAAAAAGCACCTATCCTAAACAGATGCCTAAATTATCATTTGTTAATAAATTTGTATACTCGTAAGTATACTACTCATGAGTATACAAATATTCAACGATTCTTTCACTGTATTTTTCTTTATTCTCCCAGTTCATCCAACATATCATCTACACCATCTCGATAATTTTCATCGTTATCGTAACGATTCTCATCATAATCACCAGAATATGCATCATCACTTCCTTCATCATAAGATGAGGACGAAGAAGAGGATGAGTTTGAACTTTGTCCCTCTTTCTTCTTACGTTTTTCTTCCCTTGCCCTAAATTCATTTTGTTCAGATTTCCGCTTACTCTTAATACGATACTGCTCCTGTGCCATATCCCATTCTGCCTCTTCCTTTTTCAAAGAAATATATCCATATCCAAACAGAAGTCCAATAATGATCAAGAAAATAATTCCACCCTTGCCATTTGATGTTTCCTTCTGTTTAATAGCTACTGAAGCCCTGCTTTGATTTGTCTTTCTAGAAGGTTGACTCACATGTTCACTACAAATCTTAGGTGATTTAGTCCTTGGAGCACCACCCTGATTTACCTTACGAACCTTTGAAGATTGTACTTTAGGTGGAGTTGTCTTCACCATTTTAGGTGGCTCAACCACCACTTTCTTATGTATATCAATCAATCTTCTAAATATAAAATGAGCCAACCAATTAATAAAGGCATCCTCAAAATCTATACTCATACATGTTAATACACTAAGAAACGCAAGTAAATCATCATCAAAATATTCATCCTCGCACCAAGGCTCCTCATAAAGCATTTCTTGAACCTCATCCTCTGACTTGCCATCATACTTTTGAATCAGCTCATCATCACTCATATCCAAGATTTTCTTAACGCCATCCCCTACAATCTTTTTACGCGTTTCTATATCTAATTTTGACTTTTTCACAATCTTTGGCGGTGTCTCCTTCTTCTTTGAAACAGGTACATCCACACCATACTGCTGCATTACCTGTATTAACTCTTTTGTAAGTAAACCCTTCTTATTAGCCTGAATATAAATTTCTTCATAGATTGGACAAAGACTACAAGCTTCACTAAACTTATCTTCTTCAATTAAAGAATCAACAGATTGAACAAACTCATACGAACTATATCCCTTAATACACTCTTCGCAAATAGACGCATAAAAATGTCTTAAACAAACAGAAACATAGAACTCATTTTCTTTACATCGTTTAGAAACATCCTCAATATATTTCTTTGTTTTACTTGAATCCAAAATTATACGATAAAGAGTACTCGCCAAAGGATTGCACAATATGCCAAAGTTCACATTTCGACAAGACTCTAACATCTTCTCCTTTACAAGCTCTATTTCTACATTAATCTGACTTGTACTCCCCTGCATCATAAGCACTTTGGTACTACGTCAAGAAAAAGGACTCATAAAATAGATAAATTTTAAATTCTAATG
>ERZ773147.3770-NODE-3770-length-11170-cov-5.123167_pt1 | contig 11170 bp, 13 predicted proteins | sample MGYA00580851_ERZ773147 | MGnify/ENA primary metagenome ERZ773147 (study PRJEB29015, sample SAMEA2737818) | human gut metagenome | biome: human gut; feature: human-associated habitat; material: faeces | place: China | collected 2012 ... | reverse complement strand
TGATTTTAGATTAATAACATTTTATTTTTTTGACTTTATTCCCTAAAACACTGCGTTCATTATCAATCTTTGAAATCTCACTTTTGTGCCGAAAATTCGAGTGCCTTTTGTTTATTTTCTGCTGTCATTGCATCCACATAATCCTGAGGATTCCAGACTTCATCTAATATATCCTCCGTGAATTTTTTACGAATATCATCAGAGTATTGGCTGCCATCTCGGCTCCCAATATTCAGATAGTTCATATCCATTCTCTGTCACATTGAAAGTTAGGGCAACAGGACCACAACCTCCACCGACACTTTCAATCCCTTCTTCGGACAAATTATATTCCTCATAAAGAGTGAGAACATATACGGTCAATGTCTCATTCTCCTCAGAGTTTGCAGCCCCACCGGCTTCTGTAGCCAATACAGTATGGCTTTCGCAGGCAAAAACACCTTTATAGTATCTATCTTTGTTGTGTTCCATGATTGCATTATGGATTGCTGTATCAAGATTGGTTTCGTTAATTGATTCTGTTCTGGTTTCCCCGGCACAGATGCGTTGTAAATAGCTGATAAAGTCAGAGTCAGTTATTCGGTAATACACATTCTCATACAGAATTGCTGCTTGATTTCCGTTGGAATCAAAACCGCTGAATGTGATTCTGTCGTTTTCCTTGGTATCCACATGAAGGGAATAGAAAGGTGTATGACCTTGCAAAGATTGGTCTTTGTGACCAATCTTTAAGTTTTTAATACGACTGCTCAACTCGTCAATCTCCGCTGCGGATAATTGGAATGTGGTCGGTCCGCTATTTGTTCTAAAGTCCATGGTGCTTGCTTTGGAAATTTGAACAGAATCAAGTTTCACTGGGAATGAACTCGGATTTGTCAGGAAACATACCCCAAGAACAATACTTGCAACCACAGCAATAGCAACAATCCAAAATGCAGGTTTCTTGTAATTCAGCACATTTTTCACCCTTTCTTTGACGCCAACCTCTCCAAAGGCAAGTGGACAAACCATAACTGTTCTTCTATTCACGCTACAAGAAAGCAGAGCTTCTGAATAAGAAATAGACTCGTTTTGATTCAGTCCACGAATAACTTTTTCATCGCAGGCAAGTTCAATATCTCGGCAAAGTAAAATATACGCAATCCATACAAGAGGATTGAACCAATGGATTGCCAACACTAAATACCCCAACGGTTTCCACCAATGGTCACAGCGTTTCAGATGAGCATTCTCATGGGCAATAATATAGGGCAACTGTGCTTCATCTGTCCCGGAGGGAATGTAGATGCTCGGTTTGAAGAAACCAAGAATAAAAGGTGTTTGTATATCGTCACAAATCCAAATGTTGTCCCGCACAGAAAGGGATGCACCGACTTTCTTTTGCAAGCGGAAATAGCTGACGGCAGCATAAACGAGCATGGCTATGATGCCTATTGCCCATACGATTGCCAGCACAGGAATCAAAAGCTGAAGTGGATTTGCGCTTGCAATTGGCTCTGGAGCAAAGGTGTCCGTAATAATTGGATTCACTACCTTGTCGATAGAGCTTACGCCTGTGGAGATTTCTGGTGTCCAGTCCATCATGATTTCAGGACTGATGGTCTCGGCACTTGGAATCAAGCTCAATGCGCTTTCAAAACTGAATGGGCAAATCAATCGAAAAGCTACGATACCCCACAGTAGGACATTGATCCACTTAGGTGCCTTTTTCAAAACCACACGCAAAAGTACGACCGCAAGGATCAGCCAAGATGCGGCGATACTCATATTTACAATTTTCAAAAAGAATGAACTCATAGATTACTCCTTTCCGGCGGCTGCATCAATCATGCGTCGAATCTCCGCAGCTTCCTGTTGAGAAATACCCTTCCTTTGTGTAAAAGCCGCAATGAAAGCAGGAAGGGAACCTTCAAAGGTTTCGTCAACGAACTGCTCGCTCTGAACGGCATAGAAATCATTTTTAGACAGAACAGAGGAAACGATGCCACCATTATTCTGGAAGATACCACGCTCACAAAGCTTGCGTAATATCGTATAGGTGGTGGAGCGATTCCAGTTCAGTTCTTTTTCACAGAGCTTTACCAATTCTCTGGAGTGCAAAGGCTCATTCGCCCAAATAATATCGGCAAAGTGGGATTCCACTACGCCCATCTTCATCTCAGCCATAAAGATTTCTCCTTTCAGTTTATCGTCAATAAACTGATTATAGTTTACTCCTGATAAACTGAAATGTCAATAGGAAGCAGCTATGTTCATAATGAGAAAAGAAAAGGCAGAAACATAGAAGGAAATCAATTCACTGGTGGACTCTTTTTTCATTTTTCATAATAGTATTGTTATGGTATAATAGAGACATTAAAATCGGAATTTCAGGAGGTGTTTTTATGCCACAAATGAATAAGGGAGGAAAATTTATTTTCGGGAAATCACTCATTCGGACGGATGGAACATTGCGGATTCCACCGCAGGCAATGGAAGAATATCACATTGCAGATGAAGGAAAAGTATATCTTTTTACCGGAAGTAAGATTACCGGTGGCTTCTGCGTCACCCGGAAAGGCCTTTTGCATCCGTCAAAACTTGGTCACATTTTGGACGATACTCCACCGTTGCTTGACTACTCAGCAGGTTCTGGCGAATTTATCAAATACAAGGGGCGTTCCTACTGCTGGGTAGAGATTTCACAGGAGGGGCAAATTCTTCTTACGAAGAAAATGATGGATTTTTTGAAGGTGAGACCCGGAATGGAGCTGCTCTCTATCCGCAGTAGCGACATCGCGTTTACGATGGGAGCTAAAGGACCGCTATTGGAAAAAGCAGAAAACTATGATGGTGAAATTCCGCTTTTTTAAGTGTAACAATTTGAATTTGTAGAATAGAGGAATTATGATGTTTGATAAGCACAAAAGGGAATCCTTGCTATTGCGGGACTTATTAAAGAAATTGATAATTATTGTGATAGGTTCCATTGTTGCAGCCTATGGCATTACACTTGCACTGTATGCAGGATTTGGTGGCGCCACGCTCGCAGTGCTATGGCAGGGTATCGCTGAAACGTTTCACTTGAGCATCGGTATGGCATCTTTTGTTGTAGCAGTGGGGATGATTTTGTTTGCATTAATTTACGATAAAAGTCAAATCCATATTGGGACGGTGCTATATCAAATTGTATACAGCACCTGTGTGGATGTATTTGCCACCTGCCATGTCTACAGTACATATCGATGGTTCAACTTCTTTATCATGTTGCTGGGTGTTATTTTGTTTGCTGTCGGGACCGGACTATATGCGTCTGCCTCACTTGGTCGTGGCTCTTATGAAGCAGTTACTTTTGCCTTGGCAGAAAAGAACAACTGGCAAGTTAAAATTGTTCGAATAGCATTAGATATTCTGGTTGTGATAATAGGTGTTTTGCTTGGCGGGAAGTTTGGCATATGCACAATCATTACAGTTATCATTTCAGGCCCGATTATCCAATTTGTTAATGCGAAAGCAAAACGAATTTTAAAGATATAATAGCAAAGAAACCTACAACTTCAAGTTTGGAGAATTGAGAAAATCGGAATTTTGGAGGTTATTATGGCTTTTGATTTTAAAAAAGAGTATAAAGAATTCTATATGCCGAAGAACAAACCAGAGATTGTAAATGTACCTAAGGCAAATTATATTGCAGTTAGAGGAAAAGGCAATCCAAATGAAGAAGGCGGAGCATATCAACAAGCAATCAGTGTTCTATATGCTGTTGCATACACATTAAAAATGAGTTACAAGACCGATTATAAAATTGAAGGCTTTTTTGAATATGTTGTTCCGCCATTGGAAGGTTTTTGGTGGCAGGATGATGTCGAGAGTGTAGATTATACAAATAAGTCTGCTTTCAGCTGGATTTCTGTTATCCGTTTGCCTGATTTCATTTCTAAAGCTGATTTTGACTGGGCGGTAGAAACAGCAACGAAAAAGAAGAAACTTGATTGTTCGTCAGCAGAGTATCTTACGATTGATGAGGGATTATGCGTTCAAATTATGCATATAGGTTCTTTTGATAATGAGCCAGCAACTGTTGCGCTTATGGATACTTATTTAGAACAAAATGGATATGTTAATGATATTAACAAAGATAGGTTGCACCACGAGATTTATATGTCTGATGCAAGAAAGGTTGCCCCAGAAAAATGGAAAACGGTCATTAGGCATCCTATAAAGAAATTGTAAACTTTCAGTTTGTAGAATTCAAAAATTTAACATGAGAGCAGAGCATATAGGGAAATATCCTGTGTGCTCTATTTTTTACCCATTTTCGGAAAAAAGTGATTAAAAAATTATTGACATTTTGTTACTGAGCAGACAGGCTTGCTCAGTTTTATACGAACTAAATAAAATGTATGGAATTTTGGAAAGTTATATAATGAGAAGAGTTGTGGTATGTACATGCATCTACTAAAAGTTATAATAATTTATTCACTTCATTGATTTTGAATAAAGTACTGGATTCGCAGACTTTAACTTTATGTTTAAAAGGAATTGGTGATGCAACTACATATTGTCCAGATGATAATTACTTTTATATGCGAGCGGACTTTGTACATTACATGATATACTTGTCATCATGGAAAGTCCACGCATTAAGGTAGAAAAAAACTTTTCATGCACCTGAACAGTAGAGAGATCCAAAGAAAATCCATTGTCTGCAATTATCTTTTTTCGTTCCCGTATTTTTTTAGAAGAATATCCCGTTCTGATAACCGAAAAAGTCTGATGAACTCGGAGTATCTATTTACAAAATTAACTGGAAAAAACAAAGGAGAGCCATTAGATGCGGATTCTGTGTATAGCATGTTGAAAAGGCTATCCAAAAAAACGGATATCAATTCCCATCCGCATCAGCTCCGACACTATTTTGCGGAGGAAAGAAGAAAAGAAGGATGGGATTTGAATGACATTCGTTTTGCCCTGGGGCATAAGAAAGTTGAAACTACCATTAAATACTTGGGTGAAAATAATGAACGATTGATAGAAGCGACAGATCAATACTACTCAAATAATGAAGATTTATACCAAATTGCAGATTTTCTGTAAAAGGAAGGAGGGATTACCTTGGCAGTATTAAAAATTGTTCCGAAGTTATATCAGGAAAAAATATCTGAAAAATTAAAGGAAGAAATATCTTTAGTTACGACTGGAGAAGCAAAATACTATAACCGGTTATACAAATTTTTTCAGTATACAGATATACAGTGTACTGCAGATATTAACTATGAAACGAGAAAAATGTATATGGATTCTCTTGAAAAAGAGGATATTTCAGAAAAATATAAAGCGGAATTACTGAGCTTATTTGATCGTTTAAAAATAGAAAATATGCCGGATGTCTATTCACAAGGAAAGCCCTTCTCTGTAGAACAGGAGTTTTTTAAGCAAGACAAATTGTTTTTGCTGTATGTCCCCAATAAGAAGAAAGCACAATCTTTCCGTCAGGTGGTTGATAAGAATGATTTGTTATGGGACTTAACGAGGATACATTCATCACAGTTGGTGCGACAGACAAAAATATTGCTGTGTGAAATTCTGAATATGGATAAGGTTCAAAGACATCGAAGATATTTTTTAGAACCATTAAAAGCACTTATACGGTTTTGCGATAAGTACGGAATAGATGATATTGAAGAAATGGAACAGGCAGACGAAAACAGATTTTATCTGTATTTAAACAAGGAGTCGGAAATTATAAAAAAACAGGCTTCTAAGATTGTTGAGTTTGCGAGAAGAACGTTATTTCTAACAGATTCAGAGACAAATTGGCGAGCGTGTATCTGGTATATGGATAGGTTTCAGTTTGATAAATCGAGAATCAATGCCAGTTCACCTGTTAAAAGCCTTTCATTTATTAATATTTACGAAAAAGAAAATCGTTGGTATTTACAATTATACGCAAAATATTTGGTCGGGATATCTGATCTGTCTTTATCAAATATCCGAAATACAATAAGTTTTATTTCACAATTTTTAAAATATCTGGATGGACAGAGTAAGAAAGTAACTGAACTGGAGATGCAAGATATAGCGGATTATGTGTCTGTTTTGGATGAGTCCGATATTAAGTATTCCACTTTTAACCGATATATCACACATATGCATACATTTCTACAGTTTTTGAAAATGAAAAATATTGAAGTGTTGAAGTTTTATCCGGAACGATTTTTAAAAAAAGGTTTTTCGGAACACAATGAAAGAAGTGTTCCAGAAAAAACAATTGCTCATCTAATTAAGGAGCTGCCGGCATTCCCAGAGCATTTACAGTTGATGTATTTGATTTTGTTTTGCACAGGAATTAGGAAAAGCGAGGTTTGTACAATAAAATCGGGAGCCTTTTATTCACAAGGCAATGAGAATTGGATGCGCATATATCAAAGCAAAATGCGGAGAGAAAAAGTCATTCCTGTTCCCAGTTTATTGGTTGGACTGGTGAACGATTATGAAAAAAAGTACGGAATAAAAAATGGGGAGTATTTATTCAAAAATAAAAAGGGTGGTGCATTTAATGGACAGACATTTTCAAATCAGATGATTCGGGAGTGTAAGGTTCGTGGGATTGCCTGCGGAGATTATATCTTTAGAGCACACGATTACAGACATAACCTTGCAACTTCAATGTACGGAAATGGGGTTTCTATACAAGGGGTACGAGATTATCTAGGACATTCAAGTGAGAATATGACAAAACAGTACATTGATTTCATGCCGGAACGTATTGTATCGGCTGAAGATAAATATTTCTCTAAAAATCAGTCATTTAAATTGAAAGGAGCAGAAGATGATGAAAGGTAATATTAATTTGATTTCGTATGACTGTTATCAACAAGCTACAGAAAAACAGTTGGCAGGACTGAAATGGAAGGAAAACAGGGTGTACTACATATCAGAGATTCATAATGAAAAGATGCAGGATGAGATTTATGGGTATATCGATGATAGATGTAGACGTTTGTCATTATCAACAGTAGTAAATGATATTTACAGATTTGATCTGTTGAAAGAATTTCTGAATGAGAAGTGTACAAGTTGTAGCAGCATCACTGATAAAAAATGGGAAGAACTGGAGAGAAGTTATAAAGCATTTTTATATAAAAAAGGATTGGCGCTGTATGTTAGAAGAAATAGACCGGATAGGCGGAATGTTGAGCAACAAAGTAGCGCTCAGATTTCTTTTCTGAAAATGTATTATGAGTATGTTGTGAAGTGTAAAACAGCAGATATTCCAGAAAATGAAAAAGATGTATGGGATATGAGAAAGTTGGATATTGTGCCAAGGAGTAATCCGATTCGTGGAAGATATAGATTAGATTTTCGTGAGATTAGGCAGAGAGAATTTAAAGAGATAATAAAGAGAATATTGTATAGCCACTGCCAGACAAAAGCAATGGGTAGTATAAAAGGTGAATTGCGTGGATTCCGTCGGTTTGCTAGTTTCATGTATGATCGATTCCCAGAAGTAAAGCACTTTACAGAAATTAGCAGGGATATGATAGAAGATTATCTGGTTTATATAAAAACGGATACCGGTCTTACATCAGTCAGTTACACGACAGAGCTGTCGGTTTTGGATAATCTGTTGGATGAAATAGGGCGTGAACTGGAAATAGAAAATATATGCAACCTTTTTCTGTCCAGTGATTGCAGAGCATATGACAACGCTTTACCAGAAGCGTATTCAGATGCAGAAATCAGAAGATTTAATTGTGCATTAACAAAATTAAAGCCCCAGTTAGGCAGATGTTTAATAATACATCAGATGCTCGGTACAAGAATAGAGGATACGTTGACTTTGCGAAGGGATTGCTTATCTGAGAAATCTGGACATTATTTTATAACTATTATCCAGCAGAAAACAAGGAAATACAAAAGACCAGTTAGCGATCAGCTGGCAGAATTGATTAGAAAAGCAATAGAAGTTTCAGAAAAGGAGCATCCAGATTCAGAATATATTTTTCTGCAAGATAATGGAAAATTGTATACAGATTCAATGCTGAAATATCATGTAAATATCATGATTTATGAAAATGATATCAGGGATGATAATGGAAATTATTTTGAGTTTCGTACACATCGTTTTAGACATACTTTTGGAGTAAAACTTACAGAAATGAAATTAGATGATGATAGCATTGCAAGGCTGTTGGGGCATAAGGATACACGAACCATACCACATTATCGGCGGTTAAGAAACGAAGCATTAGCGGAGGATACAAAGGCTGTACGAGATGAAATGAATGAATTATTAGCACAATACAGGAGGGAAAAGGAAAATGCAGAAACACGATAAAATGGTAGCACTGGCAAAAGAAAAAAGTGCGGAAATGACGGAAACAGCAATAACAGCTATTGAAACAATGTATAGAAAAAATATAAAAATTTCAGTTGCTGAACTTACAAAACTAACAGGACTTTCCAGAGGTTTTTTCTATAATAATCCGAATGTGAAACAGGTCATGATGGAATTGAAGGAAAAACAACAGGGAATGATATTGCGAAATCCTAAAAGTGATGCTATTGCAAAAGCACAGGAAGCACGGATTAAGAGTTTAGAACAGAAATTATCCGATAGTGTTCCGAAAAACGAATATGAAAGTCTTCAGAAAAAATATGAAGAATTACAGGTGAAATATAGTCAAATGAAAAAGGGAACACTGTTGAAGATGTACGACCAATTATAGGAAGAAAAGGAGAATATTTTATGCAGAACGAAATTTATGATGAGAAAAATGGACTTACTTATATGTTATGTGGTGATTATTATTTGCCAGAATTGGCACTTACAGATATCGAACCAACTTATGGGAAATATGGGATGCTTCGTAAAAGCTATTTACAGGAACACAGAAGGGCAAAATATCAAATATTGTTGTTACAAGGAAAACTTGTCGAGCATTTGAATCAGATTGATGCAGAAGCAAGGGATAGAGAAGAACAATTAGTAAAACAGATGATGGAGAAAGAAGGAATTACAGAGGAATTAAAAAGGCAAGACAACATGGAATGGACAAGGAGGATGAATACCCTTTGTCATGATGCAGAAGAGATGATTTTGACGGAAATGATATACACGAAAGGATAATGAACTGTATTGGATAGCAAGAATTTTGCAGCCCGGATAGCAAAAAAGTGGAAGTCCGGATAGCAAAAAAATGGAAGTCCGGATGGCAGGATTCTTGCTGTCCGGAAAGATAAAAAAGGGAGGGATTAAAAATGTTGGTTAAGTACATAATAAAAGTGTTTTTATATTTAATTCTTGCAGTAATGACATTGATTCACTGGTTATTAAAAATTCCGATGATATTGGGAAATATTTTGCTTTACTTTTTATCAATTATATTTATTCTGACAGGTGTTTTGAGTTATGGATTTGCATTGGAATCTGCAAGAGAATGTGGTCGAATGATAATAATTGGGATGGCATTTGGTGCAATACCAGACTTTGTCCCATTTTTGGGAAAAAGTTTAGAGACATTGGTTGCAAAACTGTTGAGTATGACAAATGAATGAGAAAGTCGATATGAAAGAGGGCTGTGAAAGGCGCTCTTTTCTTTTTTGCAACTGTGGAATGGCAAGATAATAACGTTATATACAGTGTATATTAAGTAAAGCTATTGTATTTCTGCATGATGGGAACATAGGGAGTCCATATAAAGGCACTGAATACCGGACATGACGGAAGTCTCAGCACCGGGCATGCAAATTCCTGTGAGGATATGCTGCACCGTTTAGAAACCATGGTACTGATGGGAATGGAGCTTCCACTATCGGCAATTCGGGGACAGATTGCCTCCGGTGTGGACATTTTAGTCCATGTAGGACGAATGCGGGACGGTTCCAGAAAGCTTTTGAATATTATGGAAGTTGGAGCATATACGGATGGCAGGATAGAACTATATCCATTGTGGGAATTTCAGGAAAAGGGTGAAAAAGGAGGAAGGGTTATTGGGGAATGGAAAAGCAGGGAGAGATTAAAGAATACGCGAAAATTAGAGTGGGCAGGTATCGGAAAATCCTCATCGCAGCAGGCATTACGGCTCTGATAGCAAAATTGTTTTACAAAAGTGCAGTGGCACTATTACTGTTTTTTCCTGTGTATTACTTCTATCGGAAATACTGTGTAAAAAAAGAGCAGGAGGAAAGAAAACGCCGATTACTGCGGGAATTTAAGGATTGTATGGAAATCATTGAAGGAAATCTGCTTGCCGGATATGCACTGGAGAATGCATTTTTAGATGCAGGAAAAGAGCTGAAGGAATTACACGGAGAGGGCGGACTGATGCAGACAGAATTAGAAATCATCAATCGTAAAGTCTGTATGAACCAGCCGTTAGAAATCGTGTTTGAAGAATTTGCACAGAGGTGTGGAGTAGAGGAAATACAGAATTTTTCCGAGGTTCTTTCTTTTGCAAAACGAAGCGGTGGAAATCTCGTTGGAATTATACAGAATACGGTAAGGAATATCAGCAGTAAAATTCAGATAGAAGAAGAGATACAGACCATGATTGCGCAGAAGAAATTAGAACAAAAAGTGATGAATGTTATGCCGCTGTTTTTGCTTTTATATAAGGCTGTTTACTTCTTGTTCTTTATGTACTCGTCGATGCTCTTCGCGCCGGCCTTGCCAGCGCCCATCGCGAGTATAACAGTGGCAGCGCCGGTGACGGCGTCGCCGCCGGCAAACACGCCCTCGCGTGCGGTCACGCCGCCTTCGTCGGCCTCGATGCCGCCCTTGCGGGTGAAGGTCAGACCCTCGGTCGTGTTGCGGATCAGGGGGTTCGGGCTCGTGCCGATGGCGATGACGACGGTGTCAACGTCAAGGATCCAGTTGCTGCCGGGCACGGGCACGGGCTTGCGGCGACCCTTTTCGTCGGGCTCGCCGAGCTCCTGCTTCTGAAGCTCGATACCGGTGACGTGACCGTCCTCGCCCGCGTGGATCGCCACGGGGTTATTGAGCAGACGGAACTCGATGCCCTCGGCCTCGGCATGCTCGACCTCTTCCTTACGTGCGGGAAGCTCGTCCTTGCCGCGGCGGTAGACGATGTACACATGCTCCGCGCCCAGACGCATGGCGCACCGGGCGGCGTCCATAGCCACGTTGCCGCCGCCCACAACCGCCACAGCCTTGGACTTGATGACG
>ERZ773147.3763-NODE-3763-length-11180-cov-2.871551_pt1 | contig 11180 bp, 13 predicted proteins | sample MGYA00580851_ERZ773147 | MGnify/ENA primary metagenome ERZ773147 (study PRJEB29015, sample SAMEA2737818) | human gut metagenome | biome: human gut; feature: human-associated habitat; material: faeces | place: China | collected 2012 ... | reverse complement strand
GGTGTAGATAACAGGTCGTTGATGGGAGAGATTATGTTTACATATGCTGCTTATAAAAAACTTAATGGTTTAGTATTAGATGGTCCGATAAGGGATGTAAAATCCGCAAAGGAAATAACATTACCTATTTATGCTACAGGTTCTACACCAGGTGGTCCTTATAAAGAAGGACCGGGAGAAATAAATGTACCAATTTCTTGTGGTGGTATTAGCGTAAACCCAGGAGATATAGTTGTTATGGATGATGATGGTGTAATAATTATTCCCTTGAAGGATGCTTCTGCGGTACTTGCAGCAGCGCAAAAACTGCAAGAAACTGATGAAGCTAAAGTGGTTGCCGCTGGGAATGGAACTGCTAAGCGTGAGTGGGTAGCTAAAGCTATCGAGACAAAAAAGATTGAAATAATTGACGATTACTATTAATAAAGCAAGTTGTTTGGGAAACGAGGGGATAGTATGAGTACGTTTTTGTTAAATAAAAAATATTTGCCGCATAGAGTAGGCGTTTGTTTTATCATAGGTATTATAGCCGGACTGTTTTTCCATGATTTTTCTATTTGGGTAAAACCTGCCGGAGATCTATTTATGAATATGATTAAAATGTTAATTGTTCCGGTTATCTTTTTTAGCGTTACAAGCGGAATTGCTGCTATTGGTGATGTGCAGCGGTTGAAAAGAATTGGCAGTAAAGTAGTCATTGTCTATTTCCTTATGACAGTTATTGCTTGTATTGTTGGTATTGTTATGGTTAATATAACTCATCCAGGTGTGGGATTTACACTTGATAATATGCAGGCATTTGATACTTCAAAAGTGAAAACCCCATCATTTGTAAATTTTTTGTTTGATATGGTACCAGTTAATATTGTTGACAGTATGGCTAAAAATCAGATTATGCAAATGATTTTTTTTACTGTTCTTGTAGGTGTGGCACTGGTGTCTTTAGGTGAGAAGGTAGCTGGGGTTACTAAAATTTTTGATCAATGTGCAAGTATTATTTATAAAATGCTGGATATAGTTATGTTATATTCTCCTATTGGTGTATTAGCACTGATGGCGAATACTACGGCTGTATTTGGACCTAAGCTTTTTGGGGTTCTGGCTAAGTTTGTTTTTACAGATTGGGTTGGCTGTCTTTTGATTTGGTTTTTCTTTAGTGGTATCGTCTGGTTATATACTAAAGTAAATTATCTGGAAATGTGTAAATCAATGATACCGATCTGGGTAAATACTATTGCTACTAATTCCAGCGCAGGTACGATACCTATAACTCTAAATGTTACTACAGAAAGGTTAAAGGTACCGATGTCTATTGCTTCATTTTCTATACCTTTGGGAGCCACGATAAATTTGACTGGAGCCGCTTTATATAAAACGATACTGGCGTTTTTTGTAGCTGAGATCTATGGTTTGCAGCTCACTATTGATCAGATTTTAATGGTTATTATTATTTCGACTATTATGTCTATCGCGGCACCAGGTATCCCCGGTGGTGGTATTGTAACAGGTGCGATTTTTTTAAATCTTTTAGGTTTGCCAATGGATTTAATGGGGCCTATTGCTGGAATGTACAGACTTATTGATATGTCACATACTACAGTAAATGTATCGGGTGATGTTTTAGGAACGATGCTGGTTGCCAAAAATGAAAATATTTGGACTGGTGAAGATTTTAATAAAACTTTAGTTTAGGATAGGAGGAATTATAATGTTAGCAGAAAGAATGAATACTTTTTCAGGTTCGCCAACTTCTGCATTGATTGCGAAAGTAGCTGAGTTGAGAGCAGAGGGAAAAGATATTATTTCTTTAAATGTGGGTGAACCTGATTTTGGGACTCCTGATTATATTAAATGCGGAGCTATCAAGGCAATAGTTGATAACTTCAGTAAGTATACTGCTGGTAACGGTATTATAGAATTACGCCGTTTGATTTCTAAAAAATTACATGAAGATAATAATTTAGAATATACCACAGATGAAATTTGCGCGACTGTAGGAGCTAAGCAGGCAATTTTTAATTCGATCATGGCTTTAGTAGATCCTGGAGATGAAGTGCTTTTGCCAGTTCCTTGCTGGGTTAGTTATACTGAGATGATTAAGTTTGCAGGAGCGAAACCAGTTTTTGTAGATGTAGAAGCAGAAACTTTTGATTTGGATATTGAGGCTTTAGAGAAGGCTGTAACTACGAAGACAAAAGCTATTGTTATTTGTACTCCTAATAATCCAACTGGAGCTGTTTATAGCGAAGGTACTTTGCGTAAATTAGCTGATTTAGCTTGTAAATATGATTTTTATATTATTACAGATGAAATTTATGAAAAGCTTATTTATGACGATGCAAAGCACTTTTCAATAGCTTCTATTTCTAAAGATGTTTGGAACAGGACTTTAACTGTAAATGGCTTTTCTAAGGCTTATGCAATGACTGGCTGGCGTATTGGATATGTAGCTGCCAATAAAACTATTATAGATGCAATAAAGAAAATTCAAAGTCAAACAACTTCAGCTACCAGTGCTATATCTCAAAAGGCTGCTGTTGCTGCTTTGAGTGGACCGCAGCATGATTTGGAAGTAATGGTTGCAGAGTTCGATAAACGAAGAATTTATTTATTGCAGCGTTTGGCCGAAATGCCGGGGGTAAGCTGTGCGAAACCTAGAGGAGCTTTTTATCTATTGCCGGATTTCAGTTGTTATTTTGGCAAAAAATATCGTGGCCGTGAAATAAAAGATGCCGTTGATTTTGCTAATATTCTATTAGAAGCTGTTCTGGTGGCATTGGTTCCAGGGGAAGCATTTAATATTAAGGGTAAAGTAAGATTGTCTTATTCTAATTCTATGGAGAATTTAAAGGAAGCAATGGATAGAATACAGTCTTTTGTAAGAGAACTTGAATAAAATAAAAAGAAGCAGGGAAATTTATCCCTGCTTCTTTTTATTTTATGGTGTATAATATTAACATAATACTTAATATTTAAAGGAATGTTGTTATGGATAATTTGATTAGTAAGATCCAGTCTATGAATTTAACTAAAACAGAAAAAGTTATAGCAGATTATATTCTTGATAATATTAATAACATTGGTCTTAGTACAGTGACTGATATATCGTTAAAGTTAGGTGTAAGTGATACTTCTATTATTAGGTTTATTAGATTACTTGGATTTGCTGGGTTTGCTGATTTTAAAAATACTATGAAAGAACGGATGCTTGAACATTATAATTTGAATTTATCGCCAAGCCAGAAATTTACTAATACCAAAGATAAAATAAATAGTGATAACGTAGTAAACGATGTTTTTTATAAGGCTATTGATAATTTATCTTCGACGATGCTTAATTTAGATGACAAATTAGTGAATAGTATCGCTGAGTGTATTATAAAAAGTCGGAATAAATATATTATTGGTTTTAGAGGAACATCTTGTTGTGCTGATTATTTTACACGTAAAGCAGTGTTTTTTGTGCCGCATTTGATTTTGTGCAATATGGCAGAAAGCAGTGTTATAGAAAAATTGATTGATCTTAATGAAGAAGATTGTTTGGTGATGTTTTCGTTCCCGCGCTACTCTGAGATTAATTATTCTATTTTAGAGCTGGCTAAAAAGCGTGGTAGTAAAATCATTCTCATTACAGACAGAGTAACGTCACCATTAGTGCCATATGCTGATTATTTGTTAACGGTAAAAATAGACGGAGTTGGTTTTACAAATTCTTATGTAGTTCCATTATGTGTTGCAGAGTCGTTAGCAATCTTGATTGGTCAGAAAATTGGAACTGATTCTAAACAGCGGCTGGCAGATTTAGATTTTTATATTAGCAAAAATAATTTATATTAAATGTGAAAATGATAAAAGTCTGGATTTTAGTTAGCCAGACTTTTAATTTTTTATTTTATGGCTATAATATTAGATGGATTGCGTATTTGGAAAGGAAAATGTTATGTTTAGTTCGATTATGATTTTTATTTTGGCAGGTCTGGCTGAAATCGGCGGCGGTTATTTTGTATGGCAGTGGTGTGGGTCTGATGATGTGGGCTCCACGGTAGTAAAAAAGTCTAAAATACTATTTTCAGTACTTTTATTTAAGAAAATAATAATATTTTGAGAGAAAAAGTGAAAAACAGTTGAGGAATTGATTAGTATATGCTATTTTAGTATATAGTAAAATATTTTATCCAAGAAAAGAGTGACGCTAATGAAAAACATACTGGGAAGTTTGCCTGCCCGACTTTTACTGGGTGTTATTGCAGGTATTCTGGTAGGCTTATATGCCAATGAAGCTTTGATGCAGGTTATATTAACCATCAAAAATTTACTTGGTTCATTGATTATTTTCTGTGTACCGCTGATTATTATCGGGTTCATTGCCCCGTCTATCACGCGTTTGGGCCAGCATGCGTCGACAATGCTGCGTGTTGCTATTACTTTAGCTTATGTTTCTTCGGTTGGAGCAGCATTTTTTGCAATGTTTTCAGGGTATGGTATTATTCCCCATCTGAATATTGTTTCTTCTGTAGATGGTTTAAAAGAGCTGCCTAAGCTGCTGTTTGATCTAAAGATCGACCCGATCATGAGCGTAATGAGCGCCTTGGTCTTTTCTGTTTTGATTGGTGTGGCAGCCGCTTGGACTAAGGCTGCTGTGATTACTAAATTTTTGGAAGAATTTCAGAAAATTGTTTTGGCTATCGTTACTAATATTGTTATTCCGCTGCTGCCGATTTTTATCGCCTGCACTTTTTGCGCGTTGTCGTACGAAGGGACGATTACCAAGCAGCTGCCTGTGTTCCTGATTGTAGTGCTGATAGTAATGGTGGGGCATTATATCTGGCTGGCTTTATTGTATGGACTGGCAGGTATTTATGCCGGCGCTAACCCGATGGAAGTACTTAAGCACTACTGGCCGGCTTATATTACTGCTGTAGGTACAATGTCATCGGCGGCTACTTTAGCAGTGGCGTTGGAATGTGCACGTAAATCAAAAGTGCTGCGCAAAGACTTGGTAAATTTTGGCATTCCACTGTTTGCCAATATTCATTTATGTGGCAGTGTTTTGACTGAAGTATTTTTTGTTATGACTGTTTCGCAGATTTTATATGGTGCTTTGCCTGAATTAGGTACGATGATTTTATTCTGTCTGTTGCTGGGTATTTTTGCTATTGGTGCCCCAGGTGTTCCCGGTGGTACAGTTATGGCTTCTTTAGGCCTTATCATCAGTGTACTGGGTTTTGATGCTACTGGTACGGCTTTGATGTTGACGATTTTTGCACTGCAGGACAGCTTTGGTACTGCCTGCAATGTAACTGGTGACGGTGCTTTGACTTTGGCCCTGACAGGCTATGCTGAAAAAAATGATATTGAAGAAGTAAATGAAGCTTCTATTTTATAAATCAAACCGTTTTTATAATAACCCCGTTCCCTTTTTGGGAACGGGGTTATTATTTTAAGTTGATAAAAGATAAATAAAGTGATAAAATATTTAAAATAAAACTTAAAAATATATTTATGAGAATAATATTTAGTTACTAAATAAAAAGAAATAAAGATATTGAAATTTATTGATAAGTAATTGTTCAATGTAATGCCATAGTGAAAAAAAGTGATATTTAATTTTTTTATACTTCTAACGAAGCCGGATGGGATCTGTCATGAATTTTGATAAAATTTTACAAAAACCTTTTTTGATATCTGTTTTTGTATTTAACATCATTTTATTTGGTGTTATTGTTTTTTTGTTGGGATATGTTCAAAATTTACTTGACAGTGATTCCAGAAATAACCTTGAAGAAATAGTTTCGCAAAATAAGAACGTTATTACCAGTAAACTACTTTTAGATCTTAATCGTCTGGATATTATCAGTAATAAAATATCTGACGGACTGAAAAATAAGAATATCACCAAAGAAGCAGAACTCAATAAATTTTTAGAAGATTATTCTAAAAACAGTATCGACGACAGTTTGTTTCTTGCCAATAAAGATGGGATAGCCTATGTGGAAAAGCGGATACCTATCGATATTTCCGGGCGCCGTTATTTTAAACTGGCTATTGATGGGATTTCCAATATTTCGGAACGTACTATTTCAAGGATCAACGGTGAATACATTTTTGTTGGCAGCGTGCCATTGTATTATGATAATAAAATCATCGGTAAGATACAGAAAATCTATACAGAAAAACAGATGAATGAGCTGTTCGCGGCTTCGCTGTTTTCATCTAAAGGTTATATGTATGTTATCAACAGTGAAGGTTATATTATTCTGCATACCAAGCATATCAACTGTGCTTTAAAATCCGATAATTATTTTCGTGACGTTTACGAATATGGAAATGCTGAAGCTGTTCGTAAAATGAAAGAAGATATCAAAGCCAATAAAAGCGGTTTTATGGAAAACGTGGTCAATGGTGAAAAAACCTTCTCTGCTTATACTCCTATTGAACAGGTGCATGACTGGTATCTTGTAACAAGCGTGCCTACTGATGTCATTGCTGAAAATGGCAATGTGGTTATGAAGATTTTTTATATGGTTATGGTTGCTCTGGTACTTATCTTTTTGGTAAGCATCTGTTATTTTGCCTGGAATAAGCGGCGGCAGAAACGGACTTTGGAAAAAATCGCTTTTGTGGATAATGTCACAGGCGGTAATACCTATAATAAATTTCTGGTTGATGTGCAGGAGCTGTTGAATAAGAGCACGGATAAACAATTTTATGTTCTTAATTTTGACGTAGACAATTTTAAGTATATCAATAATTTTTACGGATTTGCCTGCGGTGATAAGATTTTGCGGCAGATTTACAATTCAGTCAATTCAGTCAATTCCTGGATGCAGCCCGGTGAAACAGCGGCTCATATTTCCGGAGACCAGTTTGTCTGTCTGTTGCTGGATGCAGATGAAGAAAGAATCGAAGCTTTATTTTCAGCGATCAGAAATATCACAGAAGAAAATCTGATACTGCATTTTTCGGCCGGCGTTTATGTTATCAAAGACTACGATGAAAATATTAATCTTATGGTCGACAAGGCCAGCGTTGCGGCGCAGACGATTAAAGGTGTGCTGAATCAGCACGTGGTCTATTATTCCAAGAAATTTGATGATATGACTGCTCATAATGAAGAACTGAAACGGGATTTAAAACTTGCAATTAAAAATGATGAGTTTGTAGCTTTCTATCAGCCTAAAGTTGACATCAACAGTGGGAAGCTGGTTGGTGCAGAAGCATTGATCCGTTGGCGGACCAGAGATAATAAACTGATTGCGCCGGGCGATTTTATACCCTTAAGCGAAAAAACTGGTTTAGTTACAGATTTGGATATGATTGTTTTTGAAAAAGTATTAGCTTTCTTGCGAAGTTCATTGGATGCCGGTGTTGAATGTGTGCCGATTTCTGTAAATTTCTCACGTTTGCATTTTTCAAACGAAAAATTTTTACCGACACTTTTACAGAAAATGGAAAAATATATTGTTTTGATAGTGAAAGGTCACTCAAAATATATTGCAGAAAAATGAATATTAATTTTGAAAAGGAAGTCACGGAATACAGAATTGATAAAATAGAAAGGTGGGTAAATGCAAAAGTCATAGAAGTTGACTGTCAGATGATTTTGAAGTTTTGGAATATTGTAGATGATATTTCAGAATCTGTGAAAAAGGTGATTTATAAAAGGACAGATATTTCAGAGAGGATTTATGAAAAACTTTTTTATGGGAATAATTTGAAATCGATTAACACATCTGGGAGAGAATATGTTCCAAAATGGAGTGATGAAGAGTTGGAAGTTTTAAAAAATATATTGAAACAAGCTTTGATATTTATAAAAAAACAGTTATCGATATGATTTTAGTACCTGAGAGCGAGATATTATGATCCAGAGGAAGAAATTTTCCTGTCACAGGACAGCAATCTTGGAAATCTGTTGGAGCCACTCAGTCAGAATTTATATACTTATACAGAAAATAATCCGGTGAATTATACTGATTCGAGCGGACATGGAATCTTAAGTAAGATAAAATCAGCGGCAAAGAAAGTTGCAACTACGGTGAAAAATACCTATAATAAAGCCAAAACATGGGTGAAAAACACCTATAATAAGGCAAAAAACTGGGTATCCAATACCTATCAAAATGCAAAAAAGGCACTTACAAATGTAGTATCCAGTAGTGGCTCATCAGAAAAAAACAAATCCGGAAAATCTTCATCAGGGGGAAGGTATTCAAGTGGAGGAAGTAATGCTGGAAACAGAAAATATTCATCATCCAGCAGAGGAAGCAGTAAAAGTAATTTTTATCGGCCATCGACCTATGAACGGGCGAAAAGCTTTGGACAGTCCAGGTATAACTGGTTTAGTTCAAAAATGAAAGAATCTGGAAATATCAGAAATTCCTGGACAAAGGCAATAGAGAAAACCGTAAGAAAGTTTTGTACTACAGCAAGTCGTATAAAGAAAGATGCAGTTAAGTCTGTCAAGGCTGCTAATATTGCGATCGGGATAAGTGCAATAACCATAGGCAAGATGAAATTAGAGCAGTTAAAAAAGAAACTTCCTAATATCAATATCAGTATTGATTATACAGGAACGTGGAAAGACAGTTTGCAGTTGGGACTTGGTATAGTTACGACGGGCGGAGGACTGCTCTTAACATTAGCGGGTGGTGGAAGTGAAATAGCAAGCGTTGGTTCATCCAGTGCAATCAGTATTCCGGCTGCGGCAGAAGGAATTGGTATTGCAGGTTCAGGTTTAGCTATATCATTTGATGCTTTAAGGAATATGTTTGATGTACGGATTCAGAAATCGGAAAGTAGTAAAGGAAATGGTGACGGAGTTGGTGCAAAAAATACTGAACAATATCTTAGAAAGGCAGAAGAGTTTGCAAAAAACGCAAAGAAAGGATCAACAAAAAGCCGTGTTAGAGGTGAAGGGAGGTAAAACTATGGCATTGGAACATTGTTTCAGTATAATCAAAAATAAAGAGAAAATTGAAAAGGTTAATATTCCAGATGATTTTATTAACTATATAAAAGACAGCCTTTTTTGGATTGTTTCATCGTGGAATGGGAAAACACTTAAGAGTGGATTACCATATTATGGAGAGGCCTTAATATCTGATGAGGAACTTGTTAAATTTAAAACAATATTAGAAAAGTGGAGAGGGTTATTTTCATTGGGAACAGAAGAAATAAACTTAACAGGTGATTTTTTAATAGATGAGATGAAGTACGAAAAAGTAATATATAAAAAATGTGAATTATTAAATATACTTGATGAACTATTGCGATTGTGCGATAAAGCGGAATGTTTGAAAGCAGATATTTTATATGAGGGAATTTGATTTTTTTACTTGAATTTACGAAGGAGTATCAGTTTTTTAGGGCGATTTTTATGATGAATGAAAGAGGTTCAAATGTAACGATGTATTTATTATACTACTATGTATAAAAACGGGAAAATGTATAATTTGGAAGTGTTGTATGGTGAAATTTCTAATACAGTGTATTATTTTGAGTATGCAAGAAAAGCAATGGGAAACTTGCCAGCAATACCAAAGCAAGGAAGAAGGAGTGATGAAGAAGCATGACAGAAAAAGAGCAGTTATATTATCTGATTAATGGAGTTTTAGATGGCTCATATCAGGTTAAGACATTTTGCTCAGAATTTACAAGAGTATATGATTTAGAGGTTGACTATGAGCAGTTGTCTGAACTAGAAAATAAAGAGTTTGGAGATTTGTGTGAAATGGCAGGTAGATTTTCTGATGACGAAGAAGAGTTAAAAATTCCAAATATGTTTTTTTCTGAGGAAAGTATTTTGAATAAAGCAAAATATGTAAAACAACTATTAGAGTAAGGGGGGAGTAAAAGCCAGCAAGAGTAATCGTACTGATTTTCTGCTGGCTTTTCATGTTGTGTGGCATTTATAAACTGCCGAATATCAGTATCCGTTACACTGGAACATGGAAAGAAAGCCTCAAATTTGAAGTTGGGATGGCTACGACGGCGGCAGGGATAATTTTAGCATTGTTGGGTGGCGGAAGTGAGATATTGACAGGCGGTGTGAGTACAGCGGTCAGTGTTCCGGCTGCTGCATCGGGAATTGCGATTGCAGGCACCGGATTGGCAATCTCAGGTTCCGCACTGGCGAATATGTTCGATGTACGGATTCAGAAATCAGAAAGTAATAAAGGCAAGGGGGATGGTGAGAGGGGAAATTCTTCTAATGAATTAAAGGATGTTTATAATTCAATAAAAGATTCTCCTGATTATCCAAAAGAATTTGAGGCTGTAAAAAACGGAACAACAAAGAATACCATTAAAAATAAAGAGTTACTTGATAAATTAAGAGAAATAGAATCAGGTAAATGGACTAAGGTATATAAGGATGGATATGATTCTTCTGGAAATAAAATATCTATACATTATTTCCAAAGTGAATCTGGAAAAGTATTTAATGTTAAAGTAAAACCAGGATGGAGTAATTAGTATGAAAACTAGTAATAAAAAAGTAAATGAAAAAATAATATTATTGTCAATAATAGGGAGTTTAGATGCTATAAAAGAAGAAGCTGTGTCTATTGATGAAATAGAAAAATTTCTATTTTCACCACATATATATCACAAATTAAAGCAGAAAGGGTATAGTGGGGATATTTTGCAAATTATAGAAGAGGGATGTGAATTAGAAGATATTTTTTCGTTACTTCCTGATAAATTTGATGGAGTCATAGATAATATGAGACGGAAGTCATTGTTATTATTGAAAAATTATGAAGAATATAATCATTTCTTTTGGCTTGATGAATAAGTAGTTTACTAATTTGATGCAAAGAGAATAGGAATAGGACTGTAAACGGTAGATCATCTGACAAACACAGAAGGAATACTTGAGACAGCTTACAGCTATGATGCATTTGGCAATGTCTCCGTAAGTGGAAATACAGAAACTAAGAATTCGTATACTTACAATGCAGAATATACCGATGCATCGACCGGAAATCAGTACCTGAGAGCAAGATACTATGACCCGGAGGAGGGCACCTTCCTGACACAGGACAGCTATCTCGGAAGCCTGTTAGAACCGCTTAGCCAGAACCTGTATACCTATGCGGAAAACAATCCGGTGAATTACAGTGATCCGAGCGGACATGGAATCTTAAGTAAGATAAAATCAGCGGCAAAGAAAGTTG
>ERZ773147.3757-NODE-3757-length-11205-cov-5.492466_pt1 | contig 11205 bp, 9 predicted proteins | sample MGYA00580851_ERZ773147 | MGnify/ENA primary metagenome ERZ773147 (study PRJEB29015, sample SAMEA2737818) | human gut metagenome | biome: human gut; feature: human-associated habitat; material: faeces | place: China | collected 2012 ... | reverse complement strand
GCGGTTCCCATTCATCCGAAAAGGATACCGTGTGCCGCTGTGCGCGCAGCAGGTCGATGGCTGCGTTCTTTGCGACCGTGACCGCATAGCCGCACGCCTCCTCCAAGCCGAACGTTGAGACACGCTCCCAGCTTTGCAGAAGGCGGAGCCACGCCTGCTGAGCAGCGTCCTCGGTCGGCGCAGGATCACGCAGCACCCGAAATGCCGCGGCGTATACTCTTTTCTCACACGCCCCATAGAGCCGCAGAAATTTTTCCCGCTCGGTCTGATCCTCAGGCATCGTCATCCAGGTAACCATGAGTTCCCTCCGCTTCGTGAACGGTGTTTCTGCCAATAGAACGGCTAAGAGTCCGCCAATATCTCACCGGCTCAAAAATTTTATTGTCTTTTTCCGTCTCTGTCAATCATCCCTGCCGGTATACGCCGCCGATGTGCAGGAAGCGCGCACGGACAAATTCATAGGTGGACAGCGGGCGGTCATCGGCGTCGAAGCTGTGCGCGGCGACGAGGATGTCCGCATAGCTGCGCGGACGGTCCGCCGCCACGACGACCGGCGAATGCTGCCAGCCGGCACCGTCGAACGAGAGCTGCACAATATCGCCCGGCCGGATGCGCTCCGGTGAGACTTCCCCTGCAAACGGGCCGACGGACGGCGTGCGGCGCGTGAGAAAATTGTAGAGATACTCCACGCCCGTCCACGCGGGTGCTTTGTCGTTGGCATTGATGTAGTACCAGCCAAAGGTCGGCGTGTAGTTCATCACACCCGTACCGGCATAGATGCATTGGGACGCAAAATTCGTGCAGTCGCCGCCGATGCTTTCGTAATCATAATAGCGCGGATTGCGCCCGTACGCCCAGATATGCGCATAGCGCACCGCCGCGGCGCGGTCGTATGGCAGTAAAACGAGCATGGCCTCTCCCCTCCCCTCTCCCAACGTATGCAAAAAGGCGGAAATCGGCCACAATATGTCGTAGGAATGAATTGACTTTGCGTCCATATTTCGGTATACTGTCAAATTGAGCGAATGAAATTTTGCAAGGAGGTCTTCCATGAACACGCAAGAGCTTTCCAAGGTCTGCCGTCAGGTGCGCCGCGACATCATCACGATGACGGCCAATGCCGGCAGCGGCCATCCCGGCGGCTCCCTTTCGGCCGTCGAGCTGATGACCAGCGTTTTCTTCAACCACATGCGCGTCGATCCCAGCAATCCGCACGATCCCGACCGCGACCGCTTTGTGCTCTCCAAGGGCCACGCGGCGCCGTGCTATTATGCGGTGCTTGCCGCCAAGGGCTTCATCTCCCGCGACGAATACGCGAACTTCCGTCAGCTCCACTCCATTCTGCAGGGCCACCCCGACGCCAAAAAGGTCCCGGGCGTGGACGCCTCCACCGGCTCGCTCGGTCAGGGCGTGTCCATCGCCGTCGGCATGGCGCTCGGCGCCAAGCACCTCGGCAAGGATACGAAGGTCTTTGCCCTCGTTGGCGACGGCGAGAGTCAGGAGGGGCAGATCTGGGAGGCTTACATGGCCGCCGCCCACTATAAGCTGGACAACCTCACCGTTATCATCGACAACAACGGTCTGCAGATCGACGGCTCAAACGATCAGGTCATGAGCCTCGGCGACCTCGGCGCGAAGCTGCGCGCGTTCGGCTTTGACCTTGTGGAGCTGCCGGACGGCAACGATCTCGACGCGGTGGAGGCCGCGCTCTCGAAGCCGACGATGCCCGGCAAGCCCAAGGCGATCCTCGCCCACACGGTCAAGGGCAAGGGCGTTTCGTTCATGGAAAATCAGGTCGGCTGGCACGGCAAGGCGCCCAACGCCGAGCAGCGCGATCAGGCTTTGAAGGAATTGGAGGGTTAACGAACATGGCTGATAAAATTGCGACCCGCCAGGCTTACGGCGAAGCGCTGATCGAGCTGGTGGAAAAGAACGATAAGGTCGTCGTGCTCGACGCCGACCTTGCCAACGCGACCCAGACCTGCAAGGTCGCCAAGGCACACCCCGAGAAATTCTACAACTTCGGCATTGCCGAGGCCAACATGGTCGACGCCGCCGCCGGCATGAGCACGATGGGGCTCGTTCCCTTCTGCTCCACCTTTGCGATGTTCGCCGCCGGCCGCGCCTACGAGCAGATCCGCAACTCCGTTGCCTACCCGCACTTCAATGTCAAGATCTGCGCGACGCACGCGGGCGTTTCCGTCGGCGAGGACGGCGGCAGCCATCAGTGCATCGAGGACCTTGCGCTCATGCGCGTGATTCCCGGCATGACGGTCATCTGCCCCGCCGATGCGAACGAGGCCAAGGCCGCGACCATGGCGATCGCCGATTTCGACGGCCCCGTGTATATGCGCCTCGCCCGTCTCGCCACGCCTGTTTTTGAGGGCGACATGGTCAAGCCCTTTGTTCTCGGCAAGGCCAATGTCCTGCGCGAGGGCAAGGATGTCGCGATCTTCGCGACCGGCCTGATGGTCAGCGAATCCCTCGCCGCCGCGGAGAAGCTCGCCAAGGAAGGCATCGACGCCGCCGTCATCAACATCCACACCATCAAGCCCATCGACGCTGCGTGCGTCACCGAATGGGCTGAAAAGTGCGGCAAGGTCATCACCGTCGAGGAGCACAGCGTCATCGGCGGTCTGGGCGACGCCGTGGCCGACGTCCTGATGGGTAAGGTCAACTGCAAGTTCCATAAGATCGGCGTGAACGACCGCTTCGGCCAGTCCGGCAAGGCGGCGGACGTGCTGCGCGAATACGGCCTGACGGCCGATCAGATCGCCGAGACCGTCAAGGCGAACATCTGATGAACACCGCGCCCGAGTGCATCGACATGACGGAATCGCTGCGCCGCGGCGCAGGCCGCCTGCTTTATAACGGAGATGAAGGCTCTCTCGTCCTCAGCACGGACGGAACGTTTCTGCTGAGCGACATACAGGACGGCGCGCTTCTGTGCGAAAAGATTCGCACGCTTTGCCCTGCCGCTCCCAAGCTGTTCACCGTCAAAAGTGACGATGCCACAGTAGCGCTGATGCGGGAATTCTCCCTGCACGATTCCATGCGCTGCACGCAGTGGGTCTATGAAAAGGGCGAGCCGCCCTGCCCCGTCACGGCGGACATCCGCCCGCTGACGCAGGAGCACGCGGCGCTGGCCGCGTCCGTCTATCACGACGGCGACGGTGCGTACATCCGTAACCGCATCGAACACGGCGCACTCTTCGGCGTATTTGAGAGCGATGCCCTCGCAGGCTTCGCCGGTTTTCATGACGACAGCAGCATGGGCATGCTCGAAATTCTACCGCCGTTCCGCCGCCGCGGGTATGCCGCGCAGCTGGAAGCATTTCTGATCGCCGCGGCGCTGAAGGAGGGCCGCGCGCCCTACTGCCACGTGGTCGACGGAAACGAAGCGTCGCTGCATTTGCAGCGGAAAATGGGCCTCACCTGCACCCGTCTTCCCGCGATCTGGGTCAATTAAGCAAAGAAAGGAGACAAAGCGAATCGGTTTTGTCTCCTTTTTTCAAAAATATCGCAAATCCTCTTGCAAAATCATATTTCTGTGTTACAATGCAATTAGTTCCAAACGTACCAAACATTTGAAATAACTTTTTATCAAAGGAGAAGATATTATGCCGCTCGTAACATCTACTGAAATGTTCAAAAAAGCCTATGACGGCGGATACGCCATCGGCGCGTTCAACGTCAACAACATGGAGATCGTGCAGGGTATCACCGAGGCCTGCCAGGAAGAGCACGCGCCCGTGATCCTGCAGGTCAGCAAGGGCGCCCGCGCCTACGCGAACCACACCTACCTCGTCAAGCTCGTGGAAGCTGCTGTCGAGTGCTGCCCCGATATCCCCATCGTGCTGCACCTTGACCACGGCCCGGACTTCGAGACCTGCAAGTCCTGCATCGACGGCGGCTTCACCTCCGTCATGATCGACGCCTCCTCCAAGCCCTTTGCCGAAAATATCGAGATCACGAAGAAGGTCGTCGAGTACGCACATGACCACGGCGTCGTGGTCGAGGCCGAGCTCGGCACCCTCGCCGGTATCGAGGACGAGGTCAAGGTCGCCGCGCACGAGGCGTCCTACACCCATCCCGAAGAAGTCGAGGAATTCGTCTCCAAGACCGGCTGCGACTCCCTTGCCATCGCCATTGGTACCTCTCACGGCGCTTACAAGTTCAAGCCCGAGCAGTGCACCGTCAATGAGCAGGGCATCCTCGTCCCGCCCCCGCTGCGCTTCGATGTGCTGAAGGAAGTCTCCAAGCGTCTGCCCGGCTTCCCCATCGTGCTGCACGGCTCCTCCTCCGTCCCGCAGGAGTATGTCAAGATGATCAACGAGCACGGCGGCAAGATGCCCAACGCTATCGGCGTGCCCGAGGATCAGCTGCGCGAGGCCGCAAAGCTCTCCGTCTGCAAGATCAACATCGACTCCGACCTGCGCCTTGCCATGACCGGCACCGTGCGCGCCTTCCTCGATGAACATCCCGACAAGTTTGACCCGCGCGAGTATCTCAAGCCCGCCCGTGCCAACATCAAGGAGCTCGTCCGCCACAAGCTCGTCGATGTGCTCGGCTGCGCTGGCAAGGCCTAAGCGATAAGGAGAACTGCTATGAGTGAATTGAAAGGCGCGTGCATCATCGGCCAGTCCGGCGGCCCGACCTCCGTCATCAACGCGAGCGCTTACGGCGTCATCCGCACGGCGCTCGATTCCGGCTGCATCACGAATGTCTACGGCGCAGAGCACGGTATCAAGGGCGTGCTCGAAGACCGCCTGTTCGACATGAGTCAGGAAGACCCGAAGGAGCTGGAGCTTTTAAAGTACACCCCCTCCTCCGCCCTCGGCTCCTGCCGCTACAAGATGAAGGACCCCGACGAGGACGACACCGATTACAAGCGCATCCTTGAGGTATTCAAAAAGCACGACGTCCGCTATTTCTTCTACAACGGCGGAAATGACTCGATGGATACCTGCAATAAGATCAGCAAGTACATGCAGAAGGTCGGCTACGAGTGCCGCGTCATGGGCGTGCCCAAGACGATCGACAACGACCTTTATGGCACCGACCACTGCCCCGGCTACGCCAGCGCCGCCAAGTACATCGCGACGAGCCTGATGGAGGTCTATCAGGACGCGCACGTCTACGACACGGGCATGATCTGCATTGTCGAGATCATGGGCCGCCACGCCGGTTGGCTGACCGCCGCCGCCGCGCTCGCGACGAAGTACGGCGCGGGTCCCGACCTCATCTACCTGCCCGAGACTGATTTCGACATGGACACGTTCCTTGCCGACGTCGAGCGCATCTACAAGGAGACCGGCAGCTGCATGGTCGCCGTATCCGAGGGCATCCACTATGCCGATGGCAGCTTTGTCTCCGAGGCCAAGACCAGCGCGACGGACGGCTTTGGCCACGCGCAGCTCGGCGGCCTTGCGGCGCTGCTTGCGAGCATCGTGAAGGAAAAGACCGGCGCGAAGGTGCGCGGCATCGAGCTGTCGCTGCTCCAGCGCTGCGGCGCGCACCTGGCCTCCGAGACCGACATTGAAGAGGCCGTTATGGCGGGCCGCGCCGCGGTGGAGAACGCCGTCGCGGGCATCACGGATAAGATGGTTGCCTTCGAGCGCGAGACCGTGAACGGTCACTACGCCTGCAAGACGAAGCTCCTTCCGCTCACGTCCGTTGCAAACTATGAAAAGAAGATCCCGCTCGAGTGGATCAACGATGCACACAACGGCGTCAAGCAGGAGCTCATCGACTATGTGCTGCCCCTCATTCAGGGCGAGCCGAAACTCCCGAAGGAGGATTCCCTCCCCCGCTTCGCCAAGCTCAAAAAGGTGCTGGCCAAGTAAGATTTTCAATAAAAAAGGAACCGATTCGTAAAGAATCGGTTCTTTTTTTCTGTTTCACGCATTCCACTTATTCAGCGGTAAACCACTCGCCGAGAATATCCGTGGTGAGCGGCAGCGTCGTTTCCTTTGTGCCGTTTTCCGTGTAGAGCGTCAGCGTGACGGTGTTATCCTCCGCGTGATAGGTCTCCGCCCGCGCGACCGAGCCAAGCGGCGCGCTCAGCTTCGCAAGCTGTGCATCCGCTTTCTCCCAGACAATGCCGCTGTGCTGCGAGATTCCCTCCGCGGCGTTCCAGCGGTAGACAAAAACATACGGTACGCCGGTGCCAAAGGTGCTGCGCGTGACCAGCTCGCTGCGCCCGTCGCCCGTAAGGTCGAGCGGCCACACGCCGTCGCCCCACTCTGTATCATCAAAGCCAAGGCCAAAGGCTTCTCCCGCATAGACGAAGCCCTGCTCCGTCAGCGCATAGAAGTAACGAACTGTCATGCGCCCGCCTTGGACCGTTTCAAGCTCGAAGCCCGGGAAGCCGAGCACATCATCCCGCACGGTCAGGGAGACCTTCTCGGCGGCCTCGTCCTCCCCAATCCAAGTGCGGCGACCCACGCCGAACGGTATGTCGATCTCCGTACCGTCTGCGCCAAAGAGCGCGTAGCGCGCATAGCCATCCTCATCCAACTCGTAGACCCTCAGCGTGACGGTCTGACCGCCGACCTTCTCGGTCAGCGTAAGGAGCTCGGAGCCGGTGCGGCTCTGCAATTTCTGATCCATCGCGATGGTATAGTCAAGACCGGTGAACGGCAGCGCGCCGATGAGCCGGAAATCCTCGTTTTCATAGCTTCGGCTTCCGTTATGCACAAAAAGCAGGGTGCGGTCACGGTCGCGGTCGTTCAGGATATAGCAGCGCGGCGTTTCTGCCGTGCCGTCCGCCGTCGTCAGTTCCTCGCTGCCATGGCCGGAAAGCAGCACAAAGGACGCCTTGGAAAAAAGATACTGTTCCTCCTCGGCAGGCCACACGACGTCGTCCGCCGGCTCGAGCTGGCGGAGCAGGGCGCATATCTCCTCCACGTATTTCGCGTCGGTGACAGGGCCTTCGGCGTGATTACTGTCAAGGCGGTCAGGTTGATAGGAAACAGCGTCGGCCGAATCCAGCGCGCCAATGAGCTGCTCCCTCAGCGATGCCGGCGTCGGCTGCTTCGCTTCGATAAAGGACCACACGGCACACAATACGGCAGTGAGCAAGAATACGGGCAGGGCGAGCTTTCGACTCATGGCAAACTCCTCCGGTTATCGTTATGTAAACAGCATAGCATGAAGCAGCCGGAAACGCAAGTTACAAAGTGGAAACATTTTGGTTACAAAATGTAAGAAAGAGAGGGGTATCTCCCCTCTCTTCGCAATTTTCAGAGAATGATGCAGATGAGGCCGCCGCTGCCCTCGTTGATGATGCGCTCAAGCGTCTGGCGGAGCTTGGCGCGCGCGTCGTCCGGCATCCGCTTGAGCTTGGCCTGCAGGTCCTCGCTGACGATCTCGTGGAAGCTGCGCCCGAAGATATTCGACTGCCAGATCTTCGCTGTGTCGCCCTCGAACTCCTGCAGCAGATAATTGACCATGTCCTCGCTCTGCTTTTCGTTGCCGACGATGGGCGAAACGGTCGTTTCGATGTTCGCGCGGATCATATGGATGCTCGGCGCGCTGGCCTTGAGCCGCACACCGTAGCGGCCGCCCTGCTTCATGATCTCCGGCTCCTCCAAAATGAGCTCGTCGACCGTCGGCACGACCACGCCGTAGCCCGTTTCGCGGGCGTCCCGAATGGCGGAGGATACCTTGTCGTAGTCCGCCTTGACGGCGGAAAGCTCCGTGAGCAGACGCATGAGGTCGCCGTCGTCCGCCACATCAAAGCCGGACTGCTCGCTGAGCGTCTGATAGAACAGCGCCCGCGGGAGCTGAAGCTCTGCGCTGGCGGTGCCGCTGCCGAGCGAGATGGCGTTGACCTTTGCGCCGCTGATGCCCTCGTAGGCGCACATGGCGTCCACCGCGGGCGCGACCTCGCGGATGCGGTGCAGTCCCTTGGCGCCCTCGCGGATGCTGCGGTAAAGACCGAGCTTGATGGCATGGTCGGCGGGCAGCGCCAGAACCCATGCCGGGATATGAAGCTCCAGCTCGGTCAGCGGGAACTCGTAGAGGATCGCCTTGAGGATATCCCCCACCGCCGCGTCGTCCAGCTCCAGGCAGTTGACCGGCAGACAGCACACGCCATAGTGTGAAGCAATATCGCTTGCCATCGCCTGAACTCTGCTTGATTTCGGGTCAACGGCGTTGAGCAGCACGAGAAAAGGCTTGCCGATCTCCTGCAGCTCACGGATGACGCGGCCCTCAGCCTCGAGGTAGTCCTCGCGCGGAATGTCCGTGATGCTGCCGTCGGTCGTAATGACGATGCCGATGGTCGAATGCTCGCGGATCACGCGCGTCGTGCCCAGCTCCGCCGCCTCCGCCATCGTGACCGGATGGTCGGCCCACGGCGTCGTGACCATGCGGGGACTGTCGCCGTCGAGCTGTCCCGCCGCGCCGGGGACCATGTATCCCACGCAGTCGATGAGCCGCACGGAGCAGCTCGCGCCCTCATCGAGCGCGATGTCCACGGCCTCCTCGGGCACGAACTTCGGCTCGGAGGTCATCACCGTGCGGCCGCTGCCGCTCTGCGGCAGCTCATCCTTGGCGCGCTCGCGGCGGTAGACATTGTCGATGTTCGGGATGATCTGCGTTTCCATGAAGCGCTTGATGAAGGTCGATTTGCCGGCGCGCACCGGGCCGACGACGCCGATATAGATGTCGCCCGCCGTGCGCGTGGCGATGTCCTGATAGATGCCGGTATTTGTGGTCATAGCGATCTCCTCCGAATCCTCACCGTTCTTGCTTCACTATATGAGCGCTCCGCGCGGGGTATGACAAGCCAAAAAAGAAAAAGAGCCTCACGGCTCTTTTCCCGGGAAATATTCAGCGGCGGCACGGAATGAGCAGCATCTCGCCGCCCGGCGCGTCAGCCTCGGCGGAAAGCTCGTTGGCGGTGAGGATCTCGGCAACCGTCGTGCGGTAGGCCTTGGCGAGATCCCAGAGCCGTTCCTGCGCGCCCATGGCGCGCAGTACGAGCGTCGGCTGCCTGCCGCCGCTCTCCTGCTGCGGCTCCGCCTTGAGCGCGCACAGGCAGGCGCAGCGGCAGCGGCGGGTACATTCGAGGGTAAAGAGCGCCGGGAAGCGCACCTCGATGCCGTCCGCCGTCGCGGCGGCGCTGACCTCGCAGGCCGTCACGCTGCGGACCGCGGCGGTACAGCCCTCCGGGACGGCAATGCGCGCGGCGACCTCGGTGCGGCGCTCGACCATCAGCGGCGCGCCGCCCTCGTCGAGATAGAGCACACGGAGGATCGCCGTGCAGCGCACGTTTGCCGTGCTCTCCTCCTGCACCAGACTGACGCTGCCGAAATGGACCTCGGCGCACAGCACCGCAGATACCTCCACGCCGGTCTCGATCTGCTCGCGGACGTTCTGCTCCTGCGTGACGGTCTCTACTCCGCCGCACAGCTCAAGCGTCTGCATCTGCGCGGAGAGCTCACAGCTCGTGCTGTAAAGGTCGGTGATGCAGCGCAGGCAGAGCCTTTGGCGCAGCACGACAAAGGCGTGCAGAAAGAGCTTTGCGGAGATGGTGCGCGCATCGCCGCTCTCGCCGCCGATGCGCAGCTCCGCGCCGGTCAGGCACAGCATCGCCTCGGCAGAGGTGTTCTCGTCCGCGTCCTCGACACCCTCGACGATTTGGGAAAAGGGCAGCTCCGCAGCGGCGCTGCAGATGGTCCCGCTCTCCGAGAGATAGAGGACCTCCACGCAGACAACGCCCTTGAGGATGATCTTGCCGCCGATCAGGCGGCACTCCGTCGTGCGGACGGACGCGCTCTCGCGCAGCAGCTCCGCCGCAGGCTCCTTACTGCTCGAGAGCACGAGGTCGTCAGAGAACACGAAGTCCTTGCTGCGCAGCGCCTTGATGATCGAGACCTCCTGCGTCTCGCACAGCGTCTCAATGCCGTTTTCCGCCCGCTGCGTCACATCGCCGCAGGCCGTGAGCTGCGCGGCGCAGTAAGGCGTAACGGTCAGCTCGACGGCGGCGCGCGTCATGATCTTGCGCGGGTTGAGCGCGCGGACCTCCAGCGCGCTGACGCAGCCGCTCACGCTCGCCTCGGTGCAGCCCTCGCGCAGCCGTCCGTCCAGCGTCTCCTCGACGGGAAGCGTGTACGAAAAGCTCTTGAGCCCGCCGCTGCCGTCGGCTATGTACAAAAGCGTCACGCGCAGCGAGCCGGAAACGCTCACGCGCCCGTCCGCAATCTCGCGGCTGCGCACGAAGAGGCAGCCGCTGCCCTCCACGATGCGCGCGATGTCGGGGCAGTAATCGGGGACGATGGTCTCGGTGCTCTGCTCGCGTGTCTCCACAAGCGGCGGCAGAGCCTCATAACAGGAATACGTCTCTTTGCACAGTTCAAGCTCCATGGCAGTCCTCTCCTTTGGCACGGTTTTGCTTCACTCTATGCGCCAAAGGACCGCTTTATTCCTGCCCGTCTTTGATCCCGAACAGCAACCGCAGCACGCCGCACAGGGCCTTGGGCGACTTCCACACCACGATCTTCAAATCCGCTCACCTCCTCCGGATACAGCCCCAGCCGCAGACGACGAGAAGCAACGCGACCAGAAACATCAGAAAGCCCACCGGAAAAATGGCAACGATGAAGATCGCCAGGCCCAGCGCCAGCGCACAGATGCCCAGACAGCACCAGTTCCTGCCCCACATGGCCGCACCTCCTTCCTGTCACGCCTGATGCTACAGTATATACCGCGCGGCGTTGTCCCGTGCCCCGCGGGCATGGAAAAAGCGGCGGGATTTCCCGCCGCTTTCGCTTCTTCATTTGCTGCTCCACTCCCGCAGGTCCTTGAGCTCGTTGTAGAGCCGCAGATAGCTCGCGTGCCGCGAGGCGGAGAGCTTCCCTGCCCGCACGGCCTCCAGAACGGCGCAGCCCTTTTCCTTCGTGTGGCTGCAGCCGACGAAGCGGCAGCCGTCCAGATAGGGCGCGAAGTCCAAAAAGGTCTCCGGCAGCCGCTCCTTCAGCGCAAGCCCGAGCTCGTCGGTATCGAAGGAGGAAAAGCCGGGCGTGTCGATGATCTCCGCGCCGCCGGAGAGGGTATACAGCTCCACATGGCGCGTGGTGTGGCGTCCGCGTCCGAGCGCCTGACTGACCTCACCGACCTGCACGGAAAAGCGTGGGTCGAGCGCATTGAGCAGGCTCGATTTTCCAACGCCGGAATTACCTGTAAAGGCAGACAGCT
>ERZ773147.3754-NODE-3754-length-11212-cov-4.301515_pt1 | contig 11212 bp, 14 predicted proteins | sample MGYA00580851_ERZ773147 | MGnify/ENA primary metagenome ERZ773147 (study PRJEB29015, sample SAMEA2737818) | human gut metagenome | biome: human gut; feature: human-associated habitat; material: faeces | place: China | collected 2012 ... | reverse complement strand
GTTCCGTTACTATTGTCTCATGCCTGTCCATGCGCGGGGTGGTTTGACGGTTACCCTCTCCCAAAGGGAGAGGCAAGGGATGGTCGAAGGTGCAGCAAATCAGATAAATAACAAAGCCCCCGGACGAATGTCCGGGGGCCTTGCTGTTGTGTGGGGTCAAATCACGCGAATCACACACGGGGTGGTGGGAGAATTACTTCTCGTCCTTGCGCTTTTTGATGAGCAGCGCCGTACCGCTCAGGGACAGCAGAGAGGTCACCGCATAGAGGGCGATACCCATGTCGCCGGTCTTGACAGACTGGACGGGCTTGGTGGTGGTGGTAGTGGTGGGCTGCCGTCTGATGGGGTCGGAGGGACGCGCGGGGGGCGTGTAGGTGTACTTGTACTCGTTGGTGAAGGTGAAGGACGCAATGGGATCGGTAGGAACCACTTCCGCAGCAGATTTAACTATCACGGGGTTGTGAATCGTGCCATTCTTCGCGATCTGCAAGCTCTTCACATTCTTATCATACGTCCAGTAGTTCAGTTTGCCGTCGACCTCGGAGATTTTTACATCAACAGTATCCTTAACAAAGAGGGTAGCAGGAATGGTGATATCCATTACACCGCTGGCAGTCCACTTGCCGTCAGTACCCTTTGTGGGAGTCAGGGACAGTTCACCGACCTTCGTGCCATCGACCTTGGCCACGAACTGGAAGGTGGGCATGGTGGTGGGCTGGGTGTTGCCAGTCACATTGACGTTCTTGGTGATGGTGATCTTTGCGGTGGTGTGCTTAACATAGGTGTTGATGAAGCTGACGGTGGTACCCTCTTTGGTGACGGTAACTTTATCATTCGTAAGATTTGTGGTAGTGTTCAGCGTGTAACCATCGACCGTTGCACTATTCTCGGTCACAGTATACTCGCCAACGGGCAGATTATTGACAAGGACAGAACCGGTGAAATTACCATTCGCATCCTTGCTGAAGCTATTCGCAGGAATTGTTATAGGATGATTATAGCTGTTGGGGCCTGTAACGGTAAAGCTGATGTCTTTCGCCTTGTCCAGACCGGTGATGGTCTTGTTGATGGTCAGAGTGCCGGTCTGGCGCACCCACTGGGCGTACAGAACGTTGTCAGAACCGAGGTTATCCACACGGGCGGAAGCATCAGCGGCGAAGGAAGTGCCCTTGCCGTCGGCCTGAGTGTTCTAACCGGTGAAGGTGTAGCCGGTGCGCGCGGGCAGATCAAGTGTGGTGTAATCCGCAACCTTGATCTGACTGTTGTTGGCGATATCTTTTACCGTCTTGGTCTGGTCGGGAGCGAAGTTGCTGTGATAGGTGACACTGACAGTGGACGCCTTGTCGCCCCACCGGGCGTACAGCGTCACATTGTCGGTGATCTCCACGGTACTGTTGGGATAGTACGTCGTGCCGGTGCCGTCAGCATTGGTGTTCCAGCCCAGGAAGACCATGTCGCCGTTTCTGAAGCTGTTGCTCTTGACGGTGGCCTTGGCGCCCTTGGCGTACTTCTCGTTGTCGGTCATGGAGCCGGTGCCGCCGTTGGCATTGTAGGTCACAGAGTAACCGGTGCTGTTGCCTACCTTGGCGTACAGCTCATAGTTCGTGGTGATCTTGGTGCCCGGATTGAAGCGCAGACTACGATTGATCGTCCAGCCCAGGAAGCTGTCGCCAGGAGCGAGCTTGATCTTGAGTTGAGCTTCCAGCTTGGACAGCTCATCGGTGACGGTATCGCCCTTGCTGACGGGGATCGTGTCAAGGAGGTTGTCGTTCTGATCATACACCTTCACCGTATAGGTGGGAGCCTTCCACTTGGCGTACAGAGTAATGTTATTGGCGGGCATGGTCTTGCCGGTGAAGTCGTAAGCATCACCGGTGCATTCCTGGGTGGCGTACCAACCGGCAAAGGCATAGCCTTCCATACCCGCGGGAGCGGTGTCAAGCTTATAGTTGGCGTAGCCCGCAATGCTGGCCTGATACTTTACAGACTCGGTATTAACGGTTTTACCACCGCTGATGAACACGATATTATAGATGTTGCGGGTGTAATAGAACTTGGCGTTGTTGTAACTCTGGCCATTTTGGGTGCTGACGGCTGTGTTGCAGGTGAAGCCGGTGATGGGATAGCGGTCTGCGTCGGTGACTTCCAAGCCCAAACCGGCTTGAATCTTATCCGTGTGGTGAAGTTTGTAGGTGTGACTACCTACGGGTGTTCCGGATTGGCCAGGTAGCACTTCGGTATAGTAATATGCATTGTACGTCCACAAACCGGATTGCTGGCCATAGAAGTTTTTGCCGTCCAAGGGCATGGTGTCGATATTGGACTGGGCCTCACTGCCGCTCGTGCTTACATACCAGCCACCGCCGGGCCACTTGTCAGCGATATTGGCATCATATTTCGCGGTGATACGCTTAGTGGTGTCCTCTTTCCAGCCACTCCAGCCATTGTTGTAGAACTTTACATCATACACATTGCGCTTGTAGTACACACTCACAATGGTAGAGCCATCGCCTGCGATGGTCTCCTGGGTGATGGCTTGGGCGGTGAAACCGGTGTAGCCCTTGGCCATGGCGTTGGTCTTGTTGCCGGTAGTGCCGGTCTTGGTCTCGCTTTCCTTGTAGGAATAGCCGTCATCGTCGGCGTTCTCCAGCCAGTGGATCACGGTATACTTGACGCCATCCTGCGCCGTCCAATGTGCCTTCAGTTCAATGTTTTCGGTCAGTTTGTTGCCAAAGGTGTACTGATCTTCGTCGTTATACCAACCGGCAAAATTATAGCCGAGCTTGGTGGGATCAGCGGGCTCTTCCGTGTTCGCGCTGGTTACGAAGAACTTCGGCTCCACATAGCTGCCGCCGTCAGAATCAAAGGTGATCCAGTGACCGTTTTCGACCTTGGCGTACAGATAAATGTTTTTTGCACCAATAATTACAGAAGTGCCAGCGGACGCAGTACAACCTTTATCCGTGTACCAGCCGGTGATGGCTTGGTTGGTATCCACGGCAAAGCTCACATCTTCAAAGGTGATCGTCTGGCCGGTCGTGCCCGTCTTAGTGGCGATGATACGGCCGGTGTTGTCCTTGAAGTAGACATAGTAGCCGTCGGCGATTTTGGCGGTAAGCTTGATCGTCTTGTTTTTGGCGATTGTATCGACCTTGCCGAAGCCGGTGAAGAGTTTGCCGGTTTCATCATCATACCAGCCGGTAAACACCTTGCCCTCAGGCGTTTCAGGTGTCGCAGGCTGCTTCAGCATCTCGCCCTGCTTTACGATCTGCGTGCTGATCAAATCGCTACCAATATAGAATTCATAGGTATAATAGTAGCTCTGATCATCAGGCCGGACGATACTGGTAAGACTAATACCGTCATCCTGTGAAGATGCTTCCGCTGCAAACGCCACGGTGGGTATCAGCGACAGCGCCATGATCAAGCACAGCAGCAGGCTGACTACTCGTTTCTTCATAATGTTCTCCTTTCGTTTCTTATGCTCTTGTTCTGCGTCCGGGAAGGGTAGTATTTCCCCGGTTTCCAATATTATACAATACACCGTTACCGTTGTAAAGATTGAAAAGGTTACAAAATCGTCATATTTTCGACCTGATGTTCATTATCAGGTGACAGGCCGGGGTGGCGCAGATGGGAGTTGATGGGGCGAAAGAAAAAAGGCCCCCTTGTGTAAAGGGGGCTGTCAGCCGTGAGGCTGACTGGGGGATTGTCGGTTAGCGGACAACCCCTCCGGCGCCTACGGCGACACCTCCCCTTACACAGGGGAGGCTTATATTGTTCCACACAGATGAGATAAAAACAAAAACCGCCACTCTGCCAAGTGACGGTTTTTTAGAGTTTTCTAAAACCCAACTGTAGAGTCAAGCCGCTCTGCTTGATACTCTTGTATTTATTGTACCAGTTTTCCCCGCGTTGTCAAGTCCCGTCACAAGATCAGCAGCAGCCCGATGGCGATCAGCAGCTCCTCGTCCGCCTGCTGCTTGAACAGGAAAAACAGCAGGAACAACAGCAGCAGGTCGCCGGTGTCCAGATCGTCCAGATGCAGCGCGTCCAGTATCCCCTTGCCGAAGGCGATCTCCGGCGGGCGCTTGGGCGGCGGGCCGGACTGCGGCGGGGGTGGCGGTTTGGGCGGCTGTTGGGGCCTCGGCGGGGGAGGGCCCTGACCGGAGGGCTTCCGGGGCGGCGGCAGCGGGCCGTCATCCAGCGACGCGCGGACGTAATTGCCGCGATCCCCGCGGGCATAGCGGTCATACAATGTCCAGCCCTCCCTCCGTCAGAAAGCGTTTGCCGATGCAGATCAGGTGCGCCAGCTTGGCGGCGCGCTCCACCTTGGGCTGCTTTTCCTCCTTCAGGAAGGGCCGCAGGGCGTACAGCAGCTGTGTGGTCTGGCTGTTGGACTGCCGCAGATCCTGCAAAAGAGGCAGGAATTTGGCCAGCATCATGGGGTCGAAGCCGTCGCCCGGCGGCGGGCCGCTTGGCGGCGGGGGAGGCGGCGCCTGCGGCGGCGTATTGGGCTGCGCTCCGCCGGAGAGCTGCTGCGCCATCTGGATGATGCGTGCCATGGCCGCCGGGTCGTTGAGCATGGCGTTGAGCTTGCTGTCCATATCGTCCATGTGGCCGCCTCCTTTCGTGGGGTTCGGTTACTGCTGCTGCAATTGCTGGCTCAGCCGCTGTAAAAGGGCGCGGCCCTCGCCGCTGGCCAGCACGGTTTTCAGCAGCGACGCCATTTCCGCCGTGCTGGCCCCTTGCGTCATGGCCTTTTCCAGCTGCGCCCCGTTTTGCTGCTGCATCAGGGCCATCAGCGCCTGACCGTCCGGGGACTGGGCCATGCGCTCCATGGTGTCCGGGTCGGTGTGCAGCTGCGCCGCCATCTGTTTCATGTCCATGTTCCCACCTCCATACGGCAATATATGCGGCGGGCATGAAAAAAGTGCCAGTCCCACCGGACCGGCACTTGATATGTATGTTATGGTTGGCCTGCGCCATAGTCGCACAGCTCCTTCAGCGGGCAATCCCCGCATTGGGGAGCGCGGGCCATGCACAGCGCCCGGCCATGCAGCACCATCCGGTGGCAGAAATCGCTGGATTCCTCCGGCGGGATGACCTTCCGCAGCTGCTGCTCCACCTTCAGGGGATCCTTGCTGCCGTCGGTGATGCCCAGCCGTCCGGTGATGCGGATGCAGTGGGTGTCGCAGACGTAGCCCTCCTGGCCGTATACGTCGCCAAGGATGAGATTGGCGGTCTTGCGTCCCACGCCGGGCAGGCGGAGGAGGTCGTCCATGTTGTCCGGCACTCTGCCGCCAAAATCGGACAGCAGCATCTGGGCGCTGCCTACGATGTCTTTGGCTTTGGCCCGCCAGAAGCCGCAGGAGCGGACGTATTCGCCCACCTCGTCAGGCGTGGCCGCCGCGAAGGCCTCCAGCGTGGGGAAGCGCTCGAACAGCGCGGGGGTCACCAGATTCACCCGCGCGTCGGTGCATTGGGCCGCCAGACGAACGGAGAACAGCAGCTCGTAGTCCTTTTGATAGTCCAGCGAGCAGATGGCATCCGGGTACAGCTTTTTCAGTTCCTTGATGATGGCGCTGATCTGCGCTTGTGTTTTCATGGGCTTCACCTCAGCTCTATTGTATCAGACCTTGCGCAAAAAAGCAAATGGTGGTATAATACAGCAGTATCATTTTTGGGAGGTGAGCGCATGCGGCCTTTGGCAGACGAAATACGGCCCCAGACACTGGACGAGGTGGCGGGACAGAAGCATTTGCTGGGCGAGGGCGCGCTGCTGCGCCGCCTGATCGAAAACGGGGCCGAAGCCAATCTGATCTTCTACGGCCCCTCCGGCACGGGAAAGACCACCATCGCCAACATCATCGCCAAGCGGACGCAGAAGGCGCTGTACCATCTCAACGCCACCACCGCCAGCCTGTCGGATATCAAGGCCATCATCGCTGACGTGGATACCATGATGGCGCCCAATGGCATTTTGCTGTATCTGGACGAGATCCAGTACTTTAACAAGAAGCAGCAGCAGAGCCTGCTGGAGTTTCTGGAAAACGGCAAGATCACCATGATCGCCAGTACCACCGAGAACCCCTATTTCTACATCTATAACGCCCTGCTGTCCCGCAGCACGGTGTTCGAGTTCAAGCCCCTGACGGCGGAGGAGACCCGTCCCGCCGTGGAGCGCGCCCTGCGTATCGAGCAGGAGCGCAGCGACCTGCCCTTCCAGTGGGAGGACACCGTTCCCGCTACGGTGGCCGCCGCCTGCGGCGGCGATGTCCGCAAGGCGGTGACGGCGGTGGAGCTGCTGTACCAGTCCGCCAGACCAAAGGACGGCGTGCTGTATGTGACCAGTGGGGATGCTTTGCAGTTGGCTCAGCGCAGCGCCATGCGGTACGACCGGGACGGCGATGAGCACTATGACCTGCTGTCGGCGCTGCAAAAGTCCATCCGCGGCTCCGACCCGGACGCGGCGGTATACTATCTGGGAAGGCTGCTGGTGGCGGGCGATCTGCTGTCGCCCTGCCGCCGCCTGCTGGTCATCGCCAGCGAGGATATCGGCCTTGCCTATCCCCAGGCCATCGCCATCACAAAGGCCTGCGTGGACGCGGCGGTACAGCTGGGACTTCCGGAGGCGCGGCTTCCTTTGGCCGAGGCGGCCATCCTGCTGGCCACGGCACCCAAATCCAACGCCAGCCATAACGCCATCATCGCCGCCATGGAGGACATCCAGCACGGCGCCATGGGCAGCATCCCCCGGCATTTGCAGAACGTCCACGCCGACAGCGCCGGACAGGAGCGGGAGCAGGGGTATCTCTATCCCCATGTGTTCCCCCACCATTATGTGAAGCAGCGGTATCTGCCGGAGGAGCTGGGGGAGAAGCACTACTACGAATACGGCGACAACAAGACCGAGCAGGCCGCCAGGCGCTATTGGGACGAGATCAAGAAAGGATGAGCCATGGACTTACAACTGCATGACATTCTGGAATTGAAAAAGGATCACCCCTGCGGCAGCCGCCGCTGGGAGGTGCTGCGGGTGGGCATGGACATCAAGCTGAAATGCCTGGGCTGCGGCCATGAGGTGATGCAGCCCCGCCGCAAGGTGGAGAAAATGATCCGCAGGATCGTACCGAAGGAGGAACTGTAAATGCGTAAGAAAACCACACAGATCATCGTAGGCGTCATCGCCTGTCTGATGGCGGTGCTGATGCTGGCGGGACTGATCGTCCCTTATCTGGGACTGTGAGGTGGGGAAATGAAGCACTGTATTCTGGCCAAGTGGAATGAGACGGTGACGGATAAGGCGGCGCTTCTGGCGCAGGTCAGGGCTTTGTACGCAGCGGCGGATGCCATCCCCGGCGTCCGCGGCGTGACGGTGCATCCCTGTTGCATCGACCGGCCCAACCGGTACGATCTGATGATCGTGCTGGACGTGGACAAGGAGGCCCTGCCCAATTGGGACGCTTCCGGCCTTCATCACCGCTGGAAGGACGAGTACGGCGGACTGCTGGAAAAGAAGGCCATCTTCGATTACGAATAAGGTATCGGATACGCCCTGTGGGATTTCTCCCGCAGGGTGCTTTTTTGTGACAGGATTCCCGGCCGGGCCGTCCTATAATAGACAGGCGAGGTGATGGCGGTGACGGTGGTGTATATCGACCGGGTGGCGGCGCTGAATCTGGCGGTGGACTATCTGCTGCTGCTGACCACCGCCACGCTGGCAGGCACGACCCTGCGGCGGCTGCGGTTCCTGCTCTGCGCCGCGCTGGGCGCGGCCTATGCGGTGGGGGTGTTCCTCTGGCCGTGGCTGGCCCATCCCCTGTGCAAGGTGGGAGCGGGTACGGTCATGGCGCTGCTGGCCTTCCGGAGGGAGCTGCGGCCATGGCGGCTGACGGCGCTGTTCTGGCTGCTGTCCGGCGGTCTGGCGGGGCTGCTGCTGGCGCTGGGACTGCTGGCAGGCTCACCGCAGGGCATCGTGCAGCGCGTCTATTACGCGGATATCAGCTGGCCGGTGCTGCTGGGAACGGCGGCGGGCTTCTATGGCCTGCTGCATCTGGTGTTCCGGCAGGCGGCGCGGCATGAAGGAGGAGAATTGATGGAGATCGAAGTGGTGGTGGCAGGCCGCCGGTGCCGCCTGCGGGCGCTGCGGGACAACGGCAATTCGCTGCGTGACCCGGTGCGGGGCCAGCCGGTGCTGGTGGCGGAGACGGCGGCACTGGCGGCGCTGTGGCCCCGTGAGGCGGCGGCAATACTGGAAACGGAAGCGCCACCGGAGGAAAAAATGGCCCGGCTCCACGCGGCGGGGGTGACCATCCCCTTTGTGCTGCTGCCCTTCCGGGCGGTCGGGACGGCGGGCGGCCTGCTGCTGGCCTGCCGCAGCGATTACATCCGCATCGGGCGGCGGACGGTGGCCCATACGCTGGTGGCGCTGACCGACACGCAGGTGGGCGCGGGCGGTTATCAGGCCCTCTGGGGCGGACAGGGAAAGGGAGGACGACATGACGTTGTGGCGGCGCATTGTACAGTGGATCCGACGGCTGGTCAGGCCGGATAGCGTTTATTACATAGGCGGCAGCGATACCCTGCCGCCGCCGCTGCCCCGTGACGAGGAGGCGGCGGTGCTGGAGCGCCTGCCGGAGGAATCCGCCCGACAGACGCTGATCGAGCGGAACCTGCGGCTGGTGGTGTACATCGCCAAGCGGTTCGACAACACCGGCATCAACATCGAGGATCTGATCTCCATCGGCACAATCGGCCTCATCAAGGCGGTGAATACATTCCGGGCGGATAAGAACATCAAGCTGGCGACCTATGCCTCACGGTGTATTGAAAACGAGATATTGATGTATCTGCGTAAGAACAGCAATACCCGTGTGGAGGTCAGCTTTGACGAGCCGCTGAACACCGACTGGGACGGCAAGGAGCTGCTGCTCAGCGATGTGATGGGCACGGAGGAGGACGTGGTGATGCAGCCGCTGGAGGCGGATGTGGACCGCCAGCTGCTGCACAGCGCCGTGGCGAAGCTTTCGCCGCGGGAACAGGATATCATCTCTCTGCGGTTCGGATTGGGCGGCCGGAAGGAGCTGACCCAGAAGGAGGTGGCTGACCGGCTGGGCATCTCACAATCCTACATCTCCCGGCTGGAGAAGCGCATCATTCTGCGGCTGCGGCGGGAGATCGTGAAAATGGCATAAAAATACCCGCAAGGCATTGCCTTGCGGATATTTTTTGAAGCTTTACTGCAAAAAGAGGCTGGCGGGACGGTTGATGACCATCATGTTGTAGTAGCGCAGCAGGTGATAGTCGTCCTTGTCCAGCTTGATGCTGCTGAGCAGACGCTCGCTCTCCTCCAGCGGCTCGTTGGAGATCAGGGTTTTCAGCGCGATAGGCGCGAAGAAAGGCGTGCTGCCGATGCCGGACAGCAGACCGATGGCGGGGGTGCGGTTCTGCATGGGGTTGAGCATGCAGATGTACATCTTCTCCGCCTCGTTGATCTGGTTGTTCAGCACCATGTGGGTGATGGTGTCGTAGGACTTCATCTCGCCGGTGAACAGGTGCTGGCAGCGGTCGGGATCGTCAAAGGATGCCACGCCCAGATACAGCGTCACCTCCACGGCCGTGCCGTTGGGCGCGGGAGAGAACCGCAGCAGAGAGCGTACCATCTGGCGGATGCGCCCGTCGTAGTAGTACATGTAGGCCAGCGACTGGTTGAAGTAGGCGTTCTTGTGGAGCGCCGGCTCGCTGCGGAAGGTGGGCGGCTGGTAGTCCACGAAATATTTCAGGTCGATATCCAGCGCCTGCGAGATCTCATACAGCGTCTCAATGTCGATGGTGATGGCGCCGTTTTCGTACTTGGACAGCGTGGCCTTGCTCTTGTTGATCATGGCGGAGAACTGCTCTATGGTATAGCCGCGGCTCTTGCGGTACTTCTTAATGCGGTGTCCGACAAAGTTGGAAAATGAACCCATCATCAACGACCTCCCTTCGATGGCGTCTCTATCATACCAAACATTCCGTTGCCCGTCAATAAAAAGTTTCAAAATATGAAACTGATTTTTGATTCTTTTTCCGATTAGTAAACGAGAGAAGAGAAGCGACAGCGGCTTTTGTGAAATTCGACGGCGTTCGCACCGGGCAAATGAAAAGCGTCCGGCGCTGATACCAGCGCCGGACGCGATCATCAATATTCCTGATGGGGAAGGCGTACGTTTTCCTGCTTACTTGCAGGCATCCATACCGGCCTGCAGGGCCTTCTTGTTGCCCTCCAGGAAACGGGCCTTCTTCTCGCCCAGCTCGATGCGGATGGCTTCCATCATGCTGTCGAGGGAGGTGACATCAGCCTTGGCCATGACGGCGCCCAGGATCGCCACGTTGGCGCCCTTGGGGTTGCCGACCTGCTCAGCGATGCCGTTAGCGTCGCAGTACACGACGGTAATGTCATCACGAACGGCCTTACGGTCGATGATGCTGGAGTTGATGACCAGCACACCGCCGGGCTTGACGTGCTCTTCAAACTTATCCAGAGAAGGACGGTTCATGGCGACGATGACGTCAGCCTTGTCCACCAGAGGAGAAGCGACAGGATCATCGGAAACGATGACGGAGCAGTTGGCCGTGCCGCCGCGCATCTCGGGGCCGTAAGAAGGCAGCCAGGAGACGTGCTTGCCGTCCAGCATGCAGGACATAGCCATGAACTTACCGATCAGGAGCATGCCCTGACCGCCGAAACCGGCAAAAATGAAAGTTTTTTCCATGTTATTCGGCCCCCTTGTCTTTGTAAACGCCCAGAGGATAGTAAGGGATCATGTTCTCTTCCAGCCACTTCATAGCCTCCACAGGAGACATACCCCAGTTGGTGGGGCAGGTGGACAGAACTTCGACCATGCAGAAGCCCTTGCCTTCCATCTGATACTTGAAGGCCTTCTTGATGGCCTTCTTCGCCTTGACGATATTGGCGGTGGTATCAACGGCCACGCGCTCAATATAGTAAGAGCTGGGAACAGCGGACAGCATCTCGCTCATCTTGATGGGCAGACCGCTCCACTCCTCGCTGCGGCCAGCGGGGCAGGTGGTGGCCTTCTGGCCGATCAGGGTGGTGGGAGCCATCTGGCCGCCGGTCATACCATAGATGGCATTGTTGACGAAGATGGTGCAGATCTTCTCGCCGCGGTGGGCGGCGTGAACGATCTCAGCGGTACCGATGGAGGCC